>ERZ857982.2423-NODE-2423-length-14608-cov-5.327493_pt1 | contig 14608 bp, 7 predicted proteins | sample MGYA00519955_ERZ857982 | MGnify/ENA primary metagenome ERZ857982 (study PRJEB31778, sample SAMEA3449416) | human gut metagenome | biome: human gut; feature: human-associated habitat; material: faeces | place: United Kingdom | collected 2010/2012 ... | reverse complement strand
TGCCCAATGTCCGGCGAAGTCATCTGTGCAAAGTTGATTCTCTGGGTCCTGTCCAAACTAAGACTTTTTAGTTATTCTGCTTATTATCAGATGTGTATAGCTAACATGTCTTGTTTTTGTGTTGTAATTAGTTGGTTTTTCAAGTGTTTTTGTAGTCTATAAAAATGATTTATTTCTTGTATTTGAGGTATCCCAGATTGTTTCAACGAATTCTAATTCTAGAATAAAATATCAACAATTCATGTATGATAAAAAATGATATATCCCCAAATTTAGTTTCAGGAATTTTAAATAAGATGGAATAAAAACATGGTATATTAGTGGCGATTTAAAACAGACTAAAATGATTCCATCTATTTACTTGACCGACAGATGTTTTTATATCCCTATCTCCATTATAAATCGCGAAACATTGTTCCGTTGGAGTATTGGATAGTTTAGCCCATTTTGAAACACCTTTAAAGAAATCAGGTGAATAGGTTGCTCCTGATTTGATTTCATATGCATACTGTTTTCCGCCAACCATTCTCAATAAATCAACCTCATTGCCAGTACTATCACGCCAAAATGATAATCCCGGTTCGACGCCTCTATTATAGGATTCTTTTACAAATTCATTGATGACAAGATTTTCAAACAATCCTCCACGTAAAAAATGAGTAGTTATTTGTTCTGCATTTTGTATGTCGAGTAAAGAACAGGCTAGCCCTGTATCATAAAAATATAACTTAGGAGTTTTTACCAATCGTTTGGCATAATTGTTATAATCTGGTTTCAGTAAATAACAGATATAACTTGCTTCTAATATAGATAACCAGTTAGTAGCTGCTGTGACAGAAATTCCACATTCATTTGCTAATGATGAAAGATTTAATAATTGCCCTATGCGACCTGCACATAATTTGAGGAATTTAATAAATTTACTTAGATCCCCAATATTACGTAATAATCTCACATCTCTTTCTACATATGTTTGTATATAGAAAGGATAATAATCATCCGGATTTATAGCTTTGTCATAAATACGTGGATAAGCTCCCTTAAAAATTTCTTCATTTACACTGGATGACAATATTCCTCCTTTTTCCATTTCATAATGCGAAAACGGTAGTAGCTTGAGTACTGCCGTACGTCCAGCTAATGATTGATTCACGCTTTCCATTAATAAGAAGTTATGAGATCCAGCTAGCATATACATACCTTCTTTATTCTCTTTATCGGTATGCGTTTGGATATAAGAGAAAAGTGACGGAACTCTTTGAACTTCGTCGATAATTGTTTTATCCGGATAGGTGGAAAGAAATCCTCTCGGATCATCTGTAGCAAATAATCTCATATCAGGATCTTCCAAAGACACATACTCATAGTCCTGAAAGGAATTCTTCAATAATGTTGATTTTCCAGACTGTCTAGGTCCTGTCAATGTGACAATCGGATATTTATTTGCCATTTCAATTAGCTTGGATTTCAATATTCGTTCTATCATTGCTGCTTTCATTTTATTATTTGCAAATTTAATCTTTAAAAGTGAATTTGCAAAATTCCTTTTTCTTTTAACTTGAATTCTTTTATTTATATCAGATTCTTTATAATCATATCCGCAACATGCTGTAAGTAATTATAATTTAAACAGCCTGTCATTGAACTGGATTCAGACAATGGCAGGCTGTTTATTATTGATCTTATATTGAATATAAATTATTGTGGTGATTTAATCTGTAAGTCGATTACAATTTCATTGTTAGACAATTTTTATTGTTTACCATTCAATTTGTTGATCCTCATCAGGAATCTGGGTATTAAGGTTTCGTTCAAGTAGCATTGTACCTTTAACTTTGTAAAGAACTTCTTGATTTCGAGAAGTTACATCTTTAAAATCATATTCAATAGTAAATGAAACATAACGATGTTTTAGATAAGGTCGTGTAGCATCCATAGTTTCCGTTATACTGTAAGCAGGAGTACCGTATAGCTTAAATCCAATCTTTTCTTCATCATCTGCCCACATACTCAATGATTTGTCTTCATTGAAGCGTATATATATTTTATAGAGCTCCCGTTCATCTCTTGATAAATCTTCGCTCATTAAACCGGCATAAAAGAAAATAGTATTATTATCTACCACATATGCTGTACGATTATTGGTTACCATCGGTTTATTATCAGTACTTCCATTTGTATTTCGAATATACACTTCCATTGTACTTGTACTATATGAACCGGAATAATCATTAAAAGGAATTACACGCAATAATGCTTTTGCATAGTTTTTACGTGGATGACCTTGATAATTATAGGAAACATCATCAACGATAGTTAGAGGTAACACCCATTTATCTGTCATATTGATCCCTCTCAAATCAAAATCAATATTTAGCTGTTCCACACATGTCCCTGCCGGAATATGAACTGTTTCCGGGAATTCATATTTATCCTTCTCCAATAGCGTATACCATAAATCTGTACGCCCGCTGAAACGTTCCCTATTTAATATTTCCAAGGTATCCTCGTATAGTGCTACATGGACATCTATATCTTGTTCGTTCGTAGTTGACCCACTAACTATAACCGGTAACTGATAGCGTACTTTTCCATCAGGGTTGTATCTCACATATATTGGAGTTACCCCATTATCTTTATCGTTTATAGGTGCTTTAAAAGAAATATATTGCCGATACTGCTCATCTTTCCACTCATCATTACAAGAAGTGATCAAGAGCAACATACATAGTGCAAACCAACAATTATATATAATTTTCATACTTATATCATTTTAAAATTAATCATTGTATGTCCAACCCGGATTTTGTGTCAACAGCTTATTGCGTTTCAACTCCTCATGACTGATAGGCCAGAAATATAATTTGCGAGAAAAAGCAGTTGGAAGTTCATTGACTACAATTGGCAAATGAAACGCTGCTCTATTTTCTTCAGTCATAAGAGCATCACAGCCATATATTTCCATTGACTCTTCAACCGGAGCATCCTTCCATCTACGGAGATCAAAATAACGATGTCCCTCTCCCATAAGCTCTATCTGTCGTTCACGTTTCAATTTCTTACGGAATACATTCCGGTCTTGATATTCTGGCAATGTATAATCGGGAACCCCTGCACGGCAACGCACAGGACGAATGCCTTTTTTCATTTCATTAATATCACGTTCGACAGGATAACTGATGGAACCATCCCAAGATGGAATATCGTATGAAGCTCCATCTTCCAACTCATTCAAGGCTTCAGCGTAAATCAATAAGATCTCAGCAAAACGAATAGCAGGTTCCGTTTTTAGTTTGACATAGTCCTTATTACCTTTTGCCTCAGAAGTATCGTCCGGATGAACAAATTTCATGATTCCAATACCAGTGCGAAGCCAAAAATTAGAGTTGGTATATCCATTACCATTACCACGGTAATAAAATACTTGTTGCTCTACTGGTTTAGGATCTTTAAGCGTCGAATTATTCAATAGAGGCCATACACAACCATTAAAAGCAACCGAGGCATAGAAACGTGGTTCACGCCATGCGTACTCTTTCCATACTCCTTTCCTTAAATAAGGGTACGTCCCCGCATTCCCTTCCTTTTCAGTTACAAAACGGTTCTCAACCTGGCAAGTGTCCAAAAAGGTCTGTCTGTCAAACTCAGAACCATTATACATATAGTAAGCATCACACATCTTTTGTGTCATACCATGTGTATTCCAGCCATTGGCACTGGTAGGCAATTGATGTAATACCATATCTGCAAGATTACGGTCACCTTGATTTTGTCCACGACTGAAAATAAGTTCAGGATTATCAAACATAGACAGAGCTCCATTAAAAACTTGTCGATAGGATTCGAAGGGATCGATATCACGATATCCATTTGGCCAATCTGCATTCTCAAAATCCTTATCAGAATAAGGAGGAAGTGTCTTCGGATAACCAGCAGCGGCTTCATCTCTTTTCTTCACAGTGTGTAACACATAACGGTGTCCATAATTGATTCCCGGGAGTTCCATAACGTCTCTTGCTGCTGCAGCGGCTCTAGCCCATTTGTATTCATTATATTCCTGTGCTAACAAACATCTTCCGTCATGATCTACCAAATCTGTAAATCTTTCGGTATCTTCAGGACGAGGGTTATTAATAGGGCTTGCTGCGTATAATAGAACTTTTGCGCGTGCAGCTAATGCGGCTCCTCTAGTAGGACGGGAGGTATGATTCGCTCCCCGGTCCAAAGGTAAGTCTTTGGCTGCCAAGCGCATTTCAGATTCGATATATTCTACACATTCATCATAGGAATTACGTTGGCAAGCCAAATCATCATAGCTGGCTGTATAATCGAGCCCTTCCTCCGGCAATAAAGGAACAGGACCATATTTGCGGAGCAATAACCAATAATAGTAAGCACGTACAAAACGAGCTTGTGCTTTCAGGTCAGCTCTTTCAGCTTCTGTAAACTCCATATTCATGTCGATATTTTGAATGAAAATGGATGCCTGGCGAATGCCTTTATAACTGGCTCCCCATGATTGTCGGTCTCCTTCACTATAAGTCCCTGTTTTAAAGGTGTTATAAATATCACGGTCACCAAAATAAATATCATCGGCAAAACACCACAGTATATTATCTTTGGTTCCAACATCCATATTCTCTCCTTTAAGATAGGAATAAGCATGAGCTAACCATTCTTCCGAGTATTTTTCATTAGTAAATACATCTTCCAGTGTCATACGGTCTTTAAAATTTTTATCCGAATCCAGCTGGTCTACACACGAAACGATGATTGTCCCTAACAGGGCACCTATACAAAACTTATATATCTTTTTCATTTTACACATATTGATTAGATATTAACAGTCAATCCTAAAGTCATTACCCTAGACAGTGGGTATTCCGCCCCTGTGGAACTTCCTAATTCCAGATCCCATTCTTTAAATTTAGCGAATGTCAATAAGTTGGTACCAATAAAGAATACACGTATATTATTGAACTTAATCTTATTTACAATTGATTTAGGCAATGTATATCCTACTTCTAAAGTCTTCAAACGTAAATATGAACCATTTTTTAGCCAGAAAGTGGACTTTTGTTGATTATTATCATTTCCACCATAGCTAAGTCGTGGATAAGAAGCATTCGGGTCCTCATTAGCAGGAATTCCAAGCTTAGCTGCTGTGTCTGCATCGACCCAACGATTAGCCACTAAATTTCCCAAAACATTTCCCCACTGACTATCCTTGAAGGCAAATACCGTAGATCCATTTATGAAGAATGAAGACTTTCCTGCTCCTTGAAAATGGACATTGAAGTCAAATCCTTTCCATTGTGCAGAGATACCAAATCCGTAAATCAAATTCGGCTTAGTAGTCGCGCCGATAGCTACTTTATCACCATCATTAATTACACCATCTCCATTAACATCCTTATATTTAATGTCACCCGGTTGTACTTTTCCCCACGCAGTCTGTTGAGGACTGTTACGAATATCGTCATAATCTTTAAAAAGGCCTAATGCAATCAAACCTTTAGCTTGGTTTACACGATAACCCGCTTCTGTTTGATAAGGATAAACTGTATTTTCTTCATCCTTCTCTAATATCTCATTCTTACTATAAGTAAAATTACCACGAACCGTGAGGTTCACCTTATTGATTTTTTGTTTGTAGGCAAAGTGACCATCAAAGCCTTGAGAACGTACGCTACCCACATTTGCCTTGGGGTTACTTCTCACAATTCCTACTATGCCAGGTAGATATTTACGTTCCATATAAATACCATCGCGTTGTTCGTGGAAATAGTCTACAGTGGCTGTAAACTTATCATTAAACAAAGAAAGGTCTACACCTATATCGTGCTTTGTTGCAATTTCCCAAGTAACGTTTTCAGAAGCTAATTGAGTATATGCCATACCATCATAAGAATTGCCATAACCATAATCACCCCAATTCCAACCAGGAAAGGTTACGTCCTTATCATTTTCTTTATATGACTTAGCAATTGTATATAGATAAGGAAAACGTTCACCCAATTTATCATTACCTACTTTACCATAAGAGTAACGCAGCTTGAACATATTCATCCATTCCAGATGTTTCTTAATGAATTTCTCTTCTGCAATATTCCAGGCCAGAGAAAAAGCGGGGAAGAATCCGAATCGATGTCCATCGGCAAAGTTTTCTGATCCGTTATAACCGAAGTTAAAATCTACGAAGTAACGATAATTCCAGTTATAGCTAGCACGTCCTGCCAAGCCCATATGACGTTTGGCAATGCCATTCTTTATATCTGTACCAATATCTACTGTAGTCCGATAAGCATCCTGACTATATTTTAAAGTACCACCTACGTGATGTGCTTTGAATGCACGATTGTAGTGTAAAATTGCTTCTAAGAATTCAGTCCGGTTACCTGTTGAAGTAGAACTTTGAGTCATTTTTTCTTCTGCTCGCTGTTCTTTAAAAGTAATTTCCCCATTAGTATTTCGGAAACGCTCTGCACGCCATGTTTGAGGCATCTTCTTGCGACTAATTTCATTCGTATTATTGGTATCGAAACCAAAACGTCCTTCAAAACGTAATCCTTTAGTAATAAAGTCCAGTTTCTGTTCCAAAGAAATATTGGTTTGTACCTTATTCTCCCAGATTTCAAAATATCCAGTTTGTGTTGCCAATACCCATGGATTAGAACGATCATCTTCTTTTCCAAACGCTGGTACATAACCATTGGAATACATTACTGGAATACTAATCGGGCTTTGATTTATTAATGATGCCCACACATTTCCACCTTGTCCAGGGGCATTACGTTTCTTTAAAGAACCGGAAACACCGACTTTCACAAGAGTCGTTTTTGTAATGTCAATATCGGTATTCAAACGATAATTCCATCGTTGACTACCGGGATTGGTATTATAATCTTTGCGAACTGCTTCATCTGTCTTATACATACCTTCTTCACTAATGTAACTTAGTGAAACAAAGTAGCGTGCTGTACTACCACCACCATTCATGTTTACATTAGCACGATACGTCATTGCTCCATCTTTCAATAATACATCTTTCCAGTCTACATTCGGATATAAATCCGGATCAAGTCCTAAACGCAGAATTTCCAATTCATCATTTTGATAGATTGGTTCTTGATTACGAGTAATACGTGCTTCATTCATCAGTCTAGCATGAGTGTATCCATCCACAAATTCCGGTGTGATAGTCCGTGTGTTATAAGATGTTTCCACTTTAGCGCTGATATTGATTTTACCAGCTTTACCATGTTTTGTTGTAATCAATACTACACCATTAGCACCACGAGGACCGTAAATTGCTGTAGTAGAAGCATCCTTTAAAACAGTAAACGATTCAACATCCTCAATATTAATTTCATCGAGACTACGCTCAAATCCATCTACTAACACTAAAGCCGAGTTATCAGCTCCGAAAGTAGAAATACCACGAATCCAGAATTCCGAGGTGTTTTTTCCAGGTTGGCCGGATGTCTGCATAGCTAGAACACCTGCCACATTACCAGCTAAAGCATTTGAAAGATTTGCTGTCGGATTTGCTTTCAGATCATTTACATTAACGGTAGTCACCGCTCCAGTCACAGTTAACTTCTTTTGTGCACCGGTTCCTGTAATAACGACTTCATCAAGCTCACTTGCTTCAGATTCCCTCATAATTACATCGACTACCTGCTGCCTTTTCACCAATACTTCCTGTTTATCAAAACCTATATATGAGAATACTAGTCTTGAAAACTCTTCAATACTAATTTTATAGCGTCCGTTAATATCCGTAATGGCTCCTAATCCAGCCTGATCTTTAACTGTTACATTGACACCGACCAGCGGCTCTTTATTGATATCCGTCACTACTCCTGTTACTTCAATTTTTTTCTGCGCAAAAGTGCTAACAGAAACCAGTAACAGGCAAATGGTGATAAAATTCTTTATTTTCATGTGTTTTTTCTTTTATTCGGTTATTGTTCTCCCTCTTCCGGTTGATCCTCTTCCGGATGTTCTTCTGCCACTTCAGGAATCTTTTCTAATGCTATCTTTCGGATACGGTGATTATTTACATCACCCACATAAAAAGTTTCCGTATCCTCGTCATAAGCTAAAGCATAAGGATAATCAAAACGTGCTTCGTCACGCAAATGGCCGTCCACATATCCATTAGCATGTACATTCATTCCTGTACTTCCTCTTCCGGCAAAAGTAGAAACGACTCCATCCGGAGTCAATTTGCGTATACAATGATTATTACGATCCGTAAAATAGAAGTCATAACAATCCTCTTTATTTGCATCCTTATACTCTTTGTTAAATACGAAGACTCCCTGTCCGGGTTTATTCAAGCGTGCTTTTGTTCCTGCCAAATCTTTATAATCCGCTTGTCCGGGTTGTCCACAAACGATATACGGAGTTGTAAGCCGCTTGTTAACTCTGTCATAATTTGAACGGAGAATATAGTGCTGATTCTGTACCATCATATAAACATAATCACCAGATGGATGAACGATAAAGTTGAATTCCCAGTTGGCATCCTGAATCGTAAACAGTTCTTCTGCATGAGCTTTATTATCATCTGCTCCCCATTGGTAAAAATCATATCTGAGCACAGCCCCTGAACCAAAGAAGTTATAGTATAATTCACCATTTTCCGGGTGTATCATTGAGTTCTGACACCCTCTACTTGTGGTCAGACGTTTTACTACAGGATTCTGGAAATCTGTAACATCAACCATATCATTGTCTTGGTTACGGATTAACATTATATTACTTGCAGCATTATCAGCTCCTTTTGAGCATGCTATAATCATAGTATCTTTACTTAAAGTCCATGACATGCTACGCAAGCGGTCGGCTCCTTCCGAACTACCGGTTATTCCAGTGTATATTCTTTCATTTTTCAAATCCAATATACGCATCGGCTTACCATTACCATTATTTTCTGCATCCTGAGTTAAATACAGAATATCGTGATTTTTCGGGTCAAATTCAAACCATGCAGGAAAATCTATTTTACCACAGTCACTAAAAGGACCTTCCTTTATAATTTCTCCATTACCCTTCTCATCTACATATCCACATAAAGTTGATACGACCTTTTGTGGAACATATTTATATTTTGATGATACTATAACATCTTGTTCACCGACTTTTACTTCAATAGTTCCTTCGTAACATTGTTGCGGGGTGATACAGTACAAACTATTACCTTTCACATTAATTACTTTTGCTTCTTTCCCGCCTATTTTCACAAAGACAATAGAGGAATCAGTACCGAAATTACTACCGTAAATAATCATCCGAGTGTTTGCTCCTCCTGCTTTGGGAGCAAAATCCGTCACAGTCACCGGTTGGCTGGGATCATAAGGTTCCGCAGACACATCTTTATCATCTTTACAGCTACTGAAGCAAATCGTAAAGAGCAATAATAGAGTCATCCATTGAAATCCAATGATCCCATGTCTCATAGTTTTACATTTCATAATACACTAGATTTAAATTATTGATTATTCTGAACTTTATCCATTAATACCTTCATCCAGTATCCCCCGATTACTGAACGTGCTCTGAATCCTACCCATTTACCGCTGTCTGTATGGTGCCAGTCACTGATAGGTACACGTGATACCGTTTCATTGATATATTTATAGACATGATCAGAGAATTTCTGGAAAGTTTCCTTGTCTGATGACATCGCTGCCGTCCACATGATCCAGTCGGATTTTGTGTATTCTTTACGAGAGTCCAGAGGAAGTCCATAAGGATTCTGTTTTGTGAGATAATAATTGAGCTCTTTTCCAATTACATTATTAGGAAATAAATTCAGGTTCCACAATTTGTCCCAAACCATATTATATTTTTGGCTCCAAGTGTTCTTACGGTCAAAAGCCAGACGGTAATGGTCGCCCTCATTTGCCATTTTCTCCCATTTCACCGCCATTTTCTTGGCTATTGCTGCATATTTCTCGGCTACATCATTCATTCCGAGCATACGGGCCATCTCGCTGTATCCGGCTACACCCATGATAGCTTTCACAGAGAGGTTAGCATTGTGGGCCCAATGGCCTGCAAAATCATCTGTACAAAGTTGATTCTCTGGGTCCTGTCCAAACTAAATTACCATTCGTTAATCAACTGAAATACAGGTGATTATTTTTACCCTGTATTGTCTTTGTGTTGTTATGGCTATTAAATGAAGTACAAAATTCTAACTTATGAGCAGACTTTTAATAAATAAAAAGTTAATGGATAAATGTAGTGGTAGTCTAAGATGAGAAATGGACTAATCTGAAAAAATGAATATTTTTCCTCTCTCTTTTTCCATTTATCCATGTAATTTCTTTTATGACATAAAAACTAGCAACATTTTAAGATATTAAAAATCAAATAGATTGAATAATTACTCTTGTTGAATGAATTCGACGTAAATAAAGCTTTCTGGAATGATTTATCTATCTTTTTATGCTATTTTGCAGAGAAATGTTATTGTGTGATAGCTTAAGGTAATAAGGAAAGTAGATGTTAGAATCCCATTCAGGAGTCCATAGTGTGGTTTATTTTAAACCAATAAGTAGTTTCTTTTAAAGGTAGGAGGTGTTTCTTTTAAACCAACGACTTGTTTCATTATATCAAAACTTGTTTTCGATAGTAGAAAAAATACATATTTATAAAGAATTATGCTATATATATTCAATAAAAGGAATATATATAATGTAAATGTGACTTTGTTTTTTCTATTTAGCAACTCAATAGAATCTTAATTCTTCTGCATATATGAAAAATAGAACATGATTCGAAATAACTAAGATATAATATTTCAATCTTTACTTGGCAAGTTTAGCTCGAAGTTCTTTTAGTCTTTTTGCAGCCTGCAGATTATCAACCTTTATATATCTCATGAATGCAGATGGACTCTTATGCCCGGATATGCGCATAAGCTCTCCGGCAGGAAAGCCTGATAAATACATATTTGTGCAAAACGATCGTCGACAAGTATGAGAAGAGATCATCTCCCATTTTTCATAGACTCTCTTTTCCCGTTCTTTTCCTTTTTTGCGAACAACTTCGATTTTTTGTTTTAGCTTTGCTCTTCGCCCTAATTCTTTAACCCTTTCGTTGAATATATATCTAGGAATTTTAGGTAAATCATAGTTGTACTTCTTGAGTATTTCCGGTACATAATCAATCATAGGAATTATGACAGCTTTATGCACTTTTCTCTGTTTGAGATTTATAATCTCATTATCTAAGTCAATATGTTCGGGACTTAATGTTGAGAGATCACTATATCGTAGCCCTGTAAAACACCCAGTAATAAAAACATCTCTAATCTCTTCCAATTGCTTATCATCTGACAAGTCTAACTCGTGTATTGTTGAAAGTTCCTTTTCACTTAAATAAATAGCATCAGTTTCTTCTTCTACGACCTTAAAATGCTTCAAGTCAATTGGAGGAATAACTCCTTTATCTATTTGATAATTAACAAACCCTTTTAACAAACGTACAATTTTTCCTGCAGAATTAGTGAGTAAGCCAACACTCCCATCGGGCTTTATAACCTTATAAAATAAATAGTCCATGAATTCATTATAAAATATAAGATTCAGGTTATGAAAAGTAATTGGTTGCGATGAATGTTCTTTGAAAGCAATCAGATGTTTGCGAAGTGTTCGGTAGTCTTTTATTTGGTCTGCAGAAACAACAGGAGCCTTTTCTGTAATATATCTTTCTAATGCGTCAAATATATCTACCCGATTAGGACGTAACTCATATTCTCTATTCTTTTTTAATTCAAGTAAAACAAAATCTACGGTTGGACTTATTCCGTTAATCTTAGCATATGTAAGAATTTCTCCAAGCTTGGACGTTATTCTAATCAGGCAGGCGTCAATCTCATCATAGTTTGGACAAGCGCGCTTAATCCATCTCTTTTTAGAATCCCAGTGTTCCGGTTTAATATTGTATCCGGTAGAGATAAGCGTACGCTTAGTTCGATTGTAGTTATATCGAACATAAAGGACAGTAGTCCCTTCTCGAGTGACGTACCTAGGTTTAATATATGGAGTATATTTTGCGATAGTAAAATCTGTATTGCTTTCGTATTGCAAAGTTACAAAAGCTATCCGAAATGAGCAATATCTCATCGTTAAAAGCCAAAACCTCCAAAAATATTGTACTATCTTAAAAAAAGTGGATAAATATTGCTCAAAAAGGAAAAAAACTACTCAAAGCACACTGTAAGAGACTTATTTTGTACTTTAAAAACATTCGAAACATGAAAAAAGAATAGATTTTGTCCTTTCTTGAACACAGATTTTCCTAATATTTAGCATTAATTCCATTATTTTGTAGCGTTATAAATAAAATGCTATAGAAAAAACAGATGGATTTGTATGACTCCTAGGTCTTGCCTAAAACACACAATTCTATATAAACTTTTCCCCTAGCATTTATCAATATTCGACAGTACTGATTTTAATATATATTTAGGTATAGCGATAAAAAAGGTAAGATTGCATTTAAGAGGTAATAGTCAGAAGGTAAAAAGAAAAATAAAAAAACGTAGGGCTTGTTTTTCTTTATAGGTAAACAAGATTGTAGATGGGTAACCTTAAAATTGTAGATTAATTAGAAAATATTTATGAAGAAACTACTAACAGTAATGGCCTTTTCGGTCGGTTTATTCGCAAATGCTCAAACCGACAACTTATTTAAACCAGTAAAAGAGGTAGCGCTACGTACTCCATCAGTACCTATCGTTGTTTCAGATCCTCACTTCTCTATCTGGTCTCCTTATGATAAATTAATGGAAGGAAGTACAGAACACTGGACTACAGCAAAGAAGCCATTAGTAGGGGCTTTACGCGTAGATGGTAAAGTGTATCGTTTCCTAGGCAAAGATCAAGTAGCTCTAATACCTATTGCTCCCATGACAAATGTGGAACGTTGGGAGGCTGCATATACTAATAGGCAACCAGCAAATGGATGGCAAGAATTCCAGTTTGATGATAGTAGTTGGAAAAAAGGTAAAGCAGCTTTCGGCAGCCGTGATATGCCACGTGTTCGTACAGAATGGAAAGGAGATAATACAGATATTTATATCCGACGTACATTTGAAATAAATGATTTGGATTTAACAGAGAATATTTTTCTTATTTATTCTCATGACGATGTATTCGAATTATATTTAAATGGAGAAAAACTGGTTGCTACAGATCTCGTATGGAAGAATAATGTAAACCTAAAACTTTCAGATGAAGCCAAGAAAAAACTTCGTAATGGCAAAAATGTGATTGCAGCACATTGTCATAACACGACAGGAGGATCTTATGTGGATTTTGGTTTATATCGTGAAAAGAAAAATGCAGTAACATTTGAGAATGAGGCTATACAGAAATCGGTAGATGTACTAGCCACTTCCAGTTACTATACATTCACTTGCGGACCAGTCGAATTAGATGTCGTATTTACAGCACCTCAATTGATAGATGACTTGGACTTGCTTTCAACTCCGATTAACTACATCTCTTATTGTGTACGTCCTCTTGATAAAAAAGAGCATGATGTACAATTCTATTTAGAAACTACTCCGGAGTTAGCAGTGAATGAAACGACCCAGCCCACTATTGCACGCACATTATCAAAAAATGGTATTAGTTATGTAGAGGCCGGTACTATTAATCAACCAATCTGTGATCGTAAAGGTGATTTGATTTGTGCAGATTGGGGATATGTATATCTTGGTAGTGTAAATGGAACAGGAAAATCTGTAAGCTTGGGTGACTATAGCGGAATGAAAGAATCTTTTGCTAAAAATGGAACTTTAACTTCAAGTAAAACTAAATGGATCACTCGTAGAGAAGAAAATACTCCCGCAATGGCTTATGTACATAATTTTGGAACTGTCACCAAAGATGGTAAAGATGGTTTCTTGATGATCGGTTATGATGACATTTATTCCATTGAATATATGTATGAGAAACGTATGGGATATTGGAAACATGATGGTAAAGTGACGATTTTTGATGCTTTCGAAAAACTAAGAGATAACTATCAATTCATCATGGAGCGTTGTCGTGCACTTGATGAACTTATTTATAGCGACGCAGAAAAAGCGGGTGGTAAAAAATATGCAGAAATCTGCTCTGCAGCCTATCGCCAAGTTATTTCTGCCCACAAACTCTTCACTGATAAAGAAGGTAATCTGATGTGGTTCTCTAAAGAGAATAATAGTAATGGCTGTATCAATACAGTCGATCTGACATATCCGTCTGCTCCCTTGTTCTTGATTTACAACTCTGATCTAGCAAAGGCAATGATGACTAGTATCTTTGAATATAGCGCTAGTGGTCGTTGGGATAAACCTTTCGCTGCACACGACCTTGGAACTTATCCTGTAGCCAATGGACAAGTTTACGGTGGTGATATGCCGATTGAAGAAAGTGGCAATATGGTGATTCTTACAGCAGCTGTTTCCAAGATTGAAGGTAATGCAGATTACGCTAAGAAATATTGGGACATTTTGACCACATGGACTAATTATTTAGCAGAGTATGGACAGGACCCAGAGAATCAACTTTGCACAGATGACTTCGCCGGACATTGGGCA
>ERZ857982.2418-NODE-2418-length-14628-cov-10.178549_pt1 | contig 14628 bp, 20 predicted proteins | sample MGYA00519955_ERZ857982 | MGnify/ENA primary metagenome ERZ857982 (study PRJEB31778, sample SAMEA3449416) | human gut metagenome | biome: human gut; feature: human-associated habitat; material: faeces | place: United Kingdom | collected 2010/2012 ... | reverse complement strand
TGGCGAAAAAGTCTACTTTATTGGCTGTCTGTCCTTAAGGATGCTATGGCGAAAACGTCTACTTTTTCGCCATACCGTTTTGGATCACTCAACATCGTGTTTTCTTTAAAAAAAGCCCGGCACATAAAATATGTGCCGGGCTTTTCCCGTATGCTGGGAGAACGGATTGTTTGAGACTAGTTGAGCGAGCCGTAGCTGCCGATGACGGCGTCCAGGGCGCCCTTGTCCAGCGTATCGTAAGAGGTCCAGGGAACAAGACGGTCGGCCATGAAACTGACCTGTTCCATGATCATGGCCTGGCCTGACTGGATGGCCGTGTTGCGGTTGAGCAGCGTGCAGACTTCCAGATACTGGGCCCCGGCGACGACGGAACCGTCAGCGAGGGTGGCGGGCGCGTTGTACACGATGCCCATGCCGAACGGCACGCGGAAGATGTCTTCTTCCAGGTTGTCGTTCCAGATGCCGTCGTCGGAGATGGCCGAGCCGTTGTACTTGCTGTTGCGGTCCGTGATGCCGGGGCCGAAGTCGGCGTTGGCATAGAGGGCGTTGAGCATGTTGCGGCCCAGGAAGAGCAGGCGGCCGATGGAGCCCTGGACAGGCGCGTTGGTGGCCGCGAAGATGTGCCGTCGTGAACCGATGGCCTTCATGGGCTGCACGTTGCGGGTCTCGGAGATGTTGATGCTGTTCAGGAAACCCACAGGGTAGAAGGAATTCTCGCTGCTGGCGTGGGACAGACGCGGCGGGCCCACGACCACCAGACAGTCGTCGGGCAGGATGAGGGTGAGCTGCGAGGTGTCGTGCTGATGCTCGACGAACGCTTCTTTGTATTGATCGACCCAGGAGGATTCGTCCCTGACAGGCGCTGTGGATTCGATCTTGTCGATGGGAGAGAATGACATGGTGATTCACCTACCTAGTTGCTCGCCACACGCATGTGGACCGCCGTAAGGTGCAGGCCGATGGTGTTCAGCGGATACGGGAAGGCCACTTCCGCGACCATCTCCACGCGGTCGCGGACGTCCTCCATCTGGGCGACGGACGTGATGGTGTAGTCCAGGACGCGGCTGCCGATCTTGGGGCTGGTATCCAGCCGCAGCGTCTCAAGAGCGCCGCGCAGCGCCGTGCGCAATGTCGCCAGCGTGGACTGGGTGATGTTGTACCGCCCGATGAAGGCATTCATGGTGTCCCGGCAAATGTACGACACATAGTCGAAGTTCTTGACGAAGGAGAGTTCCTGCATCTCGAGCGTCGAGCGGTCGGTCGTGAGCTGGTGCCGGATGTGGGGCGGGGCCGAAGACGACGCCTGCACGAAGATGAATGTGCCGCCATCCGCCATGACATCGAGCTGGTCGTTGTTGAAGTGGCTGTTGCTGTTCTTCAGGCCGTCGATACCGGCGATGGACAGGCGGGGGAAGCCGTAGTGCGACGGCAGGCCGCCGATACCGCCGGCGACGGCGCAGGCGAGGTAGTAACCGGGGAGCTCGCGTTCGCCGACGATGCAGACATCAGGCCAGATGTTCACGAAGCGGCAGGAGCCGTACGCACGCGAGGTGGCGGCGATCTCTTTCGCCTGATCCAGCTTGTCGAGCCGGTGCAGGACACGGAACCGGTATTCCCCGGCCTCGGTGAAGAATTCCCCGTCAAAGGGCGCGGACTGGGTGACGGTGAGCAGGTCTTCCGCCACGACGGAAGAGACCGTGTATTCGTGTTCGGCGCCATCACCGTCCGTCATGACCAGGGTGTCGCCCGCATCCACGGAACCGGAAAGGAAGGTGGCTTCCGGTGACAGCAGGCGCACCAGGTCGCCATCACCGTCTTTGCCGACCTTGCCGGTGCCGGAGGCGATCTCCTTCTCCGTCACCAGCTGCGTGCAGCCAAGGGCGATACGCCACATGCCGCGTTCGGGCTGCGACATCTGTTCGGCGTGGAGCTTGAACATGGAAAGCACCGCCGGGTCGAACGTCAGCGGCACGAGGGCGTAGACGGGATCGTGCGTCTCCAGACGATCCTTGGCCGCCGTGTAACCGGCGAGGTCGTCCGCGTCGACACCGACGCATTTGACACCGACAGCCGCATTGGCCATGGCGATGCTGACGCCGAAGGCCAGGGGGTTCTCCGGTACGATCTTGCCGAGCTTGCCCCTGATCTCATCGACGGAGTACAGCGTGAGGATGTCCGAAAGATCCTGGCGAAGGGCCCTGTAGCCGACGTACAGCTCGGCTGAACTGATCCGGCAAGCCTTGGGGGCGTCTTCCAGACCTTCGACAGGGGTCGTGACGCCGACCATGCTGAAGCGCTCCGAGGTGACATCCAGCAGGATGCCGTCACTGCCGGCGGGCAGGATGACGTCCCCGACGATGCGCAGGATCTCGACGGCAAGCGTCTTGCCTTCCGGCAGGGTACGGTTCAGGAACAGCGCTTTGGCGATGTCGTCGACCGTGGTGACACGGTATTCCGTCCCGATCTCCTTCGGAGTATCGGGCGCGGTCGTGTCCGTGAGCCGGACGATGTCTCCGACAAGGATGCCCTTCGGGTAGCTTTCATCGAACAGGAGGCAGTTTCCCGTGCTGCGCGCGCCTGCCGCAAGATCGGCATACAGGCGCACACGGGCATTTTTCAGACGAAAAGAGACTGACTTCTCGTCGATGAGCGCGCCGGGAGCGTTGTTGGGGAAGAAGCCGTTTTCGATACCGGCTTCGGTGTAGTGGCCGTAGAGGGAGTTGCCTTCATCTTCCACGGCATCGACGATGTGGTAGCAGGGGCCGATGATACAGGGAGGGAGCGACGCGGAGGGCGTCGTCGTGGAAGTATCAGCGTACTCCTGGAAGACCATCACCATGGGTCTTGTATAAGCCATAGCCAGTCACCTGTGTATTTCTGGAGTTGTTTTTTGCGTAAAACGCCTTGCAGAAATATTGGTGACGGGCGGGGGTGGGGTTCAGGAAGGTTCAGGGGCAGGAGTGTGTATACTTTGTATTGACAAAAATATAATTTTGCTATCTTCTTGAGCAAGAAGAAGTCAGAAAGGAGGAGTTGGATATGAGCCAGGCTACCGAAGTCATCAACGTACGCATCCCCGCTGCGCAGAAGGCACTCATTGATAGCGCAGCCAGGCTGCTTGGCAAGTCGCGCACGGCCTTTATCCTGGATCTGGCCGTACGGCATGCCGAAGACGTTCTGGCGGAAAAGATGCATTTCCAGCTTTCCCAGGAGCAGTGGGATGCCTTCACGCAAGCGCTGGACGCACCCGTACAGCCTGATCCCGCTCTCGTTCGCTTGCTGAATACGCCTGCACCTTGGGAGAAATAGCGTGAAGATCTCCGCGCCTTGCCATCTGGAAGAGCAGCACAATCTGGAGCCGTTCAGTTGCGGCGAGATGGTTCTTGATGATTGGCTGAAGACTCGCTCCCTTAAAAATGAAGCCAGTGGGGCCAGCCGCACCTATGTAATCACGCGTGCTAATGATGTAGTCGGTTATTACTCGCTGGCGGTGGGGAGCGTCAGCCATATGCTCGTGCCGGGCAAAATTCGTCGCAATATGCCTGATCCCATTCCTGTCATGTTGCTGGCCCGCCTTGCCGTGGATACGTCTATCCAAGGGAAGGGTATGGGCCGCGCACTGTTGCGGGACGCGATTTTGCGTACGGAACAGGCCGCACACATCGCAGGTATAAGGGCCATGCTGGTCCACGCCCTGCATGAGCGTGCCAAGGTTTTTTACATGGGATGCGGCTTCACCCCTTCGCCCATCAATGAGCTGACACTGATGCTGCCTATGCCCGCGGTGCGAGCTGGCTTAACATCCGTCATTCCAGCTCAGAAATCTTCGTCGCGATGCTCCTGAGCACTTCGTTCTTCGTCGAAGAACGCTCCAGGACGGAGTGGCAGCAAGTACGGTGAGAGCGGAATGCCGCGCTCTAAAAAATCCGGATGGTACTCGAAAAGAATGCCCCTCTCTGCCTGCGCAAGAATGCCGACAGGAAGACGCGAACCAAGATGGTTGAGGAAGACACGGACTCTCACAGGATCTTCCTGGCGTTGGCCTTTTTTCTGCTTCTCTGGCGGGGGCGCGGTGGTTCTTCAAAGAGAGAAACAGTCCGCAGCGGGCGGAAGAGAGCGGAGAATTCCTTCAACTCGCCGAGGATGAATGCCAGTTCAAGAAAGGCACGGAGAGATACCTCACCAGTCGTTTCGAAGCGCCGCAGACTTCCGAGACTTACGCCGGAACGCTCTGCAAGTTCTGCCTGTGTGATATTCAGCTCCAGTCGGCGGGCTCTGGCTCTGGCGGCAAGTTCGCGCTGGACATCGTAGGGCGTCTGGAGTGCCGGATGGATATGCATTTCATACCTCAAATAATAATATTTGAGTAATAGAATACATTTCAGCGGCATAAACGTCAATATATTCGTGATAATCAAAAACGTCTCCCTGGCGTTTTTTCAAAAATGGAAGCAGCAGGAGATGCCACGATTCGCTGCCGGCATTTTTTATTCCCGTTCGGGAATATTTTGTGTTTTTTCTTGTGAATTTTCCCGAACGGGAATATTTTTGCGTGAGGAGAGCATACTATGGAAAAGCACGCCGCCTGCACATCAACGCAAGCACTTGGGGCGGCGCTTCGCAAGGAGCGCAAAAAGCACAAACTCACACAGGCTGATGTCGCCTTCGCGGCAGGTGTCGGCATTCGCTTCCTCAGTGATTTGGAATCCGGCAAGCCGACCGTGCAGCTTGAAAAGGTCCTGCAAGTGGTGGCAGTCCTTGGCGGTGCCCTTCTATTGAGGTGGAATAGTGATAGATCTTGATGTGTTTCTTCACGGCACCTCCCCCTTCAGGGGGAAAAGAGTAGTTGACAAGACGGCGGAGCCGATGAAATCCTTTTCCGTAACCCCTCCCTTCAGGGAGGGGCAATCCGCACGACCCCTATCCGTCGGCTGCGGAGTCAGTCGGCGGACGGGGCGACTGTGGATTGAAACATCACGCGTTTAGTCCAATCCTAGGATCTTCGTCGCAATACCACGCAGCACTTCATTCTTCGTTTCCTGCGTCCACTTGTACTGGATGGAATAGCTGAAATTCATCTGGGCGTGGAAGATCGTGTCGTCATCTTCCATCTTGGTCACTTCAGACAGGCTGATGGAATCGACCATGTGGATGCCCAGCAGCTTCGGCATATGGGTACGGCACATGAGCATCAGGCTGAAGATGTGCTGGGCTATGATCTCGACCTCGGCCTTCGTCTTGCTGACCACCTGGATATTGATGGAGCTCGTGACGAGGTTCGAGCCCGTTTTGAGATGTGTCGGCAGATTGACGTGGGCCAGGTCGCCGACGACGGTGGGCCCGGCCCCCTGCATGCCGCGCGAGACGACGACAAGAGGCTTTTTGCCATAGACTTCCGAGTCTTTGTTCAGGGCGACGTCGAAGGCGACGCCCGATTTGTCGAAGTCGTCCCGGACGTAGCGGTAGGGATAATCTTCAGGCAGCTCCTCGAAGGTGAGCTTGAGGATCTGGAGGAAAAGCTCCACCACATGGAGCGGTGTGTCATACGGGATGATGGGATTGCCGATGGGCCTGACCGTCATACGTCACCTTCCGTCCACCGGTTTGACCGGCTCTTGACCGGGCTTGCGCCACTTGGTGAGCTTGTATTCCTCGCTACCGTAGGTCACCGCGGCAGCCGACGCTATCTGGGCTATGACGTCGCCGCGCATGGCCACGATATGCGGTTCCACATCGTATATCTTGAAGACTTCCTGGGTCTCCTCGAAAATGATGAGGGCCTGGTCTTCCAGGATGGGAGCGCCCAGGATGATGATCTGTTCCCTGGTGCCGTTTGGGTTTTCCGTATTGCCCAAAGGCGTCGCGATACGGTAACCCGGCCCGAAGTCGACCAGCGTCCAGAAATCCCCAAGATATTCCCAGTTCTTGAGGAATCCTGTCCCGTGGCAGACAGGGCAGTTCGTGAGCAGCCGTTCACCGGTCACCAGGTTCGTGCATTTCGTGCAGCGTTCGCCGCCCGCGACCTTGTAGATGGAAGCATGCTGCCCGTTGTACATGCGGGCTGTCTTGATGAGGTCCTTGAGGATCTTTTTCGAGTAGCCCTTGAGGTAGTTGTAATTCGTGTGGTGGCCGTAATTGAACGGTACGGCTTCACGCTCAGGGCCGAACGTGACGCTGCCGGAAGCATCGTGCTTCGTGTCCGCGCCAAAATCGAGGCTCGCCTGCACGCCGTCACGGAAAATGGGAGAGACGTCCGCAGGCATCTCCGACTCGTTCTTCTGCGACTCGCTCTTCTGTGGTTCGTTCTTCTGCGACGCGTGCTTTTCCAGCTTGGTTTTGCCGGGTGCGCTTTGCGTATCGTCAGCCATTGATCACACCGGCGCCTAGTTACGGAAGCGGTATTCGTTGATGGCCATGTAGGGGGAGAAGCTGCCGCCCCAGGCTTTTTCCTGGTTGATGTACATCTTGAACTCGCGCAGCTTCTGGTCGAAGAGGCCTTTGTAATACTGCGCGAGCTGGTTGTACTGCGGGAACTTGTCGTCGATGCCCGCGTTGAGCCCCTGGGCGTTGTAGGTGACCTGGTTGCGGAGCTGGCGTTCCGCCTCGCCATTGGCAAGATGGTGCAGGACGCCGTAGAGCATGACGGTGTCCGACGGGAAATCCTCAAGTGTGTAGCCCGTCACCGGGGCCACGATGTTGAAGTCGCCCACGGTGAGCTTCATGGCCAGTTCGACAAGCTTTTTGACGGACTGGTACTCGCCCTCAAGGAGCACGTTGTATTCCGGCGTGTCTTTGGCGTATGTTCGGATGTCTTCAACAGACAGCATGAGGATCCCCGTCGGGCTACTTGTTCTCGGACTTTGCGGCTTCGGGCCTGGGCTGTTCGGCCTTGGGTGTTTCGGGCTTAGCCTGTTCGGCCTTGGGTGTTTCGGGCTTAGCCTGTTCGGCCTTGGGTGTTTCGGGCTTAGCCTGTTCGGCCTTGGGTGCCTGGGCCTTGTCAGTGGCCCTGGCGGCCTGCGCCGGCCTGGGAGCGCCGCTTTCCTTGGGCGCGGTCTCCTTAAGGATGCCTTTCTTCAGAAGCTTTTCCACGGCCAGCGTCTCTTCGGACGTCTTTGGCACATCGGGGAACTTGGCACCGGGAAGGATGCGGAAGCGTCCGATCACGACGGGGGCGCTGGAGATATTGACGATCATCGGTATTCCCTTTGCTTTTTTGCGTTGGGAAACGCCGGCGGGTGGAGAGTGCCCGCCGGCGTTTCTGTGGAGGGGCGGCTACTCGAGGGTGATCTTGACCACGCCCCTGGTGTTGCCGATACCAAGGCCGGGGGCTTCGTAAGTGTGGAAGTGGATCAGGTCCGCTTCGGTCTTCATGAACAGGGTGGCATCCTGCAGGAAGAAGAACTTGATGAAGAACTCCGGCTGCGTGAAGAAGAACAGCTCGTTTTCCTTCACCAGGTTGTCCTTGATGGTGGTGACCACCGGCAGGCCCAGGAAGGTGTCCTCGCCTTCGACACCGCGGTTGAAGCGGGCTTCCTGGGGAGCGAAGCCGATGTCCTCGGTCTTCAGCTTCAAGCTGTCGATGTAGGTGTTCTTGTGCATCAGCACCTTGCCCAGGGGTAGACGCAGCCGGGTCATGGCCTTCATGCCTTCGGCGAAGGCGTCCTTGAAGGTGTTGGCAGCCGTCGAGGTGGTGACGGTGACCTTCTGGCCGGCGGCGTTGTCCTCGACGATCTCGTTAAGAGTGTCGATGAACTTGCTGTCCTCTTCCTCCTGGATCATCTTGACCTGGTTTTCCTTCAGCCAGTCGGTGATGGGCATGCGGATGGTCATCAGCTCGAACTTGGACTTGGTGATGCGCTCGGCCTCGATCTTGCCGAAGGGGATGCGGAAGCGCTTGCCGTTGAAGTAACGGCGTTCGCCCGTACCCTTGAACGGCACGAAGGTGGCCTGGGAGGAATTAGGTTCGATTTCACAGATGATGGAGGGCTGGTCGTCAGTGCTGACACCGTCGGGTTCCACGATGGGATCCAGCTCGTCGGAGGTCACGGTGCGCGATTCGAACAGGCGGCGCAGGATGCCGTCTTCGTACAGCTTCTGGCGGATATACAGCGAGGAGTTCTCCATGGCCTCCTTGATCTGGCCATTGAAGACCTTGTCGCAGAACGAGCTGTTGAGCAGCTCGGTGCTCACTTTGGTGGTCTCGATATTCATGGTGTTGCTCCTTTGGCCTAGCGGGCCTCGTGCCACATGACACGCATCAGGCCGGAGGTGGCGTCGTATTGCAGGACACGGCCCAGCACTTTTTCACCGGCGGAGGCCTTGGCGAACTTGCCGTCCTTGGCGGTAAGCGCATCGTTGGCGGCGTAGGTGTCGGCGGCGTAGTGGGCGTTGTCCACCTCGATGACGATCTGGTGCATCAGACCGGTGTAGGTGCCGCGCACTTTTTCATGGCCGATGACGAAGGCGCACATGGGGTCGGTGGCCTGGGCGGCGGCGGTGAAGCTGGCGGGCTTGATCTTGCCGTCGGTGACGGTGACGATCATGCCGTCGGAGATAACGGCGCCGGTGTCCGCCTTCAGGACTTCGTCGATGGCGGCGTTGGAAGGCCAGCCTTTGCGAACGTTATACATGTCGATATCCTTGTCTGTTTTGTTGTGTATCGGTTTCCTGGGCGTATCAGCTCAGCAGGAAATTCGTCAGAGCGTCGCCTTCGGGGATCGCCGAACCGCCAAGGCTCCCGTAGTCGCCCTGGTAGCCCGCGGTCTTCTCGTTGGCTTCCTGTTCCTCGATGGCCATGGCGACTTTTTCAAAAGCGTCGGCAAGACCCATCAGGGCGTCGGCTGTGGTATTTGTCTGTGTACTCATTTGCTCACCTGTAAGATTGCCTTTCAGGATTCCATAGATGGAACCATCCAGGGAACGCTTAATGCATCTTGTGACGGTCCGCGTCCCTAGCGACGATCACCGAAAAAGATGAGGAAATCCCTGACTTTTTCGAGATCGAGTTCGATCTGTTCCGCCGTTTTTTCCACAGAAGCCGGCAGTGAGACCGCTACGGAGCGCATTTCTTTGGCCAGATCCCGGAGAGCCTCTGACATGGATGCCGTGGTATGTTCATCGATTGTCATGGCGCAGCAGGCTCCGCAGGTTGGCGATGTTGATGACCGGTTTCGGGACGCGCTCGGTCACGGGAGCGGCCGTGATGTCCCCGGCAAGTTTCCGCAGGGGAGTCGCGGCGTCACGCAACAGGCTTGCCACCTTCTTCCTGAGATCCGGGGACAGAGGCATCAGCGTACTCCGTTGGCCATATAGGCCATCACGTTGTCATAAGCCTGGCCGGCAATCTTGGGCAGATCGACATTTCCTGCCTCATCGATATAGCTGTCGGCGATGGGGGCTTCAGCGGGCAGGCCAAGAGCGGTGGCCGCATCGATGACACCGGCGTCGGGCATGTAAGTGCCTTCACCATCGTAAGTGCCTTCACCATCGTAAGTGCCTTCACCATCGTGGTCACCTTCGTCGTAGTTGCCCTCGGCGGCCAGAGCGTCCGCGGCTTCAGCGATGGATTTGATGGCCTTGGCATTGGTACTCGCGGCACTTGCCGCTTCAGTAAGGGCATCGACCACGGTGTTTTGACCGGGAGCTTCAGGCTCATCCGGGGCATCTTCCGTCAAGGCTTCGCCAGCTTCCGCATTGCCGGCCTCAGGACCCGTTACAACGTCGCCTCCAGCTTCGGGCGCATCACCTGAAGCGGCCAGGGCCGCGTTCAGTACCTCGGGAGGGAGGCTCTCCGGGGACCCGGCCAGGATGGACTGAAGTTCTTCGGGGGACTCCAGACCGGCGAATTTGGCCAGAGTCGTGAAGTAGGCTTCGTCGTAGATAGCGGCGGTCTTGTTCATCAGCTCCGCCTCATTAACAGCGGACAGAGCATCCACCGTCGTTGCATAAGCATTTTGTTCGACCTGCTGGAGAGCGGCGACCTTGTTCATCTGCTCCATGCAGGATGCCGCGAAGAGCTCGCCGAAGATTTGGGCTTCCTTCTTCAGCGCGGCGGTATGTTCGTTAACGAATTCGTCCGTCACGGCCTTGAGCGCCTCTTTGGCGTCGACGACCTGGCCGGCGGCATCTCCTGCCTGGTTTTCGGCTTCCTTGGTCTGGTTTTCGGCTTCCTTGGTCTGTTCGGCAGCAGCCACTTTTTCTGCCGTGGGCGCGGTGGAAGCTGGTTCGGGTACCGGCGCGGCCTGGGGTACGGCATCACCGGAAGTCGGGACGGGCTCGCCAGCCGTTTTTTGCTGGGCCTCTTCGAACTTCCTGAGAAGATCAGCGAGTTTGGGTGTATTTCGGGCAGCCACAGGGCTTTTCCTCCGGTATATTTTCGTGAATGGCAGCCTGGCCAGCCAGGCAAGCTGCCTAAATATTGGGCGCAGTCTGAAAAGCCTTTCAGGATCGATAGAGGAAAGAAGCCGGTCACGAAAAAAGAAGCAGTTTGTGGTATAAGGACATGTCAGTGTCCGCGCAGGCTGCCGGCTCGCGAACGGCAGGAAAGGAGACTTGCCCAAAGGAAAGCAATAACTAAATGAGACGTGATGTCCCTGAAACCTCAAACATCACGGAGAGTGGAACATGAGCTGGTACAACCCCAATACCTGGTCGCCCGATGGAAAAGCGGTGTTCGTCAATATCCTGATCGGTGTCGTTATCACCGGCCTCGAGCTGCTGCGTCAGTGGCAGGAAGAGCGGGGGGATTTTGACGGAGATGACGGAGATCTGTGGCGGTAGGGGCAGACACTGAAAAAGGGCGGCATACCTGGTGGGTATGCCGCCCTGCTTTTTGGGGGAAATTTTTTAGCTCCGATCCGGGAACATGACACAAAGCTCCTGTGATGGGCAGCTATATATCATCTTTTGCAGTTAACTTGACATAATGAGTATCATGAATAAATATTAATGTCAGAAATTGTGAGAACTACGATGTAAGGAGCGATCAAGATGAACAGAGCCGGCAGTTTTGTTTCCAACCTGTCAGGTGACCTGGCGTACAGATCGTACTGTCCGGCGAACCTTCCGCCGACTCCCGGCATACAGGTCGACACGCATATGACTTCGGAGCTGCTCAACGCCTCCAGGAAGCTCGCCGAACTTGACTCCTTGTCCCGATATGTTCCGGACACAGCCTTGTTCCTGTCCATGTACGTGAGGAAGGAGGCGCTGATCTCTTCACAGATAGAAGGCACGCAATGTACGCTTGAGGACATCCTCGCACCAGACGCGGAGATGAACGCCGACCTGGATGTCTCGGAAGTGCTCAGCTATGTCAAGGCCGTGAATTTTGCCATCGCGGAACGGGAAAAGCTGCCGCTGTGCAACAGGCTGCTCCGCAACACGCACGCCGTGCTGCTCGACAACGCCAGAGGCGAGGACAAGAATCCAGGTGAATTCCGAACGTCCCAGAACTGGATAGGTGCCTCCGGATGTTCACTGCGTGACGCCCGCTATGTTCCGCCCAATGTCCAGGACATGGTTTCCGGTATGTCGGCACTGGAAAAGTTCATCAACGAGGAGGACGGCATCGACCCTCTGATCAAAACGGCCCTCGTCCACTACCAGTTCGAGACGATCCATCCTTTTCTTGATGGTAATGGAAGAGTCGGACGCTTGCTGATCCTGCTGTGTCTCATGGAGTGGGGCCTCCTGCACAGCCCGGTTCTCTACGTTTCGTATTTTCTCAAGAAGAACCAGTGGGAGTATTACGATCGCCTTGCCGGTGTGCGGAATAGCGGCGACTTCGAGCAATGGGTGCTATTTTTTCTTGAAGCTGTGCACAGGGGCGCGGCTGACGCGATAGAGAATATCAAGAAGCTGCGCGACCTGAAAAAGCACGGAGAGGAAAAGATCGCAAGCCTGTCACGCAGGAACGACACAGTATCAAGACTGTTTGTCCATCTCCACAGCTGTCCCATGATAACGCTCCCTTCAGCGGCGGAAAGTCTTGGTGTCAGCAGAGGAAGCGTCAGCAGCGCCGTATCCCGGCTCGTCAGTCTTGGAATCTTGAGTGAAGTCACAAACAAGGCCAGGAACAGGATATTCGCCTATACGGACTACCTCGATATCCTTCGTGAAGGAACGTAGGCACAGACTGCGACCATTCTGAATGGGTGAAAATCGGTTTGGAAACAAAAATCACTTCTGGCACATATTGGCGCCAGAAGTGATTTTTGTTCAGGAGATCGGTGGCATCCCGCCCATCAGAATTTCGTAATGCGCATGGCTTTTTGTTCAGGCAAGAAGCCAGCCAAGCACATTCGTTTTTTGTATCCCTTCGTAATCCATCTCGCCGAACAGCGTATCAAGTGTGAGCAGATATTTCGGATAGTTGTCCTTTATCTTCTGCAATGGCGTGAGTTCACGACGGAGCACATTTTCATCAAGAGTCGTTTCAGATACCTGATAGTATTCAAGTTTGCCGTCCTTCATCGCCACGAAATCAACTTCCCCATCAGGCCCCAGCTGCCCAACATACACTTCGAACCCTCGCCGTCTGAGTTCGAGATACACAATGTTTTCAAGAATATGCCCGATGTCGGAGTCTCTTCCTTTCGCCAGCGTATTGCGCATTCCGACATCGGCCACATAATATTTGTTCATCGTGGAAAGGAATTCTTTGCCTTTAATATTGTAGCGTCGTGCTTCATAAAACATTAAGCTATCAGTCAGTCCACGCAAATAATGGTCAACAGTCTTCGTATCTATTTTGCGCATGTTTGACGTCATGATGTTGGCTATCTTGGATGGAGAAGTACGGTTTCCTATATTATGCATCATGAATTTTGTTATCGATTCAAGCATGTTCACATCTGCGATTCGATATCGCTTCACGATGTCGTTGAGAAGGATACCCTCATATATGGCTTGCATGTATTTTCGGGCGTCCATCACGGCTGATTGATAACGAAGTGTATAGGGAAATGATCCAATCGTCAGATATAATTCAAACTTCTCTTGTATTGAAAGGCCACTATGCTCGCCATCAAGGCCTTCGCAAAATTCCTTGAAGGAAAGCGGCAGCATGGAAATCTCTATATAACGGCCTGTAAGCAATGTCGCCAGTTCGCCGGACATGAAATACGCATTCGACCCTGTAAGGTACAGGTCGCAGTTTTTCTTGATGAAAAGACTGTCTACAGCCTTCTGATACTGGGAGACGTGCTGTATTTCATCAAGGAAGATGTAATTCATTTTATCCGGGAGGAGGCGGTCGACAATGTACTTGTACAGCGCTCTGTATTCGTGCAGATCTTCGTATTCGATATCTTCGAAATTGATGCTGATGATTTGCTCCGGTGCGACACCATTTTTCAGCAGGTGCTGCTGGAAAATCTCAAAGAGGGTGGACTTGCCGCAGCGCCTGATGCCTGACACGACCTTGATGATCTGCTGATCTTTCCACCGAATGAGCCAGTCCAGATATTCGGAGCGCTTGATGTGTTCCATATTCGGCCTCCTTGCAGGTGAAATTTTAGGTCATTCCCCTGCAAAAAACAATAAAATTGGAATGCATTCCAATTTTCTTCAAAAATATGAGAAAAATTGGAATGCATTCCGTATTGTCCTCAGTCCTGAGGCAGGCAGGCCGACAGACCGGAGAAGTCGGCGTCGACGATGTATGACTCGGGCTGTGGTGTCTTCAGGAACATGGCCATGTACCACGGAAGATAGGTCACCTTTCCGTCAGTGGAGACATTGTCCATGCAGAACACGATCGCTTCTTCAAACTTCCATTCGCTGACGCTGAGGATGTTATCCAGGGCCGTGTGCCGTCTGTAATCCTTGCCGGACTTGATCTCCACAGGAAGGCATTTCCGGCCGGGCTGAAGGACGAAGTCCAGCTCTCCATATTTCTGTTTGTTGAAGTACCACAGCTTGAAGCCGTTGGCGGCGAAGATCTGGGCAAAGACATTTTCAAGAATGCTTCCCATGTTGATGCTCAGGTCTCCATTCAGGATGCTGAACTGGATACCGTCCATCCCTGCGGCGCAAAGCAATCCGGTATCGGCCATGAAGAGCTTGAACAATGTCCGCTGTTCGTTGAGTCGCAAGGGAATGGACGGCGCGGAGACGTTGTAGCAGGGGAGGGCCACGCCCGCATCGCGCAGCCAGACAAAGCTGTCTTCGTACCGGGCATAGCGTGCTGCTTTGTTGATGGATGCCAGCGTAAACAACTCCTCCCTAAAGGGAGGAGCTTTATAGTCAGCAAATAGCTGCTACATGCGGGTGGTTTACAACACCCGTTGGCGCAACGGCAGTTACACCAAGGCTTGCTATGTTTAGACTTGCATTCAAGTCAGCGTGGGCAAGCCTGCCACAGAAAGGACAGAAAAAGCGATGTTTTTGACGTTTGCCAATATTTCCGCAACTGGCGCAAGTTTGCGAGGTGTATGCCGGGTTGATGTATTCAACCCGTATTCCGACAGCTTGAGCCTTATATTCCACAAACTGCTGAAGCTGCGCCCATGCCCAGCGGTGCAGTCTGGAACGCATCCGTTTGCTGGCCTTAGAGAATGTCCGGCATACACCTTGCTATACCAGTTTTCTCCAAAGGATACAGGCCAAAGCAAGGTAAAGTAGCCC
>ERZ857982.2410-NODE-2410-length-14670-cov-92.414437_pt1 | contig 14670 bp, 14 predicted proteins | sample MGYA00519955_ERZ857982 | MGnify/ENA primary metagenome ERZ857982 (study PRJEB31778, sample SAMEA3449416) | human gut metagenome | biome: human gut; feature: human-associated habitat; material: faeces | place: United Kingdom | collected 2010/2012 ... | reverse complement strand
GACTGACTAAAATTTATGCTTAATCTATGAATCCCTCAGGTTTTTACGTTGACCCAAAATTATCTTGAAAATGTAGTGAGGGCATGAGAGCATGAATGAGAGTAAGTATTTTTACATTGATGTATAAGTGGTTTATAATTAGCTTGTTATGTTTGTTGTGAGGGCATGAGGGCATAAATGTTTCAAACTTTCTAGTGAGAAAGACTGGTGCGTCAAGAATATTTTGGGAAACTGACCCGGAAAATCCATTCTTGGTTTAACCAGTTTAATTCTGATATAAAAAAAGAGAGTTATTTTGATGTAACTCTCTTTTTTTCTTGGTGATCCGCTTGGGTCTTGAACCGGGCGGTTCACAAGTCTTAAAATCAATATTTTAGCGTACCTCAATCTTTTAAGGGGTACGAATTAGGCACTTTTTTCAAAGAACATTTGGCTTCCCTTGTCGGGATTGTGTCTGCCTTTATCTTCGGTTCAAAGATACGGCTTTATTTTGAAACTCGCAAATCATTGAAAATAAATATTCTATGGTTAGTGCAAGGTGCAAGCTATATATATAGATATATACTTGCACCTTGCACTAAAATGTCCCTTTTATTCTATCCGATGTAAAACGCTTCCTGTATTTTTGCTCATTCACTAATATATTTATAAAATGCAGTCATTCAAAATAATACAGCCATTACCGATATTACGTAGCTACATTCGCCATTATTGGATATTACAAAGTGATATGATGAATGCTACGACCGAACGCACATTTCCATTAGGTTGCATACAAATATTCTTTCACAAAAAGAAGCAATTATTCTCGCAAACTTACCATAAAATGCAACCACAAAATTTCATTTGCGGACAAGAAAATGGATATACTGATATTTGTGCAAATGGAGATATAGAAATGCTTGTTGTTGTGTTTCAACCATATGCGGCAAAGATATTTTTTCGGCAACCATTATCTCTTTTCCAAGGAGAAAATATAGCGATAGAGGCTGTGGAAGATAGGGAACTTTCCGAACTTACCCATAAAATAGCTGATACAGGAAACTACATTCGTTGCATAAATTTAATAGAAGATTTCCTATTGCATCGTTTAGTTGTATGTTCAGACTATAATATAGATAGACTTTCTGCTGTAATCCAAAACATTAATCTTAACCCATACCTTGATGTTTGCAAATTGGCGAATACTGCATGCCTAAGCACAAAACAATTCACACGGGTTTTTACGGAATATATTGGAACTTCACCAAAAGAATTTCTACGGATTATAAGAGTGCAACGGACTTTATTTTTATTGCAACAAAATCCTCAATATAATTTTGCGCAAGTGGCTTATTGTTGCGGTTTTTCCGACCAATCACACATGATAAGAGAATTTAAACTGTTTACAGGATATACACCATTAGAATACCTATCAGTTTATACCCCCATATCTGACTATTTTTCTAACTCGTAAGAATGTCCGTATTCTTCTATCTACGTCTTTATGGCAATCGTAATTTTGCAATGTCTTAGCGCAGGACAAAGTAAAGTAATAACTAAAAGAAAAAAGAAGAACATGAAGAAATTAATCGCATTTTTTGAAATCCCCGTTACTGACTTCTACCAATCGGTAAATTTTTATCAAGCAATCTTTGGGGTGGAACTTATGGTAGCCGAATACAGCAATGAGAAAATGGCTTGTTTTGTACAGGACGGACAAACAGTTGGTGCAATATCCTATGCACCTGACTTCAAACCCTCAGAGCATGGTGTATTAATTCACTTTAATTGTGAAGATATTGACTGGTCAATTCAGCAAGTACTGAAACATGGTGGCAGAATAACAGTTCCTAAGACAAAAATCCAAGCAGAAGGAAAGGGATATTTTGCTGTATTCGCTGACCCTGCCGGCAATTGCATAGGACTTTATACAGACTAATGCGTGTGACAGATTAAAATATGGCTGCAAGTTGTTTTATTTGCAGCTATATTTTTGCTCATATCCAATAAGAAACGACAAAAAGCCTTACCTTTGTAAAATGAATCAAGATGAGTTCAAGTTTTACAAACCTTGTAAGTTACTACAACCTTACGTTAGGTATTATTGGGTATTCAAGAGCGACCAACAGCTGAATACCTTAACCTTTCCTATTGGCTGCCCTCAAATCATCTTTCACAAGCGAACCCCGTTGTATATTCCCGAACTGAATACCACACAAAACAGGTTTACTATCAGCGGTCAAGTTAATTTTTCATCACATCTGTATGCTGATGAAAATATCGAAATGATAGTGGTCGTATTTCAACCTCATGCCATGAGTACATTCTTGAATGTACCGACATCACTTTTTTATAATAAGGAAGTTTCAGGTTACGACATTGAAAGCAAAAAATTAAATGAATTGGCTGCACGGATATTCGATTGCGAAGATAACAGCCGTTGTATAAATCATATAGAAGAATGGCTGTTGTCACAAATTACAGATACGTTATCTGATGTGACATACAAGACTAAAAGAATTACTGCGGCAATAAAACAAATATATATAGCCTCCGCAACTTCTGTAACAGAACTATCCTCTATCGCCTGCCTAAGTAAAAAGCAATTTGAGCGACTATTCAATTCATTGGTAGGTATCAATCCCAAAGAATACACCCGTATTGTTCGTTTTCAAAAAGCACTGGAACAAATGCAGCACCAATCGGGCGAAATCAACCAAGCGCAAATAGCTTACGCAAGTGGTTATGCAGACCAATCACACTTCATACGGGAGTTCAAGAAGTTCAGCGGATATACGCCCACATCTTTATTGAAAGTGTCAAATCCTTATTCTGATTTGTTCACCAGCCCTGTATAAATGTCTCTTTTGTTCTATCCGGGTTCAAATGCTTCCCCTACTTTTGCTGCCTAATTCATTAAATGAAAATAGCATAAGTATGAAAGAAGTAAATCCCAAAGAAACCAGCCGGGCATACGCCTTTGAAATGTGGATGAATGCACCTATGCCAATGGTAACGTTCTTGAAAACACTCAATGTGTCATGTCTTGTAAGAATCAGCCGAAAAACAGGAATGAAATTTAATATGCTGATGTGCTATTGTATCGGCAAGGCAGCAAGCGGTGTGAAAGAATTTTATATGCTCCCCGTGGGCGACAAGCTGATGCAATATGACAGCATAGCAGTAAATACCATTGTCGCCAACAAAGGGGGCGAAGTAAGTTCGTGCGACATTCCTTTCAATGATGATTTAGACCTGTTCAACAAACATTATCTGCAACTTACCCGACAAGTCGCCGAAAACTGCACGAACCATGACCTGACGGAAAGTATGGTTATCGGCACTTCCGCATTGGCGCAATACGAAATAGACGGGGCGATAGGTATGTATAGCGGAATCTTCAACAATCCGTTTCTCATTTGGGGCAAGTACAAACGCCACCTGCTGAAAACGACACTAACCGTTTCTTTCCAGTTCCACCACACGCAAATGGATGGAGCGCACGCTTCCCGATTTTTGGATGGGGTACAGAAAGAAATTGATACTTTGAGAATATAAGTTTAAGGGAAAACGCTATCTTTGCAGAACTAACAGAAAAAGAAATAGTTGTTCAACAATATGAAATGGCAGTTGTGCATATAGCTACGCTCAACGAATAGCATTCTTGATTAACGCTATTCAGCAATAGACAGGCTTATCGTTTAAGTTTGCCTGTTATTGTTTTGTCATTGTCCCTTATACAAATTTATAAAATTGTTATGCTGCTTGAAGTGGCATGGCTCATTGTATCATATTGGTTTGAACAAATGAATTATACCTATAAAAATATATGGCTCATCGCTTTTCCCGTGATGATGAGCATTCTAATCGAACAACTGATAAACATCACCGATGCCTTGTTCTTGGGGCATGTGGGTGATGTGGAACTGGGTGCATCTGCCCTTGCCGGAATATGGTTCTTGGCTATTTATATGCTTGGCTTCGGATTTAGTTTGGGACTGCAAGTGATAATTGCCCGCCGTAACGGGGAACAGCGATATTCGGAAACAGGGAAGGCTTTCTTTCAAGGTTTGTCCTTTTTGTTGTCGCTGGCGGCTGTTCTTTGCCTGTTGTCCCAAACACTTTCCCCTATTTTCTTGAAACATCTGATTATTTCGGATGATGTCTATAATGCGGTTATCCGTTATTTGGACGGACGCATTTGGGGACTGTTTTTCTCTTTTCCGTTTCTTGCCTTACGTGCATTCTTGGTAGGCATCACGCAGACAAAAGCCCTGAACATGGCGGCTTTTACTGCCGTGCTGGTAAATATCCCTATGAACTGGCTTCTGATATTCGGTTTCGACATGGGTATATCAGGGGCAGCTATTGCATCTTCTTTTGCTGAATTGTGTTCGCTAACCGTCTTGACTATCTATGTGTTTCGACACATTAACAGACATCTGTATGGTTTACATTGGAGTATAGATATAACTGTATTGAAAAAAGTCTTTTCTATCTCGGTGTGGAGCATGTTTCAATTCTTTATGAGTGTAGCCATTTGGTTTCTGTTCTTCTTGGCTATCGAGCGTTTGGGGGAAACGGAATTGGCGGTGTCGAATATTATAAGAAGCGTTTCTGCCTTGTTTGCCGTCATTGTCAATGCTCTGTCGGGTGTTACCGGTTCTTTGGTCAGTAACCTGATTGGAGCGGGTGAAAAGAGAAATGTTTTTCCGCTTTGTCACCGGATTATCCGTTTGGGGTATGCGGTGGGTGTACCATTGATAGTCCTCGCCTTGTTGTTCCACCAATTCATTATTGGGGCTTACACGGGAAACCCGACAATCGTACAAGCTGCATGGCTACCTTTTGCGGTCATGCTATTGAATTACTTCTTTGCGCTGCCCGGCTATGTCTATCTGAATGCCGTAACCGGAACGGGAGCGACACGGACTGTATTCGTCTTTCAAGTGACGACTACGATTGCCTATCTGTTTTGTTTATGGGGACTAAGCCGTTGCAATGTCCCATTGGCAGCTTATTGGGCAGTAGAATACCTGTTCGTGATATTGCTTGGTGTACAATCCGTTTTTTATCTGAAATACAAACAATACTAAAAGCAGAAAATTATGATGAATAAAATATATCCTCGTACTGGCGATACGCAAACCGTATATCTAAACGCAGTAGTGAAAGACCCGTCCATTGAAATTGGCGACTATACCATTTACAACGATTTTGTTTCAGACCCTTGCCTGTTTGAGCAAAACAATGTGTTGTATCACTATCCGATTAATCACGAGCGGCTGATAATCGGAAAGTTTTGTTCTATTGCCTGTGGAGCAAAGTTCCTGTTCAACTGCGCCAACCATACCCTGAAATCCCTGTCCACTTATACATTCCCGCTGTTTTATGAAGATTGGGAATTGAATAAGGCTGATGTGGCTTCAGCTTGGGACAACAAAGGTGACATTGTGATAGGCAATGACGTGTGGATAGGGTATGAAGCCGTAATTATGGCTGGTGTCCATATCGGTGACGGGGCTATTGTTGGCACAAGGGCGGTTGTGACGAAAGATGTGCCGCCTTATACCATTGTGGGCGGTGTCCCTGCTAAAGAGATACGAAAGCGGTTCAGTTCTGATATGATAGAACAGATACAGGCTTTGAAATGGTGGAACTGGTCAGTAGATAAGCTACGGGAGTTTTTGCCTTATCTGATGAATGGCGATTTAGAAAAAGTAGCGGCAATGAAAAATAGGTAGCCATGAGAACAATAGCGGAAGAAATGTTGTCCCGGATAAATACTGAAATAAAATTGCTCAATTATGACAATGATATTACAGCAGATGATGCTTTGCATATGGTAAAGTTCATTACTCCGCTATACAGCCAATTAAGAAAGCTTGTATCAGACTATGTATTTCCAACAAATGAGGATGAAATTCTCTTTTTCAAGGAAATCAAGCCTAATATCCTCGACAAATATCTGTATTTTAGTAAGATTTACAGTATTGAGATGAGATGTCCCATTGGTAACAATGAGATTATCAAAGAATATTTGAACCAAGAATTAGAGGAATTAACCCGTTTCTTCCGTGACAATTTGGATTTTTACCAATACTATCGGTCAAAATCCACTTATATGGATAGTCTGTATTTCGTCCGCAAGAAAACGGATATTCAGTTATTGCTTGACAGTTTCCAATATGACCGTGACCCGTTGTTTTCAACGGAATACGATTATAAGATAGCGAAGATACTATGTAATGAAATGTTGCGTATCTACTTAAACCAACGATTGGTAAAACTGGGGAATACCAATCAGGTAGAGCATAACCTACAACAACTGGATAAATATATTTTCCGCTTTACTGGTAAAAAGGCATATCTTATTGAGTTGGGATATTCTCTTGTTTCTTCGGGTGACATAAATAATGGCAACGTGGAAATAAAAGAAATGATGAATTTCCTTAGTACGATATTCCATATTGATTTAGGGGATTATTATGCTTCATATATAGCCATGAAAGAGAGAAAAGACCGGACAATGTATCTGCACCACTTGATAGACCACCTTGTTAAGCGGATGAATGAAGATGATATGAAATAATCGCCTGTATCGCAGTCTGTAGAAGTACCATGTTCACCCCAATATGGTACTTCTTTTTTTATAGGTAAGTCCTTTGAAAAAACACCCTTTTCAGAGGGCTTATCCGCTATTTCACCTGATTTTTTCTTTAAAAAAAGTAATACCATGATAGGTACAACCATGACTTTTAGGTTATTTCTTCTCCCGAAATTTGCGGCAAATCAATAAGTTAGCATTATGGAGATTATAACATTTGAGTCAAAAGCCTATAAGGAACTTGACAACAAGATTACTGCCATAGCAAACTTCATCTTCAACCAGTTGGACGAAAGCAGAACGAATGAAGATGAAATTTGGGTGGATAGTTACGAAGTTTGCACATTTCTTCAAATCAGTGACCGTACCCTACAACGCTTACGGGCTAATGGTATTATTGCCTACTCCAACATAGGGGGACGTTGTTACTATAAAATAGGTGAATTAAAACGCCTGTTGGAAGAACGATTGATAAAAAGCAATGATGAATGTTTGCGTAATTTAGTTGCAAATCATGAGGCTTATGCTAAAGAAAGACGAAATTCTAAGCAGGACAAATAGCGGATTGTCTGTGTTCAAACACTATCTACCCGGTAGTTGGCGCATAGGTCGGAATTTCCTTAACCCGCTCTATCAGGACAGGAAAGCATCGTGTAATATCTATTTCGACCGTCATAGCGGTATGTACAAGATGAAAGATTTCGGTAACGACAATTACAGCGGCGACTGCTTTTTCTTTGTGGGGCAGCTAAAAGGGTTGAACTGTAACCGGGCTGCTGACTTTGTGGAGATACTGGAGATTATCGACCGGGATTTAGGGTTGGGGCTGGCGGCAGGAATTCCGATAGCCATTCCTACAACAGTAAACAATCGGAATGTGGCAGACAAAACCGAAAAAACACCCGAAAAGCCAGTCAAGCCCTACCAGTTCCTGGAACAGAAGTTTCCGCTTGCAGAACTGATGTACTGGCAACAGTACGGCATCACGCCTGAACTGCTGGAACATTACAAGGTCTGTTCGCTCCGGGAATACCACAGTCAAACGGCAGAGGGCAAGCCGTACACCTATACTTCATCAGTAGCAGAACCTATGTACGGCTACAAGGGCAAACAGTATATCAAGCTGTACCGCCCGTTCTCCACGCCCCGCTTCCTCTACGGCGGCAGTTTCGGCGAGAACTACTGTTTCGGGCTGGAGCAACTGCCAGCCAAAGGCGACACGCTGTTCATCACGGGCGGCGAGAAAGACGTGCTTTCGCTGGCGGCGCACGGCTTCCACGCTATCTGCTTCAACAGCGAAACGGTGACTGTCCCGCCCACGCTGGTTTATCGGCTGACGTTCCGCTTCAAGCATATCGTCCTGCTTTTCGATATGGATAAGACGGGCAGGGAAAGTTCATGCAAACAGGAAAAGCTATTGGAAGAATTTGGCGTGAAACGCCTACTTCTCCCGCTTTCGGGGACGAAAGAGGAAAAGGACATTTCCGACTATTTCAAAGCCGGGAACACCCGTGAAGATTTCCTGAAATTGTTTATCGAATTTTTAGACAACCTATATAGTGACACATTGATTATGCTAAAATCGTGCGAGATAGATTTCAACAACCCACCCGCCAAAGCGCAGGTTATCATTTCGGCGGGTGACGTTCCATTGGGAACACAAGGCAACCTATTCGGCATCACCGGGGGCGAGGGAACGGGAAAGAGTAATTATGTAGCCGCAATCGTGGCGGGCTGTATCTGCCCGGCTGATGCGGAAGTAGATACACTGGGCATACAGATAACCACAAACGGCAGGCGCACGGCTGTATTGCTCTATGACACCGAACAGTCGGAAGTGCAATTGTTCAAGAATGTAAGTAACCTGCTGGCACGAGCGGGACAGCAGGACAAACCGGAAGAACTGAAAGCGTTCTGTCTTACTGGCATGTCACGCAAAGAGCGTCTGCACGCTATTGTGCAGAGCATGGATAAATTCTACTACCAGTACGGCGGCATCCAGTTGGTAGTCATTGACGGCATCGCCGACCTTGTAAAGAGTGCCAACGATGAAGCGGAAAGCGTGGCGGTGATAGATGAACTCTATCGGCTGGCTGGTATCTATAACACGTGTATTCTTTGTGTGCTGCACTTCGTCCCAAACGGATTGAAACTGCGGGGACATTTGGGTAGCGAACTGCAACGCAAGGCGGCTACTATCCTGTCGATAGAGAAAGACGATGACCCCGCCCTGTCGGTGGTGAAAGCCCTGAAAGTGCGTGACGGTAGCCCGCTGGACGTACCCCTGATGCTCTTTGCATGGGACAAGGAAGCTGGGATGCACGTGTATAAAGGGGAAAAGCCCCGTGAAGAAAAGGAGAAACGCAAGGAAAAGGAGTTGGTGGGCGTTGCCCGTGACATCTTCAGGCGGCAGACACATATCACCTACATAGACCTTTGCGAACAGTTACAGCAGTTCTTGGACGTAAAGGAACGCACCGCCAAAAGCTATATCCGCTTCATGCGTGAACGGGACATTATCGTTAAAGACCCGGCAAACCAAAGTTATTTTATGATAGGTCTAATTTAATCCGACAGCAGTATGTATATAGATAAAGAAAATTTCGTGGCATGGATGGAGCGTATCATGGACAGGTTCGATATGCAGGAAAGAAAGATAGACCGTCTGTTAAATGAACACAACTATCTGAACGGTGAAAAATTGCTTGACAATCAGGATTTATGCTTCATGTTGAAAGTGAGTACCAAGACCTTGCAGCGTTACCGCAAGAAAGGCATATTGCCCTATATAATGCTGGACGGGAAATATTTCTACCGGGCAAGTGACATTCACAAGTTAATCCGTGAACGTACAGATTGAATAAGCACAATTTGAGTGCTTATACTTTCCGTTATCCTGTCGTATTATTGTGATATGGCAGGATTTCTGTTATTTACAAGGTTATTCCGGTGATTTTCGCTACTTTTGCAAAAGTAACATAAGAGAATAACGGCGATTGAACAACTCCGGTTGTGATTTCGTCTTTATATATAACATATACGTTCGCCGAACGTCCCAAAGCGAAAACTGGCACTTTTCAAAATGAGGGGATATTCAGCGCAGGATATGCTATGTTTTATCATAGCGTGGTCTTGCCTGTTTCCTCATTTGGGTATGCCAGTACCTCGCTTTGAAGCAGTGTGAGAACCACGCTTCTTTTTTAGGCATACTGGTGAATAGTTTGAATAAGAATTATCAACTTTAATACCTGATAGGATGAAACAAATTAAAGCGCACATCGCCGTATCTCTTGACGGACATACAGCCACTTTAGACAAGGAACTGGACTGGCTACCCCGTGAAATAAAAAATATCGTTGGCAAGCAATACTTGGAAGCGGACTGTCTGCTTATGGGAGCGAACACCTACAACTACATCTTTGAACACTGGGGCGGGTGGCCGCACAAAAGCAGGCGGTCTTTTGTGGTGTCACACTACGACACCAATGTTACACCGGACTGCGGCGTGGAGTTCCTGACCGAAGAACCGCTGCAAAAGATTTATGAACTAAAACAGGAAACTGACATCTTGGTGGTGGGTGGCGGCAAGTTGCTTACCTCGCTGATAAAAGCCGGACTGTTGGACAGCCTGACTATCTACACCGTCCCGGTCATGGTGGGCAAAGGCATCGGCTTCATCGGTGAAACATCCGGCTCGCAGTGGAAGCTGTCGGAAAGCGGGGTGCTGGACAACGGGGTTATCCGTTCGACCTATCTGTTTGACGGGAGTCTATAACAAGTAAAGAAGCATTAAAAATGCGCCCGGTTTCCCTCCGGGCGCAACCACTAAAATTTCAATTATCATAAGCCCGAAAACCTATCACAATGAAATTCCAGCGGTAAAGATAGGCTATTTCTTCGGTTTTCCTTTCTTTTCGGGGAATGAAAAGGCGACATTGAACTGTTCGTCCAGTACCAGCGAAGCATCGAAAGCCTTGCCATTCTTGCCCTTGAAGCCCTTGATTAGCCCGGTCTTGCGTTTCGTCACCAGTTCGACAACCTGCTTGTCGGTCAGTTGCTTGTCGCACTTGTTGCGGAATATGGTAAGCGTACAGTCCACGTTGGAACACTTCGCCACTTTCGGGTAGAACAGGATGTGCCCGCTGCCGCACTTCGGGCAGGGGCAGGTTTCACCGCCCGCAAGGGACAGTTGCACCGAAAGCAGTTCCGCCGTGATTTGCGCTGCGTACACCTCGATACCCTTTCGGAACGTGTCGGCATCCATGTTTCCCGCTTCTATCTTGGAAAGGGCGGTTTCCCACATACCCGTCATTTCGACATCGGCAATCTTCTTGTCCTTGACAATTCTGTAAACGGCAAGCCCCTTGTCGGTGGGTACAAGGTTCTTCTTCTCACGCACGATGTACTGGCGGGCGAACAACGTTTCTATAATCGCCGCACGGGTGGCAGGTGTACCTATCCCGGCATCTTTCAGGCTGGCTTTCAGTCCGGCATCCTCCAGTTCCTTGCCTGCGTTCTCCATTGCGGCAAGCAGGCTGCTTTCCGTGTGCAGCGGTTTCGGCTTGGTCTGTTTCTCCAGCAAGTCCACGCCGGAGAGTGGCAGACATTCGCCCTCTTGGAGTGGCGGCAGGCTGGCGGCTTCTTCATCCCCACCCGTTTCCCGCTCGCTGAACACGGCACGCCACCCGGCTTCTTTCATCACCGCACCTTTCACCGTGAAGTCGGTATCTCCGGCAGACAGCACGGCGGTGGTTACGTCTTTCACGCACCTGCCCGAAAAGGCTTCCAGCATACGCCCGGCTACCAGTTCATAAACCGCCCGTTCGTCTTTGGAGAGTTCGCCGGGCAGGTTTTCAGTGACGATTAAGGCGTGGTGGTCGGTCACTTTGCCGTCATTCACGCTGCGGTGGTTCAGCGTTACTTTTTTCAGCCCGGTAGCATACCCGGTAAAGCGGGGGTACTGCCCCAGCAGGGCGACACGCTCCGGCATTTCATCGAAAACGTCCTCCGGGATATAGCGGCTCCCGGTTCGGGGGTATGACATCACTTTCTTTTCGTACAGGCTTTGCGCTATGGAAAGGGTCTTGTCCGCCGAAAAGTCCAGCTTCGTATTCGCCTCCTTTTGAAGTGAAGTCAGGTCATACAAAAGGGGCGGTTCTTGGCTGGTTTCTTTCCTTTCAACGGACTTCACCGCAAGCTGCCCGGCATCCTTTACCCGTTGCAGGGCGGCTATGGCTTCGGGCTGCTGCTCCCACTTGGCGGTAGATTGGACGGTGAAACGGATTTCCCCGCTGGCGGTCGCCGCTTTGAGTTGCCAGAATTTGGCGGGTACGAAATTTTTGTTCTCCAAATAGCGGCTGCATATCATCACGAGCGTGGGGGTCTGCACCCTGCCCAGCGAGAATACGCCCTGTCCGGCTGCCACGCTCAACGCTTGGGTGGCGTTTATCCCTATCAGCCAGTCCGCTTCGCTGCGGGACTTGGCGGAGAGGTAGAGGTTATCGTAACGCTCGCCCGGCCGCAAGTTGTCCATCCCCTCACGGATTGCCCTGTCGGTAAGGCTGCTTATCCACAGGCGTACAAAGGGCTTGGTACAACCTAAATAGTTATAGATGTAGCGGTGTATCAATTCGCCCTCACGCCCGGCATCGGTGGCTACAATAATCCTGTCGCACCGGTCGAATACCTCTTTAATCACTTTCAACTGTTTCAGCACACCGGGGTCTGCCTTGTAGCCTTTCTCGGCTTTCACCTGACGGGGGATTAGCCGGAAATCGGGCGGCAGGATGGGCAGGCTCTCCCTGCGGAAGTTCGCCACGCCGTAGGCTTCCGGCATGGCAAGCTGGATTAGGTGGCCGAACGCCCATGTCACCATATACCCGTTGCCGGAAAGATAACCGTCATTCTTCTGCGTCGCCCCGATGATGCGGGCGATGTCTTTTGCCACGCTGGGCTTCTCTGCTATCAGTGCAATCATAATGTTTTACTTTTTAAGGGTGGGTACTATATTTTCATTCCTTTGGACTTCTTGGGCTTGTCCGCTTTCAGGCTCTTGTCCTGCGTTTTCTCCTGCTTCTCTTTCTGCTTGGCGGTGGGCTTGTCCTGACCCTGTTTCAGCGGCTCTTTGCCCTGCTTGGTGGCTTCGTTGGTCTTGCCCACCGAATTGACCGCTACCTGTGTCCGGCTCTCGGCGGCGGGGGTAACGTCTTTCGGCTGCACCTTGTCGGGGGACTTGCCCTGTGCGCCGGGCTGCACATGACCGTTGAACTCAACGCCCTGCCCGTCCTTTAGCCCGGCTACCTGCTGCTGTCCCTGCTGTAAGAACTGGACGGCTGACCTCGGCAGGAACTCCAAGCCACGCTCCACTGCGCTGACTTGCAGGTATGCGCTGCGCCGTGTACCGTCCTTGAATTGCAGGTTATCCATTTTGACCGCTTGCCCGGCTTCAAAGGCGGCTTTCTGTTCCGGGCTGACTTTTATGCCACAAATGGTGTCAGGGCATTTCCATTTGTCTGCCCGCATGTATTCCAGTTCGTGCGTGTACCTGTCCCGGCTGACGAACACGGGGATTTGTTCGCCGCTTTTCGGGTCTTTGATTTGTGCGATGCCGCCCAAGTTGCCAGTACCCTGCAAGTTACCCTGTTCCTGCTTGGTGAACTCGTGTCCGTTATACGGGCGTTGCAACAGTTTCTCGTCCTGCTGTACACCGTGCAGCTTGGGTACTACCGTACCGTCCTTTGCCTGATAGAAAGAGAGTTTGACATCGGTAGGTTTCAGGTAGAAGCCGCCCACCGTCCCCGAAACGGTGTAGGTGTTTCGGGACTTGTAGCCACGCATCACACGGTCGAAGTCTTTCGTGTTTTTCAGGGTGTCGGCGGTGATGCCGACTTTTTTCAGGTTCTCCCAGTCGATTTTTGCCGGGTCGAAGCGGTAGCCCTGCTTGAACTCATGGAAGTCGGGCTTCGGAACTCGTAGCATTTCCGTTCGTTTGTTGCCCTCCGGGGTCGGGTTGCGGTGGTTGTCCTCGATTGCCTTTGCGTTACGCTCCGCTTCGGAAGCCCTCATGCTGAAAAGTTCCAGCCCGGAAGTGTCCTGAAACTTACGGTAGAAGTTGGAAAGGAAGTTGCTGAACACATCGCTGTTCTTGTCCACCTGCATGAACTCGCTGCCATGTGTCGGCGATACGGTCTGCAAATTGCCGTCCTTGTCAATACCTCTAACGGCACTCACTTTTCCCTGCTGTTTATCCAAGACCAGCAGCACGTCTTTTTCCTGCCCCTCTGCGGGCGGGGTCATTCTGTTTGCCATAAATAATTGGAATTTTAGTGGTTACGGGAATAGTCCCGCCCAAAGGTAGCCACTAAATATGCTATATTTGGATAGGTGGAAAGGAGTGTCCCGATTTGTCCTGCGCTGTCCCGATTTGTCCGGGTAGATGAAATCCTGCGGTTAATGGTTGCAGAATTGGAAACGGGCATAAAAAAGAGAGCGAAGTTAACCCCTCTCTTTTAATGAGCCATTTATGAGCCATTTGTATATATTACTTTCGGTTTACAATCAACGATTTATAAAATTTGCATTATGCTTGCGAGCCATTTGTGAAGCGTTTGGCAAGCCTTTGATTGAGTTTCCGTTATTCTTCTATTATCAGGTGACACGATAAAAAGAAAACATCTTCGGCAAAATATTTGTTATGTTTTTGCAGGTAATTACATAATATACTATCTTTGCAGATAGAAAAAAGGATATGAATATGGCTTCATTCAGAAAAAAGATATTGCAGCAGATAGAGCGGATAGATGCCGGGCGTATATTCACGTTCCGGGATTTGTCATTCGATACGGAAAAGACCGCCAATGTTGCGGTGCTGCTTTCCGAGCAGAGCCGCAAAGGGATACTGGTACGGGTTGAAAAGGGTGCGTACTACCGCCCCAAGAAATCAGTCTTAGGATTGGGGAAGCTGCCCGTCTATCAGGATGAACAGTTCCGCTACCTGACGGAAAAACTGGACGGCTATATCACGGGGGCTTACGTCTATAACAAAATGGGGCTGACCGAACAGGTAGCCACAACCATAACGA
>ERZ857982.2388-NODE-2388-length-14769-cov-3.070205_pt1 | contig 14769 bp, 15 predicted proteins | sample MGYA00519955_ERZ857982 | MGnify/ENA primary metagenome ERZ857982 (study PRJEB31778, sample SAMEA3449416) | human gut metagenome | biome: human gut; feature: human-associated habitat; material: faeces | place: United Kingdom | collected 2010/2012 ... | reverse complement strand
CAGAACACTCATTTCTTATTGAGAATGTGTTATACTAAATAATAACTATTTCAGGAAGTCAATGGTGGCCTGAAATCAATCAGAAAAAGAGGGCAGGATGAATTTATGAAAAAGACAGGAATTATGACAGACAGCCACAGTGGTATTTTACAGAGTGAGGCCGATGAACTTGGAATTGGTGTATTGCCAATGCCTTTTTATATCGATGAGAAGTTATATCGCGAGGGCGTGGATATTTCAAGGGAAGAGTTTTACGATCGGCTTCGCAAAGGCGTTGATGTGTCGACGTCCCAGCCATCACCGGAAGAAGTGATGAAGATGTGGGACACCATGTTGGAACAGTATGAGGAACTTGTTTATATTCCAATCAGCAGCGGTCTGAGTGGTTCCTGTATGACTGCGCAGGCGATGGCGCAGGATGAGCCATATGCAGGAAAAGTTTTTGTTGTAGACAATGGTCGTGTTTCTACACCGATGCATCGCTCTGTGCTTGATGCTGTGGAACTGGCAGGCAAGGGATATTCCGCAGAAAAAATTAAAAAGATTCTGGAAGACAATCGGGAGAATATGGTCATTTACGTTGGGCTTAGTACGGTAAGTTACCTGAAAAAAGGCGGGCGTATCACTCCGGCGGCAGCGGCGCAAAAGCTGCTGCGGGAGTACGGCGTCCGCCTTGTTTATGTCACCATGGGCCCTCGGGGATGCTATTTTGCCAACCGCAACGGCAGCGGCACGACCGCCTGCCCCACCGGCATCCATGTGGTGGATACCACAGGAGCCGGGGATATCTTCGGCGGCAGCGCCATGAGCCAAATGTTGAAGCTTAACAAAGCCCCGGAAGCGCTGTCAGCAGAGGAGATGTCCGCCATCACCCGCTTCGCCTGCTGCGCCGCCAGCCTCTCCACCCGCCGCCACGGCGGCATCAACAGCATCCCGGAGGAGCAGGAAGTGCTGGAGCTTATGCGGCAGGGATAATGCCCGCAAACCCGCTTGAATACAACAAAAAAAGGCCCCCACTCTTTCGAGTAGGGGCTTCTGGTTGCGGAGAGAGGATTTGAACCTCCGAAGGCCCTCTTGCGGTGCCCGTCTCATTGCTCGCTTATGCGTCGCACTCGCCGACCGCTGCGCCAAATTCTTCTCCCTACATCCGCCACTGGCGGCGGTCGAAGAATTTGCCCCGGGTTATCGCTTCGCGCCCCTTGCGGTGCCCGAAAAAATCTTCGCGCTATTCGCCCGCTCGATTTTTTCGACCGCTGCGCAAACGCCCTCCTCGCTGTATCCGCCGCCGGCGGCGCTCGAGGGCGTTTCCCAACGAGCCACGCTCGTCGGTCTCATAAACTAGAGTTGTAGATGCAAACTTTCTCTGCAAACATAAAAATATTCCTCACTCATAATGAGTGAGGAATATTTTTATGGCATGTTGCACCAAAAAAGATATTTTGCTTTTTTGTGTTATCGAAGGCTCTTTCTCCTTCATAAACCGGGAGTCAAGAGGATGACTCTTGGGTTATTTCATTTTTGCCCGAAATCTGCCATAATACAGTCAGCCAAAGGGCGACAACTTATGATGACAATGTGGTATTCACCTTCAAGGACAGGAAGGAAGTCACGATATAGGGAATAATATAACAGGCCGCTTAGATGGTTGATTTCCGTCTCGCGGCCTGTTTGTAATGAATGATTATCTACTGTCTTTCGGAAACTGTGGTTTCAGAACAGAATCCTTTAGTGCTATGCTCTTATCTCTGCCCGGATACATGATGTAATAAGGCGGAATCTCGTTTGCCTTTTTCAAGAGCTCTTTTATCAGCTTTGCCTTCCCAAGCCACAGTTTGAGAGGATTGATCTTCGGAAGGTCTTCCTCCGTAATCTTACCCTTCATACCGCCGAATTTCATGACTCTTTCTTTGATATAGCGAAGGTCATATCTGGCAGGATTCACCTCGATGATTTCCTTATCCAGACCCGTAAGCATGTAAACTGCCTCCAGCGGTGTGCGGACAGAGGTTTCAATGGTGAACACCACATCACGGGGAACCTCGACATATTGTCCAATGAGAGCGAGATTTGTGCAGTCCTTCGGAATGATCGTCGGGCGGTCGCTTTCCTTGCGAGGCATGAACTGCGAGGTGATATAGGGCATCATACAGGTAGAGATATGGGAATGTGCCAGCACCTCATCCTTCATATCCAACATTCCAAAATGGTACAGCATCTCTTCAATGATCTCATTTCCTGTGCACTCCGCCATAGGCTTTTTGATATAGCTCCCAATACGCTCTCCAAACAGGCCATCTCCCCACAGAACGTCACGGTTCTTCTCCCGCTGATCCGGGAAATAGTCCCTATCATAAATGACCAGCGACATTTCCCAACCGGAATCCATGAAGGTGATTCCGCCGCCCGTACCGCTCTTGCTTCCGGTCATCTTCTCCAATCGTTCAAAAAATTCGGGATAGTCTTCTACGGTGAGGAAAAAACTCATCCATTTGGTCTTGTCGATATGGCTTAAGAACTTATCTGGATTGCCGAACTTTTTATTCCGTGCGGCAAGGTTTTTCCATACCGTGAACAAGCCCATATCTTCCGTGTCCCGGTTAATTTCAGCGATATGTGTATTATCACCGTAGGAGGCGTTTGTCATCATGGAGCCGCTGGTAAGAAGGACGTAATCCTGAGCTCTTACAGGAATGGTTTCCTGATTCTTGATCTTAATACCGTAAACCGTATTGAAGGCCTCATCCATTTCCAGATCATAGACTGCAGTGTCCATACGGAAGGTGACACCCTGATCCTCCAACCATTTATGAATCGGCTTGATCACAGAATCCTTGTCATTGCGTTTTGTATGCAGAATGCCCTCCAGATAGTCGAGCCTGTTCAGAAGGCCGAATCGGTTGAAATACCGCTGCGCCTCCAATGCACTGTGATAGGGCTTAAAAGCCAGCATAGAGTGATAGCACCACCACAGAGAGCTATGGAAGAACTCGCTGTCCTTTCCGAAATAGTCCTCAATCGTCATATCCTCCAGATCCTTTTCCGGGATGCTGGTGAAGTGCTCCATTTTCAGGAGCAGCTCCGGACTCATGCGGTAGTCATGCACCTTTTCGTAAATATGTCCCTGTTTGCACAGGAGTCTGCTTTCGGAATGGATCGGCATATCCTTATTGGCTCTTACTGATTCATCAAGCACCGAGATCGATGGATCTTCCAAGGACGGGATCTTGCTGCACAGATACCAAAGGCACTCCATAAATGGCTCCAGTTCACGCTCACCGGGGCAGATATAGCCCGCTTCCCCGGAATAAGCGTCACAGCAGCCGCCAAGGGAATTTCGTTTTTCATACAGCGTGATGTTCTTTCCCGGCATTCCGGCATCATCAATCAGAAAGACCGCTGCCGCAAGGCCGGCCATTCCTCCGCCAATGATGTGAGCGTTCCTTTCTTCTATGCCTTCAGGTGCGGGAGCCTTGTAAAACAGATTGTAAATGTTCATGGCATACATTCCTTTCTGAAAAGTTTTCAAAACAGTGTTGAAATCACAACACTGTCTATATTATAATAAGGAATGTACTATGGAGCAACCATTGATGTTATGCGAAGTGTTGATATATCCACACTCAACGCATATTAGTCGATATATTCAGGAGGAAATTTATGAAGGCAAAGAACCTGAACGCTTCATCTGTAAAAACAAGAAACCTCATAAGAGATACTTTTGCAGAGCTGCTTTACGAAAAGAAAAATATTAACAAGATCACAGTGACAGAGCTGGTGCAGCGAGCGGACATTAACCGGAGCACTTTCTATTCTCACTATGATGATGTGCGGCACGTTGCGGAGGATATTAAAGCCGAAACACTGAAAGCCTTCTTTGAGAACAAAACCATATCCAATGTACATGACATTGAACCTTTCTTTGATGAGATTTATGCCTATATCAAGAAGAACGATTCCTTCTTCCGGTTGATCTTCATCTCAGATGAAGTGACGAATTTTGTGCGTCATCTGGGCAACATCTGTAAAGGACGAATTTACGAGGCAGTAAACAAAGACGACTCTATTCGTGATAAACACCTGCTTGAACTGGAAGTTTCTGCATTTTCGGACGGCATCGCCATGCAGTTTATCCGTTATTATCACAATGACTATAACGTGACGCTGGAGGAGATCATCGAGTGCGGTAAACTCTGGTGTAGAACGATGATCGAACGCCGATCAGAGAAGACCGTCATGTTAAAGGAATGAGGCTGCAGAAACAAAAACTCTTCCAAGCGGTATATGGGTTCAGTCTCATCCTCGGCTTCTGTCATCACCTTGTGCCGCAGATAGGTGTTCTCCACCTTCGTGACATTGGCGTCACGATCCAGAATGCCCTGGGCTTCATCCATGAAGGACTGGAGCTTGTTTTGGTAACGGAACGCTTCTTTCAAGTTCATATTCATTCACCTCGTCATTAAGATTGATTGTCTGTGAATATTGTATCGGGTCGAAGCTGAAAAGTCATTGAACTCATGGTTCACTGCTGCTTTCTGTTTCAAATCCGAACGCCTTATACAGATCCTCTTTGAGTTTTTCTGTGCTGATATCGATCATCTCTTTGATTCGATCTTTCCTTGCCTTTTTGAACCATTGGCTTTTGAAGATTTCCACGTCCTTCTGATAGGCATCCATGTCTGTGTCGCCGGACTCTGCCCAATCATAGGAGTGCAGCAGGCAGAACACGTCATAAACGAGCGCCGAGATCTCGGGATCTCCCAACGGGTTGTCCCTTATGACCTGCTTATAGTTCTTTTCATGCTTATCGCTGTCCAATCCATAACCGACATAGATGTGATACCCGAGGATTTCGCTTGCGGCCGAGTCGTTCATATAATTCCAACATCCTCCGCTCATTTCGGTTCATCCTCCTTCTCCGTTACAAGCATAATCGGCTCCTCGTCATACCACACGCAGAACGGAAGAAACTTCTCCCGATCCTCATACGGCAGATTCATATAGTCGATGATGTGCTCGTTTGGGAACCAGCTCTCACAATAAGCAGGCATCACGCCATGAGGCACGATTCCGATCCACTCTTTTTCTGCCAACCTGTCTGCAAGAGTGTGGGCTTCAATGAGATACACCGGAATTCCTGCTCTCGTCAGGGCAAGAAAAAACTTGACCGTTTCAATGGTTCTGTTCCATGCATCCCCGTCCAAATAGAGGAAATATCCGCCTTTGTCGTCCATCGGCCGCAGAGAAACATGTGTTGAATTACCGCCTCTGCATACTTCCCAGGGATGCCCGCCTCCGCGGGAGTAGTCATGGAGCCAGGCATGGAATGCCTCGGGATCGTCAGGATTAAGATCCTTCAGCCCGTCATCCCGACCATCCGCATGGAGGTAATACTGTTCCTTCGGGGTTTTGTCGCAGCCGTTGTATTTATTCTCCGCGTATCCCATTGCACAGAACCGGAAGAAGTCGTTTGCCGTCATGGATGGCAGTCGTTCCTTGATTGTTTCAGAGCCTTCTCCCTGGGCAGACGCCTTCCGAATAAACTCAGCAACATCCTCTGCGGAAATATCCTCAAAGAATTCTTTTCTTGCCTCCGGCCATATGTCCCAATAATGTTTGCGAAGGATCTTGCCGGTTCGATGCTCCGGGGGCAGGTTCTCTTTGATGAAGTCGTTATATGTTCCGGCTTTGAGCATCTCGATACATTCTTTGACTCCATCAATCAGCCACTGGACAAACTCGGGAATCTCATTCGGGAATCCGGCAGGCTCTCTGCGTTTGTCCTGAACGATGACATATTTATGGCCGAGCATGACTGCCCTGTATCCCTCGTCTTTGAGTTGAACCGCCTGCAGCTGATACCACTTGATTTCTTCAGGGAACCATGCTTTCCATTCTTCAATAAACTGTTCAACAGAATCGAAGTCGCCACAGGCTACTTCTTCCTCTGCGTTGCCGTAACCCTCGATTGGCCCGCGTTCCGCTCGAAGCCAGAGCGCCCTAGCCCAGTTTGGAGATCCCAATGAGAAACTGGTCGTATTCGAGTGTGTCGAAGCTCTCCATGCGTTTGCCGAGATAGTTGAGTTCGTCCAGATTGGCGAAGTGGTCTTTCAGCATGGAGAATTCCTCCGGCCAGTAGACCCCCGTCACAAGGGCGGACTGTGCGGCGTCTCTTCCTTCGACAGCGTGGATCTCACCGAGCTTCGCAAACAGCTCGCTCTCGCTGATGGGGAAGCGGATGTCGATCTCGTGGTCAGCGTTTCTGATTCTGATTTTGATCATGGTGCTCATTCCTTTCGTAGAAAATAAAAAAGGGCTGACTCCATAGAATTGCTTCTACAAAGTCAGCCCATAATTACGGTGTTATTAAGTTAAATGAGGTTTGCCCTAAAATGTAGGGCAAACCTCTTTCCTGAACAAGCGGGGAGGTCATCCTTACTTTTTAGGGAAGATCTTAGAAAAAATTTTTTCAGTGGAAACGAAAAAAGGCGGCTTTCGGGAGAATACATCTCTCAAAAGCCGCCTAAATCGAGGGGGTCGGTAGTTCAAGTCCTCTCAACAAAGAAAAATATCTTTTTGTTTGCACTTGAAAATCGGGGCACGAAAAAGCCCCGAAACCGTTGTGGTATCGGGGTTTTCCGGTGCAATATCTTTTTTGGTTGCACAACATGGTTGCGGAGGGAGGATTTGAACCTCCGACCTCCGGGTTATGAGCCCGACGAGCTACCGAGCTGCTCTACTCCGCGATATAAGGCACCTCTTCCGGGTGCCATATCATATTAGCACAGTTGAATGCCCCTGTCAAGGGGAATTTTCGCCGCAGCAGAAGATTACTCCTCCGGTGCGTCTTCGTGCTCTTCGCCGCCCAGGTATTCTACCAGGTCCTCATCATCCAGTTCCTCGGTGCAGGCGGTGTGGTGACGGCGCAGCAGCACCATTACAGCGGCGGCCGCTCCCAGCAGGGCCACCAGCACGGCAATTACAGTGCCCCAGCAGCATTTGCATTTTTTGTTTTTCATCCGTTGTTTGTCTCCTTTCCGCGGCAGCCTGCCGCATTCCGTCTATATTATAATCCTTTTTTCCGCAAATAGCAATGCGCCGCAAAAAATGTTTTGGCATTCTCTGCATTCTGTGGTATAATGCATTTATCTGTAGGATTTTAGTCGATCCTGCCGCGCTTTATTTCAGTCAAAGTCAAGGAGGCACTCCCATGAATCCCAATTCCTGCGAAGCCCTGCCCGGAAATTACCGCCAAACCCGCGAGATCGACTTTGTCAATCTTTCCCGGGAAAATATCATCGGTCTGCTGCTTACTCTCGCGCTGCTGGTCGGCCCGGTGCTGCTGGTTCTGCCCAGCCATCCCTTTACCCTGCTTTCTTCCGCCAAAAATACCGTCTTTTCCCTGATTTACTGCCTGGGCGCGTTCCTGCTTATGGTCGCTTCCATGCGCCTGCAGGCCAAGCTGCACGGCTTCTGCCTTTATAAAACATGCGGCTGCCCGGTCGAGTATGTTTCCATGGGCTTTTATATCGTTGCCTGCACCGGCCGTATGTATGTCCGCCGCAACTCCTGGCTTACCGGCACCCTCATTCCCGCCGTTGTTTGGTGCGGATTGCTGCTGGCTGCCGCTTTTGCCGTTTCGGAGCAGTGGTTCTGGATCCCGTTCCTGATGTTCCTCGTTTCCCTTTCCGGCTGGGCCGGTAAATTTGTGGCCATTGCGGTGGTGCTGGGCCAGCCCGCCGGCAGCTACCTGCAGGATAACGGCGGCTCCATCAAGGTATATACCCCCGCGGAGGTTTGACCCATGGCATACTGGATGACACACCTGCGGGTAGCGGAAGCCCTGCTGCGCTGCCTGCCGGAGGGGATCTCCCTCCCCCATTATTACGCCGGTTCCATTGCGCCGGATTGCGGCCGCACCGAGTGGAATGAGGACGGTACACCGCGTTATCTCCCTGGCCGGGTGGTGACCCACTGGCTGAAGAAGGATGAAGCACTGGACCGCTGCCTCATTGATTTTGAGGGCTTCTACAATGCGATGATGCCCCAGGCGGCCGATGATGGGGCCCGTGCCTTCTACTGGGGATATTATATTCACCTTATTACTGATGCCATGTGGCAGGAACGGGTGCTGCGTCCCCGCCGGGAATCCCTTGCGGATCCTTCCAAGGAGAACATTACCGCCATGCGGACCGATCTGAAGCTGGCCGATTTGGCCGATTATCGGGAAAATCCCCACTACCCTCCGCTGGAGACCCTGCGCAATACCCCCTCCTTCCCCAACCGCTACCTCGACTACTACACCGAGGACGACATTGAAAACCAGGTGCATGGCATCCCCCAGCGCCTGGCAGAGGAAGCCGCCACTGCTGAGGAAAGTCTTTGGCTTTCCCCGGAGGAGCGCAATGAGTTTATTATGTTTGCCACCGCCAAGTGCATGCAGATGGTGCGTGCCCACCTGGCTTAATTTATCCACCCACCGAAAGACCGCCTGCGGGCGGTCTTTTTCTCTCTGCACTCCCGGCATTTGTTGACACCGTACTTTACCGCATGGTAGAATGAAAATAGGCAATTTTCCCGATTCCAGCTCAATTTTTTAGCGAACCGAAAAGGAGGCTATGACCGTGAACCACATCAAAAAATGCTCGCTTCTGCTGCTTGCTGTTCTGCTGCTGTGCTCCTGCGGCGTCCAGGATACCCCCGCGCCCGATCCGCAGCCCGCCCCGGCCGAAAGCTGCACCATCGGCGGCTCCTTTACCGCCACCGTCCGGGATGTGATCCCCGATTACTGCCTGGATGACACCACTCCGCTTGTCGCTGTCGTAACAGAGTTCCAGTCCCAGCCCTTTACTGTGTATGTAGGGGAGGAGCTTGGTAAAAAGCTGCTGGAGGAGCAGAACGGCCAGCCTCTCGTTTTTACCGTAACACCCCTTACCGTTGACCGCAGCAGGGAGGAAGTGCAGAAGCTTTCGACCGCCTCTCTCCTGCGGGAATTCAACCTGCAAATCACCGATTGCCGCCCCGCCGAAGATGGTGAACTCGGGTTGGAAAGTCTGCACCTTACCATCGAATAATTTTACCGATAATATCCGCACTGCAACACCGCCTGGCTGTGGCGGTGTTTTTTATGCCACGGGGATGGTTGCTTCGGGAAAGACCGTGCCGGGCCAGGGAAGGGGCGCAGCCCGGCGGCTTTGCCGCCTAAGGCGCGGGCCCTGCGGGCCCGCGCCTACCGCCGCCGCAGGCGGCGGCGGGGGCTGCGCCCCATCCTGCCCTCCGCACCCGCCAGAAAAAAAGAGCCGCCCTTCAGCAGCCTCTTTCCCGCGCCGCTTACCCCAGCAGCGCTACGATAATGGAATTACTCAGCAAAAAGCCCCGGTCGGTCAGCGCGATACGCTCCTCATCCGCCCGCAGCAGCCCTGCCTTTTGCAGCGGCTCCGCCCGCCGCAGCAGGGCGGCATAGTCCTGCCCGTAGCGGGCCGCCAGCACCGGGGTCAGTCCCTCCGCCAGCCGCAGAGAAAGCATCAGCGCTTCCTCCCAGTCCCCACCGGGGCCGTCATCCAGCGGCAGCCGCCACACATCCTCCGCCGCGAGGAACTGCGTCATGTCCTCACGGAAACGGAACCGCCGCCCCTCATGGCAGCTGGCCGCCCCCGGTCCAATGCCCAGGTACTCACCCAGCTGCCAGTACACGGTGTTGTGCCGGCTCTCATAGCCAGGCTGCGCCGCGTTGCTGATCTCATAATGCCGCAGCCCCGCCTGTTCCAGCACCTTATAGTAGGCCAGGTAGCACTCCGCTGCTGTGTCCTCATCGGGACAGCGCTGTGCCATTCCCATCCGGTCAAAGGCTGTCCCCGGCTCAATTTTCAACAGATAGGAGGAAAGATGCGGCACCCCCAGCGAAAGGCCGTATTCCGCCAGCCTCGCCGCCTTTTCGGGGGTCTGTCCCGGCGTCGCCATTTATTGTGCGTTCAGCCGTTCCGCCCACTCAGCTTCCCGGAAGCCCACAAGGACGAAGTCCTCGCCGATCAGCAGCGGGCGCTTGACCAGCATGCCGTCTGCGGCGAGAAGACGCAGCATCTCATCCTCGCAGTCCTGCAGGCCAAAGGAGATGCGGTTAAAGCCCGCTTCCCGCAGTTCTTCCAGCAGCTCCGGCGTCACGGTTCCCGGGTTCGCTTCCACCGTGATTTCGACATCCGCCGCCACCGGCCGTCGGCGGCGTACCGCCTCCAGCACAGCGATAAGCCCTATCCCCAGCAGCGTCGGCGTCCCTCCGCCAAAGTAGACAGTCTGTATTTCATGGCCCTCCAGTGGGGCGGTTTCCACTGCCTGCACCAGTGCCGTGGTGTACGGCTCCCGCAGGGTTAGTGGGCACCCGCTGTAAAAGCCGCAGTACCCGCACCGGCTGCGGCAGAACGGCACATGGAAATATAGGCTTATCGGCTTCATCCCGGCATCTCCCCCACAATTCTCTGCAGCACCCCATCGGGCGCGCCTCCGCTCTTCAGGGCCGACCCTCCGTTTCACTTCGGGCAGCCCTTTTCCGCTGCGGCGCGCCCTCTCCGGGTCGCCGCCCTGTAAACTGCTCCTATTTTACCACATCTGTTTTCATTGTGCCACTCCCCATTCTTGTTTTTCCCTCGCCTTTGTGCTATAATAAATTGTTAATAAATCAAATTCCGCTTTCTCGGCAAAATGAGGAATCCCCCCGAAAAAGCGCTATTCCCCAAAACAAAAGGAGTGCAAAATTTATGGCAGATACCATGAAAGGTCTCAAACGCACCCACTACTGCGGCACCGTCACCCCGGAAATGATAGGCCGGGAAGTGGTGGTATGCGGCTGGGCACAGAAAACCCGCGATATGGGCACCCTCGTCTTTATCGATCTGCGCGACCGCACCGGCATCGTCCAGCTGGCCTTCGATGATAAAACCGATCCCGCCCTGCTGGCCAAGGCCCAGAAGGTCCGCGCCGAATATGTGCTGATGGCCCGCGGCGTCCTCCGTCAGCGGGAATCCGTCAATCACGAGATCCCCACCGGCGAGGTGGAGGTCTATGTCACCGAGCTGCGCGTGCTGGCCGAAAGCAATACCCCGCCTTTCGCCATCAGCGATGACAGCCGCGGCGTCAAGGAAGACCTGCGCCTCAAGTACCGCTACCTCGATTTGCGCCGCCCCGAAATGCAGAACGCCATTGCCATGCGCCACCGCATCGTCAAGATCGCCCGCGATTACTACGATACCAACGGCTTCTACGAGATCGAGACCCCCATCCTCATCAAGTCCACCCCGGAGGGCGCCCGCGACTACCTGGTACCCAGCCGTGTGCAGCAGGGCAGGTTCTATGCCCTGCCCCAGTCCCCCCAGCTGTATAAGCAGATTTTGATGTGCTCCGGCTTCGACCGCTATATGCAGATCGCCCGCTGCTTCCGCGATGAGGACCTGCGCGCCGACCGCCAGCCGGAATTTACCCAGATTGATGTGGAGATGTCCTTCATTGATGAGGAGGACATCATGGCCATGAACGAGGGCTTTATGAAGCGCGTCTTTAAGGAGGTGCTGGGCAAGGAGCTCGAGACCCCCTTCCGCCGCATCAAGTACCAGGACGCCATGGATAACTACGGTATTGATAAGCCCGATACCCGCTTCGACCTCAAGCTGCACGATCTTTCCGAGATCCTGAAGAATACCGAATTTTCCGTTTTCGCCGGCGCCATTGCCAGCGGCGGCTCGGTCCGCGGCATTAATGCCAAAGGCGCTGCCGAAAAGCTCTCCCGCAAGGAGATCGATAAGCTGACCGATTTTGTAAAGACCTACCGTGCCAAGGGCCTGGCCTACACCCGCTGGACCCACGAGGGCCGCACCTCCAGCTTCGAAAAATTCCTCACCGAGGAGGAGATCGCCGGTATCCACCAGGCACTGGAGGCCGAGGAGGGCGACCTGCTGCTCATCGTGGCCGACGCCAAGAATGAGGTCGTCTACGACGCTTTGGGCCAGCTGCGTAACCACCTCGCCCAGAAGCTCGGCCTCATCGAGCCCGGCACCTTCGATCTTTTGTGGGTCACCGAATTCCCGCTGTTTGAGTACAGCGAGGAGGAGGGCCGCTACATGGCCAAGCACCACCCCTTCACCTGCCCCATGCTGGAGGATCTCGATATGATCGAGAGCGACCCCGGTCACTGCCGCGCCCGCGCCTACGATATGGTCATGAACGGCTGCGAGGTCGGCGGCGGCTCCATCCGTATCAATACTATGGAGCTGCAGGAGCGTATGCTGGTGGCTCTGGGCTTCACCCCGGAAAGCGCCGAGGAGCGCTTCGGCTTCCTGCTGGAGGCGTTCCGGTACGGCGCCCCGCCCCATGGCGGCATGGCCTTTGGCCTGGATCGTCTCGTCATGCTGCTGCTGGGCAAGGAATCCATCAAGGATGTCATCGCCTTCCCCAAGGTGCAGAATGCCAGCGAGCTGATGAGCGGCTGCCCCGCCGAGGTTGAGGATAAATCCCTCGCCGAGCTCGCCATCAAGGTCGACCTGCCGCAAGAATAAACCAAAATCCCCGCTGCACGGCGGGGATTTTTTCCGGGCTTGACTTTTTCACAGAGGTTCGCTATCTTTGTGGAGAAGGCACTGCGGAGAAAGGGGACGAGAGAATGACGGAGACGGAGATCATCAAGCTGGTGTTCGGGCTATTTTTGGGCGTGGGCGGGGGCGTTCTGCTCCTGCTGGCCTTTACCGTCGGTTATCGGTATTTAGTGATGGAGCAGCGCTGCACCTGCCGTACCAACGGGACGGTAACGGGATACAGCGCCGTTTCCTATGGGGGAGAGGGCAGTGCCGTGCATCTGCCGGTGGCACGCTATACCGTGGAGGGGCAGGAGTATCGGGTCACAGGTCCCCGCTATCGGGGTTATGTCACCCGCACCGTCAGCACTCCCTTTGCGGAAAACACCTGCCGCTGCTACGAGAAAAACGGCGTCCTGCACATTGAGCGCAGCCGCAATTCTATCATCGGAGTGAGCCGCAACCCCATGGCGGAGCAGTACCCCGTGGGAACGGTGCTGCCGGTTTGGTTCGACCCGCAAAAGCCGCAGCGGAGCTATGTGCTGCGCTGCGTGGATAATAGATGGGTCTTCTGGATGCTGCTCCTTTTGGGGGCGGTGCTGCTGGCCGGCTGCATCGGGGTAATTACCCTGCTGTGAGCCCGGAAAGCCCACGCAAAGAAAAAACCGCCCCCGGAAAGGAAGCCTGCCGCTTCCCCTCCGGGGGCCTTGCCATTAAAATTCACTTCGTTTATCCCGCAGCATCAGCTCGGTCAGCGCCGCGGCCGGGTCTTTCCCGTTAAACAGAATATCATAAACACACTCGCAGATGGGCATATGGACCCCCAGCTTTTGGGCCAGCGCCGTTACGCTTTGGGCGGCGTAGTAGCCCTCCACCACCGCGTGGCGTTCGCCCAGGTCCCCGGCCACATGCTCTCCCCGCCCGATGGCAACGCCGGCCATGTGGTTGCGGGAATGGGGCGAGGTACAGGTCACGATCATATCCCCCATGCCGGCCAGCCCAAAGCAGGTGTTCTCCTGCCCGCCCGCCGCCTTTATCAGCGCGGAAAGCTCCACCAGCGCCCGGCTCATCATCAGGGCCTTGGCGTTATCGCCGCAGCCCATGCCCTCGGCCATGCCGGCCGCCAGCGCTATAATATTTTTGGCCGCGCCGCACAGCTCCACCCCGGTAATATCGGTGCTGCTGTAAACACGAAAGCTCGGGTTCATAAAAATGCCCTGCACCCATTCGGCAATGGCTTTTTCCGGGCAGGCCGCCACGCAGCCGGTGGGCATCTCCCGCGCTACCTCCTCCGCGTGGGAGGGACCAGAAAGCGCCGCTACCGCATATCCCGGCAGCTCCTCCGCCAGGATCTCAGACATCCGCAGACCGCTTTCCGGCTCCACGCCCTTGGCCACCGTCACCAGCACTGTTCCCGGCGTTAAATAGGGCTTCACCCTTTGGGCTGTCTGCCGCATGGCGTAGCTGGGCGGCGCAAAAACCACCAGCTCACACCCGGCCACTATATCCTCCCGGTGGGTCAGCGCCAGCCCCTTCGGCAGCGGGACCCCCGGCAGCATCTTGTTTTCACCCCGCTCCCGCAGGGTGTGGCTTTCCTCCTCGCAGTAGGACCAAAGGCTTACCTCGTGTCCGTTCTTTTGCAGCAGCATGGCCAGCGCGGTGCCCCACGCGCCGCTGCCCAGTACAGCGATCTTCATTTTGCCTCCTTGCCGGCTCCCCGGCGGGTCTGTTTGCTGTTTTATGTCGGTGCAGGGGGCAGGGCGCAGCCCGCGGCTGGGGCTTACCGGCGCGAAGCGCCGGTTCGGCGGCTTCGCCGCCGGGGCTGCGCCCCCTGCCTTAGCCCCCCGCGAATTTCCCAAGCCCCTTAAATTTTGTTCTCTTCCCCGCGGGCCAGCCGCACCATGTTCTCCCGGTGCGCCCACAGGATCAGCAGCGTCATCACCGCGGCACCCCCTACGGGAAATACCGGTTCCACCGCCTGCCCATGGCACCACAGCGCTACCGCCGGGGTCAGCCCCAGCGCAGCTATTATGGAACCAAGCGAAATGCATCGGCTGCACAGCACCGGCACCCCCCACAGGATTACCAGCGGCACCAGCAGGATGGGATACAGCACCGCGATGGCCCCCACCGTGCAGGCAATGCCCTTGCCGCCCCGAAAGCCAAAATACAGCGGCCACATATGCCCCACTATCGCAAAAACCGCGGCCACGCA
>ERZ857982.2385-NODE-2385-length-14785-cov-3.716022_pt1 | contig 14785 bp, 10 predicted proteins | sample MGYA00519955_ERZ857982 | MGnify/ENA primary metagenome ERZ857982 (study PRJEB31778, sample SAMEA3449416) | human gut metagenome | biome: human gut; feature: human-associated habitat; material: faeces | place: United Kingdom | collected 2010/2012 ... | reverse complement strand
GCTACCGGAAGGCGGAGCGCACCACCGACCAGCTTGTGCCGGACGAGAACACCGCCCCAGTGGTGAAAAAGATTTTCGACCTGGCCGCCTCTGGTCAGTCCTGTCGCAGCATTGCTATCCGGCTCAACGAGGCATGCATTATGCCGCCGCTGAAGTACCGCGTGGAGTGCCGTGACAACTTTACCGAGTGGGGTGCCCAGCGGGCTTCCGATGAGTGGAACTACACCACGGTCAAGCGCATTCTGCGCAACCGCGTCTACCTGGGCCATACCCTGCTGGGTAAGAGCCGCAAGGTCAGCGTGAAGTCCAAGAAAAAGGTCATCGTGCCAGAGGAGGAATGGGTGTTTACCAAGGATACCCACCAGGCGCTGGTGACCCAGGAGCAGTTCGACCTGGCCGCCCATTTCATGGGGGAGAACACCAAGGCCAACGGCGCAAACCCAGCCTTCCGCCACAGCATCTTCGGCGGCATTGCCTACTGCGCCTGCTGCGGCGCGGCCATGTGCTCTGGCGGCTCCGTCTACAACGGCGAACGGGCGAAATATTGGTATTTGGTGTGCAACAACCTGAGTTCCCGAGCACAGACCCGTTGCCTACATGGGGCGCGTATTCGCTATGATGACTTGATGGAAGTTGTTCGCTGTGACCTCAACAAACTGCTGGCCTTTGGCGAGGATGACATTCGCACTATCACGGAGAACGCCGTCGAACAGGCCAACGCTTCTTTGGGCGGCGAAGAACCCGCCGTGCAGATCGAGAATATCGACAAGCAGACCGCCCGTCTCAAGAAGATGATCGAGCGCTCTTACCGCGACAACATCGCCGGGATGCTCAGCGACGACATTCACGAGGAGATGGTCAAGAAGTTCGGTATGGAGATCGACGAGCTGACCGTGCGCCGCAAGAAGCTGGTGGCGGGCGAGACCACGGCCAAGGAGATACGCAGTGCCTATGGGCTGTTCTTCGACCTAGCCAAGAAATACACCAATGTAGAAAAGTTGGACCGGGATATGCTGCACGCTTTCGTTGAGCGTATTGAGATTGGTGAAAAGATCCTGCCGGAGGGTAGGAAAGTCGCTGGGCCGCGCACCCCATACCGGCAGAGCATCCGTATCTTCTACCGCTTTATTGGGGAGGTCTCGGGAGACAGTCTACGCCAAGTGCAGGCGAATAGAGATCGTGAAGAGACTGCCGGTGCTGCGGGAGCTTTTTGAGGTGGATACACATCCACCTCCTTGTAGGCATCCAAGGCAATCTTTGATTCGCTCTTTGCCTTGAAATCCTCCGAAGCGCAGAGATATACTTCATGCGCCTTGCCGTCTACGGTCACGTCTGCATGGATCAGTTGATAGGACAGATGAGGAATCCCCAATATCGTCAGCAGCCGGTCAACGATCAGCTCGTTCACGCATTCATGCCCAATGATGCCGCGTGCTTTATCAAAGTTTGAAAGCTTATAGTAAGTCTTTGTTCCGCCGAGTTCGGAGTACGCTTTCAGAAAAGAATCGCCAATCCCCAAAGAATTGCGGTTGGTAGAGCATGACAAATAGGTCAGATCCTTCTTTTCCTTCATAAGCTGCGTATGCGCATTTTCACCCCCCCAAAAAATCACCCCGCTTTACTACTTGTCATACGTCAAGTTTATTTTACGTCACAACTTGTCATATGACAAGTTGCATTGTAAAAACCGCCGCCCCGAACGAAAAATCGGGACGTCGGTTTCGTTATGCAAGGCTTCTCAGATATTCTTCCACATTCTGATACTGAATGCCCTCAACCACTTGGCTTTCCCCGCGGTAGAGGACGAACTTTCCGGTGATCGGGCCGTAGCGGTGCTCGGTCTGGGCGCATTTTTGCTCGTCGATCAGATGGCGATACTGCTGCGGGACGGCTTCTTCGCTGTGCTTGATCTCGAAAATCCGGCAGGAGCCTGCCTCCGGGTCAAACACCACCATGTCAAATTCGCCCACAGGGAATTGCAGGACAAATACCTGCTTCTTGGGGTTTGCCAGCTTGGTTTCCAGCAGGACAATGTCCTCCAGCATCCGCCCTTTGATCTCGGTCAGGATGCGTTGCTGCACGGCGGTGCGCTCCGCCAGAGACAGCGCGCTGAACGTTTCATCCAGCAGCAAACTGCGAATCAGCGCGTCCGCCTGCGCATAGCGGAGACCCGGCTGCGCGATCACCGTGCGGCTGGACTTTGTGCTGACATCCGGCAGGTGCAGCACGTCGATCTCCCGCGTCAAGTCCAGCAAGTCCAGATACTCCTTGATCTCCGCCGCGTGAACATCGTCCAGCGCCACGGTCTGCTCTGCCCTGTTGCGGATCTCCAGCAGCTTCCGCAGGCTGTCTGTGACAAGCGCAAGGTCGATGCGGTCGAGGATGTCCGTCGGGTTCTTCCGATCCCGGCGCAGATTGCTGGCGGAAATGCCAAGGTCGTGGGACTTCCAATCCTGTGACAGCACCTCCAACGTAAAGCGGTGGTTGATATCCTCCACCACCCGGTTGATGGCGCTGGTCAGCTCGCCCTTCTCATATAAATCCCGCAAATGACGGAAATGACCCTCGTACTGATAGCAGCGCAGGGAGTGCTGGATGTTGCGGGCAATGGCGGTGTCCACATATTCGTCGGTGCTTTCCTTGCTGGCAAAGGTGGAGGTCTCGTTGTAGTGGACGCCGCCGAGACTCATGGTGCCGCCGTAGCGGATATACTCGTCGATGCCATGGATGCCGAGGACAGATTCAAACTCGCGGTAAGGGATGAATGTGGTGTGCAGCAGAACGCAGCGGTCATAGAGCTGCTCGTCCTCGGTAAAGAGAAAGCCCAGCGAGTCCGTGCCGGAGAGCACGATCTTCATACCGCAGGCTGCGAACACATCAGAAAACAGCGCCGCGCCCTCGATGAAATCCTCCATCAGCGTCACTTCGTCGAGGAACACATAGCGGAAGCCCTGCACTTCCAATGCCTTGAGGTCGCGGTTCACATCTGCCAGCGTGTCTTTTGCGGTGATCTGAATGAACGCTGCCTTGGCAAGCTCTGCGTCGTTCATCTCCGCGAAAACTTGGCGGATCATGGTGGTTTTCCCTGTCCGGCGCAGGCCGTAGAGAATAAACACCTTGTCCTGCGGCTCGCCGCAGACAAAGTCGTGCAGCTGCCGGAAGCACTCGCGCCTGCGATAGCCGCGAACAGACGCCGCAAAGGAACGCAGCGCCTCGCTGGTGCGGACATTGGTGGTAAACGCGGAAGGGTTCGCAGATCTCGCCTTGGGCAGCTGCTTTTTCAGCGCCTTCAGTTCCTGCTCCAGCTCCTTCCGCCGCTCGATTTGGGCGCGGAAATTCTCCAATTCGTCAGCGGGAATATACTTCTCCCACCGCTTTTTGTTCTCCGTCCAACGGTGGTAAAAGTACTCCTTACCATTGACGGTTTTCTTCGTGACAGAGCCAGCGGGCAAAGCAGAAATCTGCTGTTCCAACTCTGCCGCACGGGTTTGCATTTCGGATAAGTCCATAGCGCACCTCCTGTGGGATACTATTCTATGCAGAATTATACCCCATTATACCCTCGAAATCAAGGGTATAATGGGGTATAATTATTTTCTTCGAACTGTTTAGCCTTTGATATTTTAACAATACACTATTGCTTAACTACTAGGTAATATGATGGATGATTCCGTTTACACCGGATCCGTATGCAGCCAGCAGTCGTCACTGTGGGCGTTGATGACGCCGATGGCCTGCAAATAGGCGTAGATGATGGTGGAGCCCACGAATGTCATACCCCGCTTTTTCAGGTCCTTGGAAACGGCATCGGACAGCGGGCTGGTGGTAACGGCGGGGTCATTTTCGTGGATAATTTTCCCGCCTGTCCAGCCCCAAATATAGGAGTCAAAACTGCCGTATTCTTCCTGAATGTCCCGGAAGATGCGGCTGTTTTTGATGCTGGCTCGGATTTTCAGCCGGTTGCGGATGATGCCCTCGTCAGAGAGCAGTTGGGCGATCTTTTCCTCGCCGTAGGCGCAGACCTTGTCCAAGTCAAAACCGTCATAGACCTTCCGGAATCGCTGCCGCTTGTTCAGCACCGTCTCCCAGCTCAGCCCCGCCTGAAAGGATTCCAGAATCAGCAGCTCATACAGGGCGTGGTCATCGTGGCACGGCACACCCCACTCCTCATCGTGATAGCGGACGTAGAGGGGGTTAGCCAGGTTGCACCACCGGCAGCGGGGCCTGGTTTTTTCTTCTATCATGGGAATCCTCCTGCGAGTTATAACACCTTCGCCGCATTCTCCACCATCTGCCGGTACTGCTCTTTTACGTCCGCCGGAGCTTTGATGCGCACCTTGCCCTCGAAGCCAAAGATCCAGTTGAAGAACACCTTGCCGACGGCAACTTCCTCAATGACCCGGAAATTCTGCAGATCTCCGGCGTAGGTGTGCACGTCCGGCCCGAACTGGTCGATAATCGCATCCATTACGCCGTTGTCGCAGAGCAGCTCCACCTCTTTGCGGGGAGCATTGTACATCCGGAAGGTGGTTTTTACATACTTTTCGACGGAAAAACCGGCCTTCGGCGGCACCACAGGCTCGTCGAGAATCTCCGGCTGCTCCGCAATGCGGTCCACCCGGTGGCTGCCGATGTTCTCGTACTTGTCCGAATAACCCACCACATAGTAGTTGTCGCCGTCCCAGACCAGGGAGTAGGGGCTGAAGGTGTATTTCTCTCCGCCGTGATGGAGCACACGCTCCTTCTTCACGTTGTATTCGATCTTCCGGAACCGAATCTTCTTATGCTGGTTGATGGCTTCGTTGATGGTGTCGATGATGTAGAAGATCTGCTTATTTTCCAGCTTTCCCCGGCCGTCCACCACCACATTGCGCTTCAGATCCCGAGCCTTATAAATACCGGCCAGAGCGGTGACCTTTTTGATGAGGGCATCGCTTTTTTCTTCGGGGATGAATTTGGAGGAGGCAATGGCGTCGATCATGGTCTTCAGCTCGGCGATCTCGAATTCACGCTCCAGGTAGCGATACTGGTTCTGGGTAGAGCGCCGCTCATCGATGCCGAACCCGGCTTGCTGCAGCACCTCGATGTCGCCCTTGATGGTGGTCCGGTGGGGCTCCATGCCGTAGCGCTGCTTCAGAATGCTGGCCAACTGGGCGGTGGTCAGATAGTTGTCCTCATCCGTGCGCTCCTGCAAGATCTGCAGAAGATACAGCGGTCTCAATTTGGCGTCGATATCCATGGTGTTACTCCTTGATTGGTTCGGGTGGTTTACGATTGTTTTTCAGTTGGTGTGGCAGGCGGAAAGTTGTTGCCATGTTCCTGTTATATGAGGGGGAACGTCATTCCATCAAAATTCTTAATATTGAACATTATGTGCCACTCTACGTCATCCTGAACCGGCTCGAAGTGCAGCGACGAGCAAGCAGCATGAAGCCTACCTTGTGATTTTTCTCCTGCCATAATCACTGTTGGTCCGTCAGCTCCACCGATAATGCCCACACAAACATACAGACGCACCCTTTGGTGTGCAAAAATATGGTTCGTTATCCGTGCGGCGTTCTACGCCTACGGTAGAAAGATCGATACCGGCCCGTAAAAAATTCTGATATGTTTTATCCATCCTGTTATCCCTCATTCCGAGTTATCCTTCACCTTCACAAATTTCTTCGCAAGTACACCATGTCCACCAGCTGCACTCCGGCTTCGTAGATGGGGTAGTCGTAGTGTTCTGTGAAGAAATTTGGGATGCGGTGCGAGCGGACAAAGCCGCACTTCTCATAAAACGGCACAGTCAGCGGGCTGTCGCCGGTGCCCACCTGCAAGAAATCATAGATGCCCCTATATTGGCACACAAGGAAGTCGATCAGCGCTTTGCCGTAGCCCTTTCTCTGCGCCTCCGGTTCCACGGCGAGGTTCTTGAGCTCCAGAATCCCGCCGCCCTCGTCAGTGACGACGCATTCTGCTTTCACGCCGCCGTCCTCCAGCACATACATGGTTCCTCGTTCCAGATAGCGGTCGATCATGTTCTCCTGCTCGTCCGCCAATAGCAGCAGCGAGAGGAATTGCTTTTTATTTTCGTGGATTTCTCGAATATTCATAAGCTGCTATTCTACCCAATCCTTTCCCGATTTTGTAGTTTTGGAATCAATCATACTTTTCTCTTGACATTTTCCAATATTCTTTAACACCCGTTGAAATTCTTCATCAGAGTATGGAAGGGCATAAAAATCTCTCGTTGTCTCGAATGAGTATAAATCCAATTTAATAAAAAGCGTTTCTCGATTAAATGGATCAATGTAGTTCCATAATGTGTGGCCGTAATAATCGTCGATTTTGCTATAGCCTTTCCCAGAACTCACATAAAAAAAGATATACAGATTATTAACATAGGGACTGATATCTACACGATCCAAAAACCTTAAACGACCTTTTCCGGGCCAGAAAACATGAATTTCATTTGAGTCATCCTCTTTAATATAGTACAGTTGCTTGGATGGATATACGTTGCAGAAATCAAATATCCATATCACTCTGTAACCTTGACTCATATAAAAGCCTGTATGGGAAATAAAATCTGTGCTTGAAATAGAACTGTGTTGAAACTCAATCACATAAGGTATAGAATTCTTCTTGAATACCACATCTGCAATATGGTACTCGCCAAGGTCATTATACACAAGGACCTCTTGCCATATTCTCGGGAATAGATTCTGCATTTTCTTATGCCATGCAGACATTTTCCCGGAATACCATGGGTCACAGATACCGTTTGATTTATGCGCAAAATGGTGCGTTACAATGTTGCCTCTCTTTTGAACTAACTGCGCATTACATGCAGGGCAAAAGTATTTCCGATTTGCATCTGCATCATCGATATACGTTCTCACGCCGTTTTCATCGACCGCAAAAAACATATCGGTTTTGCGCCTCCCATAAAGTCAATTTTTCCGTTTTGGTATCTCTTGTTCTGTCATCCCTGCGCCGCAAAATAATGCGCCTGCGCATAGGCGAACTGCTCGTTAAATCGCCGGTCGGCTTCCCGGCTGAGGGGCGTGTCCGGCTGCATCATGTCAAAGGCGTGCATATCGGAGCAGTATACGTCCATGCTGGCCGGAATCCCGCTTTTCTTCAGGTTCTCGACATACTGCACCGTTTCGGCGTAGAACGGCTCTCCGTCCCCTACAAAGGTGTAGGCAGACGGAAGGTCGGAAAAGCCCGTCAGACGGGCGGGAGCGGCATAGGGCGACAGGCCGTCCCGCTTCTGCCCCCGCAGATAACAGCGCCAGCCAAAATGGTTGCGCCGGGTGTTCCACACCTTGCCGTGGTTATCCCGGGAGGTCTCCGTGTCCCGGTCGTCCAGCATGGGGTAGAGAGGCATCTGGAAGGCGACGTTCACGTCACCGGTGTCCCGGGCCTTGATGCACAGGGCGGCGCACAGACCGCCGCCTGCACTCTCGCCGCCTACCATGATCTGATCGGCTCGAACGCCCCACTCGGCGGCGCGGGCCTTCATGTACACCAGCGCCGCATAGCAGTTGTCCAGCGCCGCCGGGTAGGGCGCAGCAAAAGCCAGCCGATACCCCGGCGACACCACCACTGCCCCGAACTTTTTCACCAAATCGACCGCCCGGGACATATGCGCCATTTCCTTCATGCCGAGAATGTACCCGCCGCCGTGAATCCACAGCACGCCGGTAGCCAGCACCGGAGCCTCATTCGGCGACAGCACCAGCGCCGGAATCCGGCGTCGGCCTGCGGGAATGGTGACTTTTTGTACCCGAATCTCCGGGTCTGGTCTCATGGATAACATGGCTTTCTCCTGCTTCAGTCCGCCGTAATGGCCACCTTGATGACGCCGTCCAGACGGTTTTCAAAGATGCGGTAGGCTTCCTCAATCTCGCTTAGCGGGAAGCGGTGGGTAATAAGCGGCGTGGTGTCCAGCTTGCCCTGCTCGATCAGGCGCAGAATTTCTGCGCAGTCACAGCCATCCACGCCGCCGGTCTTGAAGGTCAGATTCTTGCCGTACATCTCCGGCAGCGGCAGCGTCTGTGCCTCGTCGTAGAGCGCCACCACCGTCACAATAGCGTTGGGGCGGGCGCAGCGCCATGCAAGCCGGAAGGTATCCTTGCCGCCTGCCACCTCCAGCACTACATCTGCGCCGCCGTGGTCGCTGTTTGTGCGTACAAAGTCCTCGCATTCCTCCGGGGTGCAGGTCAGCACTTTCGGATAGTGCTCCCGGACAAAGGTAAGTCGTGCCGGGTCCTTCTCGCAGACGATGATGCGCTTGGGGTCTTTCAGTGCCGCACACAGCAGCGTGCAGATGCCTGTGGGGCCTGCGCCGATGATTAGAACAGTGTCTTCGCTTTTGATCTCCGAAATTTTTGCCGCCCAGAAGCCGGTGGCAAGAATATCGCCCACAAACAGCGCCTGCTCATCGGTGACGCTGTCGGGAATCTTATTGAGTCCCTGATCGGCATAGGGCACCCGGACAAGCTCCGCCTGCCCGCCGTCGATGCGGCAGCCCAAAGCCCAGCCGCCGTCGGGGTCGGTGCAGTTGTTCACCCAACCGTGCTGGCAGAAGTAGCATTCGCCGCAGAAGGTCTCCACGTTCACCGTCACCCGGTCGCCGGGACGCACGGTTTTCACCGCTGCACCGACGGACTCCACCACGCCCACCATCTCGTGGCCGACGGTAATGCCCGGCACGGCACGGGGCACCGAGCCATGCTTGATGTGCAGATCACTGGTGCAGATGGAGCCCAGCGTCACCCGCACGATGGCATCCCGGGGATCGATGATCTCCGGCTCCGGCTTCTCCAGCAGGGCAAAATGGTTGTGTTCTATGTAAGTCAGGGCTTTCATATTGCCTCCTTTTGAAATGCCGCGGCACTTATTGCGCAGCGGTGCTCTTTTGCAGATGGACGTCGGATAGGATCACCGGGATCTCTTCATCGGCATCTTCCTTTTTCCACGCCACAACAAAGCGAACTTCGGCCGAGCACGGCGTGTATCCGTTTGACCGCAGACGGTCCAGCCGCTCCCGGCAAGCCTTGGACAGCTTTGCTATTTGGACAGTTCTGCCATTCAGCTCTGCAAGGAGATAATCGTGCTCCACAGAAAGCGCCATGCCGCTGCGGAGCTTTAGCAGTATCTCCTTTTTATCCTTGAAGAAATCGAGGACCACATCCCGATGCGTCAGCTGCAGCGTAAGCGATTTTGGCTCCTCGTATTGCCTTGCATCCTCTGTGTGCTCTATCCCAGGGAGGTTGCAGGCAGAAAATAAATCCGTGTCGCAGTGGATATACAAAGCGTTCTTTGCCCGGGTCATCCCCACATACAGCTTTCGCCGTTCTTCATCTGTTGACGCTGTATTTCCGGCCAGCATCATATACACATTGTCGAACTCCCGGCCCTTGGCCTTATGGATTGTAGACACATATACCGTTTCGCAGTCATCCCGGTAAAAGTCCTCATAATTGGATTCACGGATGAATTCCTCAAGATCGGTGCGGTATTTTGTCGGATTTGTCGTTTCAAAATCCTGTATCAGATTGCCGCAGATTTCCAGGCATGTGCTTCCGGCAAAGGCAGCAAAGAGTTGCTTTTTTGCGGCATTCCAAAGGTCGTTGGAAATGACCGGCGACTTCAGGGATTGGTCAATCTTTTTCAGGAAAAATCGGATCTCTGCCAGATTATAAAGCCGGAACCCACCCAATGACTGAATCAGCTTTGCCCGGACACCATTTTGCAAAAGCAGTCCCAACAGGAGGAGTGCTTCATCGTTGGTATTGGTCAGCACACAGCATCGCGCGGCTCCGCGGGTGGCCAGCAGTTCCTGAACGACGGCTTCCTCCATATTTTTCCCTGCGTGGTGCGTGATCCGCACGGTACCGCTGTCGCTGCGGATTGCCTCGATGGGGGCGGTCTTCATGCGGTTTTGTATGGTTGCGGCAAAGGCATTGCTTAGTGTAACAATGGGCGGGCAACTCCGATAGTTCTCGGTCATCTCATACCTTGCCGCACCGTACTTTTCAATGAGTGTGCGCAGATGTCCGGAATCCGAGCCGCGGAACTCATATATGTTCTGGTCGTCATCCCCGACGGCAATCACGCGCATATCCTCATTATTCTGCATCAGTGCACAGACAAGATTAAACTCGTTGTCATCCATATCCTGCGCCTCGTCAATGACCAGAACGCTCTTTGTAATCTTTCCCTGCTCCACTTCTCCGTTTTGGATCAGTTCTGCGGCATTCCTCACCACATCGTCGACACCCTCCAGACTGCCGATTTTCCCCAGCAGGTCAAAGCAGTAGGAATGGAAGGTCTTGATTTCGACAAAATTTGCTGCATTGCCGATCAGCGCCACCAGGCGCTTTTTGAACTCTGTCGCAGCAGCGCGGGAAAATGTCAGCATTTCCAAAAGTTTAGAAGTACCCATGGTCGGAATGATCCGCATAGTCTGTGAAAAACCGGATTCCGACTTGCGCACATAGCTTTTGATGGTAAGAAAATAGAGGAGCGTGCGCAAATTCTTCGCGCTGGAAGTGGTGATGCCCTCTGCCAGTGCGCGTTCATTCAACTCCTTGAGGCTTATTTCGATTCCCTCCTCCGCCAATTGGCGCAGGAGAAACTGTTCCAGTTTGGAAAAACGATCCAACACCAGGGCGGATTTGTTTTCCGTATCTGTTGCCTGTATATAGGCTGACATATCCATGGAGTCGGCAAGTAGTCCATCCTGCCGCATCAGATTTACGCAGTTGATGACCTCTTCCTTTGACATGCCGAGTATATCGGCCAGATAGTCGACTCGGGACTCGGCATCATCATTTCCCGCTTTGGCGATACTGCGACTGGAGATCAGAGATTTGATGATGCGCTTCGCATTTGTTCGCTGCTGATCGGAGAACAGGACTGAGTGGTCGATACGAAAAGATGCTTCCTGCATATCCTTTGCCAGAATGCTGGTGGCATAGACGTGCGGCATATTCCTTCCGCGCTTGATATATCCTGCACTTTCCAGCGCTGCGATGGCTGTTTTAACGCGGGTTTCAATTTCGTTCACAGAGTCATCCCACCCTGCTTGCCGTGCAATCTCCAGTGGAGAGCAGCAAACGCTTGGTCGAAGCTTGGTGAGGTCTTTGATAGCCTTCCAGACCTGCTGGATCTCGCTGATACTCAGCTTTGTCTGGTTGAGCAGAATAAAGTGCTTATCTAAGTCGCTGTCGTTATACAGCACATAGCATTCTGCCTCCATAGACGGATCCCGCCCAGCGCGTCCGGCCTCCTGCACATAATCCTCCAAAGAGCTGGAGATGTCATAGTGGATAACTAACTTGACATCTTTTTTGTCCACGCCCATGCCAAAAGCGGATGTCGCCACGATGACCTGTATCTCGTTACGGATAAACGCCTCCTGATTGGCGATTTTATCATTGGGATCCATTTTCCCGTTAAACGGTCTGGCCGGAAAACCATCTCCGGTCAGCTTTTCCGCAAGCTCCCGGGTTCGCTTGGTACGGGATACATAGACGATAGTAGGACAGTCCTTTTGCGCGATCAGATCACGGAGCGCTGCATATTTCTCCTCGTCTGTCTCTTTGTACAGAACCGTATAATGAAGGTTTTCCCGAGTGGCAGAGGATGCAAAGATCTCAAGACTCAGATCCAGCTTGCGCTTGAAATAGTCACAGATATCGCTGATAACCTTTTGCTTTGCCGTTGCCGTAAAACAGGAAACGGGGATGGGCTTCTTATCTGTTTTTTGCCGCTGCAGCTCCCGGATGAAATCACCGATGTACAGATAGTCCACGCGGAAGTCCTGCCCCCAGGCAGAAAAGCAGTGGGCCTCGTCAATGACAAAGCGGGCTACATTCCGGGACAGCAAAAGTTTTTCGATGGTTTTGGAGCGCAGCTGTTCCGGAGAAATGTAGAGAAGAGAAGCCGATCCGTTTGCGACCCGCTCCAGAGCGTTTGCCCTCTCAATCGGGTCCAGCAGACCGTTGACGGTCACTGCTTCGGTGATTCCGATGCTGTTCAGGTTGTCCACCTGATCCTTCATCAAGGATTGCAGCGGAGAGATTACAACAGTCAGCCCATGCACAGCTCTGCCTGCCATAAGTGCCGGAAGCTGAAAGGTAATGGATTTTCCGCCGCCTGTGGGGAACACTGCCAGCACCGACTTGCCATCGACGGCAGCCTGTGCGGCTTTTTCCTGCAATGGTTCCCCGTTATAGGTGCGGAAGCTGTCGTATCCGAAAATCCGCTTGAGTTCCCGGTGAATATTCAGTGCCTCGCGGCAATAGGCGCATCCATCTGCACAGGGTGTCCCGCGCAGATATTTGATTACATTTTCGATCTTGGGATAATTTCTCATCAGCCACGGAGGTGTGATGGAGTGCTCATCCTTGGCCCCAACCAAGGCCAGAGCATAAGCCAATTCCACCGGATAGTGACGAATCAGTGGGAGAAGCTCCGCATTGGAGCAGATCTGTCCTTCGTACTCCGCACGGATCAGTTCGGGCACATTGACGTGGTACGGCCGAAAGTTAACATAGCGGAAAAAGCCGTGAAACTCCGGGTGATCATACAGCAGGCAGCAAAAAATCTGCTTCACCTTCGACGGCAGCTCAAAGAAGGCATTAACCTCGTCGTAGAAAAGTGTAGCTGCCTTTTTGCAGTCATTGACCGGATCGTTCAACTGATTGCTCTGCAGCTTATCGTCTTTCAGCAGAGCGTGATAGGGGCGTTTGGGAAATAAAAGCGGAGATAGATACAACGTGTCGATCTTGATAGCAGGTAGTTCATAGCCCAGTGCATTCTGAAGATATTTCAGGTCGTGATGGAGAATGTTATGTCCGCAAATGTACTCCGTTCCCTCCACAAAAGCTGCAAATTCACGAATATTGGCAGCATGAAAGCTGGCGCGGTCCTGTCGAATCGCACCAATATCATGGATTTTGTGGTCATCGACACCGACTTCCGTGTCGATAAAGGTAACGGATTTCGCCATAAACACATTGCCCCTTTGATGCTGCCGCTGCGGCAGAAGATTTACTCGAATTGGGATACGCTCTATGGTAAAGAAACTTATCGAATTTCCCACACGAAGGTGACGCTGTCGCTGACGTCAATGTCATCCGGCTCGATGTCCATAGCAGTCGGAGCGGCGCTGGCTCTCGCCATACAGGGCGGATCCATCTCGTAGTGGGTGAGAGAGTACAGATGCAGCTCGCTCCAGTTATAGTCGATGGAAACCAGTTCGCCCAGCGTCACGCCGGAGGCCTTGGTCAGAATTTCGGCCTTTGCCTTTGCGTTGGCGCAGGCGCTCTGCAGCAGGGCGGCATCGACTGCTTCCTTATCCTTCACCGTGAACTGCACATTCAGCTCCGGCTCGGCAATGCAGACTGCGATCGCTCCCAGCACCTTGGACAGCCGCTGGGAATCGAAATCAAACTCCAGCTTCAGTCCATGGGTGACCCGGTAACCAACAAAAATCTGCTTGTAATTCCCGTTTTTGTCACGCTCGTTCTCGTACTCCGTTCCCACATCAAAGCTGGTGGTTTTCAGATCATCCTTGGTAAAGCCGATTTCCGCAATGGCACTGCGCAGCTGTTCCAGATGCTTCGCTGCCTCATCCATGGCCTTGTCATAGTCCGCACGGACGGTTTTCAGCGTCGGCGACACAACCGTTTGATCTGGCTTCAGGCTCAGCTTTCCGATACCTTTGATCGTGATGGTTCGATTCATGATGTGTCCTCCTGTATGATTGGCATTTCTGCACGAATGCTGTACGCTATTTGTCAGCGCATGACTTTGTCCATTAAAGCTTGGTAGCTGTCCACTACGTCATACACAACATTTCCGTTGCTGATTGCTTTGAAATGCTCTCTGGCACAGTGAATCTTTGATTCTTCAATGAGCCGGAGCTGCATAGAAGACATGGAGCCTTTCGTCTCAGCAACAAAGTAGATATGCTTGACGGTACCTTCATAGAAAGCTATCGCCCAGTCCGGATTATAATGCCCGACCGGTGTTGCGATATAGAAGCTGTCCGGCAGCTTCACATAAACCGCAACATCTGTGTTGGTGTCCAGATCGGTCGCAAAATCACGCTCGTTCGTGGAATCATACACGATATGATCGTATAGATGCCGCTGCGCTTTCATTGCATTTGTACCGAGCTTGCCCTTGATGGTCGGTTCGGTAAAGATGTCCGTATCGTAATGCTCATCCAGCACGTTGTAGGTAATATGCTGAATGATTGCAGTAGCTTTTTCATCATTGATCAGGGCGGCTGCTTTGATAATGAACTCTTCCGGATTGAACTTGAACTGCTCAAAAACGGATTTCTCAATGCCGGTCAGAATTGCAACGACTGCCTTTCGCGTCAAGCCTGTCTCTCCGACCAGCTCGCCGATTAAATCATACTTCACACTGCTGCCCACGCGGATTTGCTTGCTGCTGTCATAAGTAGAAGACTTTGACTTCGAGAATGCACTTCCGTCAAGAAGCGAGTCCTTTGACTTGATCTCATCCATCGCGCCGGTTTCAACTTTGAAGAAGATTTTCGGCACATGAAGATTTCGGTTGATGGAAGCAATCGCCTTGTTTACAAGCTCATCCGTGTCAAAGTCCACTACATATCCGGCGATTCAAATTTTGGCTTTTCCATCTCTATTTCTCCATAATTTCTATATAGTTAAGCTGTCCGTTCAAGTTATTGAACGCTTCCGTATCTGTAAAATATCTTTTGGGAATGAGGTTTTTTATCACTGACTGAAAC
>ERZ857982.2375-NODE-2375-length-14820-cov-8.851744_pt1 | contig 14820 bp, 10 predicted proteins | sample MGYA00519955_ERZ857982 | MGnify/ENA primary metagenome ERZ857982 (study PRJEB31778, sample SAMEA3449416) | human gut metagenome | biome: human gut; feature: human-associated habitat; material: faeces | place: United Kingdom | collected 2010/2012 ... | reverse complement strand
TGCCGGTGCATCTGGAAGGGCTTACGCTGGATGCCGTATACGAGAACTTTGTCCGTCAAATCGCAGGTGATGCGCTTGGCACAGGAGAAAGTGCATCCCTGAAAGACAGCGTTGAGCAGCAGAAGCAGCATGAGCAGCTAGAGAAGCAGGTTGCTGCACTGGAAGCCAAAATCCGTAAGGAAAAGCAGCCGAAAAAGAAATTTGAACTGGTACAACAAATGAAAGCTCTACAAAAGAAAACGGAGACGTTATGAAATCATTTGAACTGAAACCAACAGAGGAAAACCTACTTTCCGCATATAAGAACGACCAAATTGGAAGAAATACGGATATCCATGCGTTTGTGGATATCCTGAACTCTTTGGAGGATTCCTGCTCGATTGCTCTTGATGGTGCATGGGGAAGCGGTAAGACTTTTTTTGTCAAGCAGGCAAAAATGATTTTAGAATCCTGCTCGCCAATAGAATCAAAGAGTGAATACAGGGATGAGGTCAAAACTGTCTGGAAAAACTATCACGGCGGCAAAGAACCAGAATTTCAAGCGCAGCTTTGTGTTTACTACGATGCGTGGGAAAATGATAATGATGGAGACCCTATCTTATCTCTGGTATACTCCATTCTTCAACAGGTAGATGAGGAAACGCCTTTTCCAAAAGACAATAAAATTTTTGAAAAGGTAGCAGCTCTGGCAGATTGTATTACTGGAAAAAGTACAGCAGCAGTGTTGGAATCAATGAAATCTGATAGTGTTCTCGATGATTTACGGAAAAGCAAGAGTATTCACAGTACAATTGTGGAATTTTTAGGCCACCTACTTGATGAAAGAGCAAATCGCTTGATTGTTATTGTAGACGAACTTGATAGATGCAAGCCAGACTATGCCGTGCAACTTTTGGAGAAAATCAAACATTATTTCGATAATGAACGAGTCACATTTGTATTTGCTGTGAATTTACAAGAACTTCAACATACAATTTCAAATTACTACGGAAATGCGTTCGATTCGTGCAGATACCTTGATCGTTTTTTTGATTTGAGAATTTCGCTTCCGCCAGCCAATATGTACCGATACTATCAAAGCATCAATTTCCAAAGCGACTACTATACGGTAGATGTTGTGTGCAAAAAAATTATCGAGCTGTTCCATTTTTCTCTCCGTGAAATTTCAAGATATTTAAAAGCCATAAAAATTGCAGAATACGAGTTAACACACAGTGACGGAAGATTTGACTTTAGTGATCCGGAAGGGTTAGCCACACGATTTTGCACATTATATATGGTTCCACTTCTGATTGCTTTAGAGATAAGCGATGTGACTTCATATAATCAACTAATTTCAGGACATAATCCAGAGAAACTGATAGAACTACTTGAATGTATGGATTCCAACTATAAAGGTCATTTTAGAGAACTACTTTCAAGAAACGAAATATATAATACTGCACCGGAATCGGAGCAGCAAGGAAAAGAAATCGTAACAATAAAAGAAAAAGCAGTTGCTGTATATAAAGCAATATTCGTAAAAAATTATACAAGTTATGATTACCGTTGTTTCGTTGGAAACTGCGAATTTAATGCAGAGACAAAAACGTTTTTGCTAAGATTGGTCAGTCTGCTATCAAAATATTCAAAATATGAATGAGGGAGAATTTCTAATGGACACCCTAAAAATGCACAGCCTTGACGGTGTACAGCGCAACATTGAGATGATCGGCAAGCTGTTCCCCAATGCAATTACCGAGGTAAAACGTGACGGCAAGGTGGAACATGCCATTGATTTTGACGTTCTGCGGCAGGAGCTTTCCGATTCCATCGTGGAGGGTCGGGAGGAACGCTACCAGTTTACATGGCCGGACAAGAAAAAGGCGATGCTGGCGGCAAATGCGCCCATCACGGCAACGCTGCGTCCGGTGGTGACCGACAGTGTTGGTAAGGACGGCACACCCGGTGGCTTTGACAGCGAGAACCTCTACATTGAGGGCGATAATCTGGAAGTGCTGAAGCTCTTGCAAGAAACCTATCTGGGCAAAGTCAAGATGATCTACATTGACCCGCCGTACAATACGGGTAATGACTTTGTCTATGAGGACGATTTTGCCCAGAGTGCTGACGAATATATGGGGAACAGCGGTCAGTATGATGAAGAAGGCAATCGGATGGTGACCAATACTGAGAGCAACGGTCGTTTTCATACAGACTGGCTCAATATGATCTATCCACGCCTGAAAATTGCAAAGGATTTGCTTGCGGATGATGGGGCGATTTTTATTAGCATTGACCATAATGAACATGCTAATCTAAAAGAAGTATGTGATTTGACATTTGGCGTACAGTGCTTTATTGCCGAACTGGCATGGAAATCTAGCGATAACAGCAATAATAATGCATTGACTTTTTCAGAAGATTATAACACGATTCTAGTTTATGCTAAGAATCCTGATTGGAAACCACATTTTTTAAATGATCCGAAAAAAAGATCGCATTTCAAAAATCCGGATAATGATCCAAGAGGACCGTGGTTTGATGGAAATCCGGTAAATAATCCTGGACTACGTCCGAACTTACAGTTTAATATTACATCGCCTAGTGGAAAAGTTATCAAGCACCCAGCAAATGGATGGCGTTGGTCAAAAGAAACAATTGCAGAAAAGTTAAAGACTGGAGAACTACGTTTTTCAGAAGATGAAACGCGCCTTATCCGTCGGACATATTTGGCCGATATGGAAGGCCTTCCCCCTTCAACACTTTGTGTTGACCTTGAAGTTACCGGTCATACCAGAGGAGCAAAATATGAATTAAAAAAGCTTTTTCCAGAATATCCGGTAACGGATTTGTTTAGTACGCCAAAGCCAACATTGCTCATAAAATATTTACTTACTCTCGGAACCGATAAGGATTCTTTGGTTATGGATTTCTTTTCTGGATCCGGAACAACAGCTGATGCAGTAATGCAATTGAATGCCGAGGAAGCAGGCAATCGAAAATTCATACTAGTTCAACTAGCAGAACCATGCACAGGTAATACATCTTTCTCCAATATTTGCGAAATGGGCAAGGAGCGCATCCGCCGTGCTGGGCGCAAAATCAAGGAGGATGCTGGGCTGACTGCTCTGGCTGATTTGGATATTGGTTTCCGCTGCTTGCGTCTGGATGAAAGCAACATGAAGCCGGTTTACTACACGCCGGATGAAGTCGGTCAGCAGGATCTGTTCTCGTTGGTGGACAACGTGAAGGAAGACCGTACCCCGGAGGACTTGCTGTTCCAGGTGATGCTGGATCTGGGTGTGCTGCTGTCCAGCCCCATTGAGGTGAAAGAGATCGCAGACAAAAAGGTGTTCAACGTGGCAGACGGCTTCTTGCTGGCCTGCTTCGACCATGATGTGACGGAGGAGACTGTCAAGGCCATTGCCCAGATGAGGCCCTACTATGCCGTGTTCCGTGACAGCTCCATGGCAAACGACAGCGTTGCAACAAACTTTGACCAGATTTTTGAAACGTATAGCCCGGAAACGGTAAGGAAGGTACTGTGATATGGATAAACTAACAAATATTGAGATAGGAACATTCTTAAAACTATTCAATCGTGGTGGCTATGTTCTCGATTTCACTACGAATGACTTTGATGTATTCACGATGGAAAGTATTGGTATTGCATTATGTAACGAATATCATATGTCAAAGGGAAAATCTCTGGCTGCATATGTGAATAGTGCTTCGACAAGTGACATTGAAAAATTATTGAATGATTTGCTGAGCTATTATGAAGAAAACTACGAACAAGAGTATACTGAGAACTTAACCGATGATGAGTATAGCTATTGCCAGTATAATGCGGAATATGCCCGTTTATACAAGAAATGTCGTGCATATATGAATCGCGTTTTGAACAACACAACCCCACTGGCTGTAAATGCAACGGAATTACAGGAGAAGTTCTCAAGCCAATATCTTTCTAAGCAGATTGAGTTAATGTTAAAAATGCAAAGTGAAAATCCGACAGATGCAATCGGCAAAGCCAAAGAACTAATTGAAAGTTGTTGTAAAACGATTCTGGATAATAAAGGCGTAGCATGGGATAAGAACTGGAATATGGGCAAGCTGACAGGTGAAACCCTGAACCTTCTGAATCTTACACCTGAATCAATTTCGGAAAACGATCCTGTATCAGAAAACATTAAGGCTGTTCTTGGAAATTTAAGAGGGATTTCCACAAAGCTTGCAGAAATACGTAATCCGTATGGTAGTGGTCATGGAAAAAGTGCTTCGTTTGCGGGATTAGAAACACGTCATGCAAAGTTGGCAGTTGGATGTAGCATTACCTTTGTTACTTTTTTGTGGGATACATACGAAGAAGGTATGTCCTAATTGAAACTTGGATCAAAAATGTAATAGAGTTAGGCTTTTAAGAAGGGGTTGTAATGAATAAGCGGTATGTGATGAAAACTATTGCAGAGTTACAATATGATTTGGAAAACGATTACACTGAGACCAAGTTATTTGACGATATAAGTCGTGCGGAAAAATTGTTTGGTAAGGATGTGCCGGCGATACACGATTGTGTAGAAGAAGTGCAACACTTTAATGGTACTATACGAAGAAATGCGCAAATAGTTGTTGATTTACTAGAAGTCGCTATGTCAGAACAAGCTTCGCTATCATACGATTTGGTGGATTTTCAAATAGATGATCATGAGTTTAATAAACTCGTTGAACAGGCGTTTCAGTACTATAAAGAAGCGAGGATAGACACGGCAACGGAAAAAATTTGGGATGCATTTGAACGCATTAAGACATTTTATAAGCAATATGATAAAAAAGGCTCAATTACAAAGCTGATTGATATCGTGAGCAAAAATAATGCTGAGTATAGAGAAATGGTGGAAGAAGAATTTACTTCGCTTACAAAACTCGGAAATGACTTCAGAATTCGACACCATGAAACTAATAAGAAAGACATCTGTTGTAAAGAGCATTATGATTACTTGTTTCATAGATGCATCGCAGTCTTGCGATTGGTGACAAGCGTGTTGCGTGAAAATTCATTAAATGAGAACGGATAATCGAGCGCATAATATTAAAAGGAAAGCACAGTGATATGGATGAGAAGAAGAAAAAAGAACTTGCTATTCGCAGTTCAGCGGCAGAATATTTGACTTTTGTGGCTTCTACGGGTGAGAGCGATGCAAGCTATGAAATGCGCTATGAGGATGAAAACATCTGGCTGACGCAGAAGATGATGGCGGCACTGTATGATGTGGATGTGCGCACGGTCAACGAGCATATCAAAAAAATCTATGCGGACGGCGAACTGACCGAGCAGGCAACTATCCGGAAATTCCGGATAGTTCAGACCGAGGGCACTCGTCAGGTCAACCGTGAACTGACGCATTATAATTTGCAGCTGATTATTGCCGTGGGCTTCAAGGTGAACAATCAGCGCGCCGTGCAGTTCCGCAAATGGGCGGGCCAGATTGTGAAAGACCATACGATTCAGGGCTGGACAATGGATGTTGACCGCTTGAAAAAAGGCCACATGTTCACGGATGAATATTTCGAGCGGCAGTTGCAGCAGATTCGGGAGATTCGTCTGTCGGAGCGCAAGTTCTATCAGAAAGTAACGGATCTGTACGCAACAGCGTTTGATTATGACAAGAATGCAAAAACGACCCGCCTGTTCTTCCAGACGGTTCAGAATAAGATGCACTATGCTGTGCATCGCCACACGGCGGCAGAACTGATCGTGGAGCGTGCCGATGCCAACAAGGAGCACATGGGGCTTACCACATGGGAAAATGCGCCGGATGGGAAAATCCTGAAAGCGGATGTGACAGTAGCCAAAAACTACCTGAGCAAAGAGGAAATGAACTATCTGGAGCGAATCGTGTCGCTCTATCTGGATTATGCCGAGCTGCAGGCCGAGCGCAAGATCCCCATGAGCATGGAGGACTGGGCAAAGCGGCTGGATGGTTTTCTGGAGTTCAACGGCAACGAGCTGCTGACAGGTCCCGGTAAAATCAGCGCAGAACAGGCCAAACTCCATGCAGAAACCGAATACGAAAAGTATCGTGTCATTCAGGATCGCCTGTATGAGAGCGATTTTGACCGGTTCCTGATGCTGGAGCAGGAGGTAAACCACAAAGATGAAGTTTAGTTTTAAGATTCAGCAGTACCAGACCGATGCTGTGGATGCGGTGGCACGGGTCTTTCAGGGTCAGCCCTACAATGCAGGCGTGTCGTACCTGCGGGATATGGGAAACCTGTCTGCACAGCCGCAGCAGTTGAGCCTTGTTTCCAATGGGGACGATGCAACACAGGTGGAGTTGCTGGATTTGATCAACGATTCCGGTTTTAAGAACGAAGCACTCCAACTGACCGACCAGGAGCTGCTTCAGAACATCCGCGCGTTGCAAGCAGAAGCAAACATCCATCAGTCGGACAAGTTGGTGGCACCGCTGGGCAGGTGTTCTCTGGATATTGAGATGGAAACCGGCACAGGCAAGACCTATGTTTACATCAAGACCATGTTTGAGCTGAACAAACGGTATGGATGGAGCAAATTTATCGTTGTTGTGCCGAGTATCGCCATCCGTGAAGGCGTGAAAAAATCCTTTGAGATCACTGCCGATCACTTTATGGAGTGCTACGGCAAAAAGGCACGGTTCTTTATCTACAACAGCAGCAACCTGAATCAGTTGGATTCCTTTTCCAGCAATTCCGGCATCAATGTCATGATTATCAACACGCAGGCGTTTGCGGCATCCATGAACGAGGACAAGAACGTGGAAGGTCGCAAGGGTGATGCCGCTGCGAGAATTATCTACACCAAGCGGGATGAGTTCGGCTCCCGCCGCCCGATTGATGTGATTGCCGCCAACCGTCCGATCCTGATTCTGGATGAGCCGCAGAAGATGGGCAAAGAGGACTCCGCCACCCAGAAAGCCCTGAAAAAGTTCAATCCACTTTTCACACTGAATTACTCTGCTACCCACGCCAAGCAGCATAATCTGATTTACGTTCTGGATGCGCTGGACGCTTACAATAAGCGACTGGTCAAGAAAATCGAAGTCAAAGGCTTTGAGGTCAAAAATCTGCGTGGTACGGACAAGTATCTGTATCTGGAAAGTATCATCATCTCCCCGAAGAATCCGCCACGGGCAAAAGTGGAGATGGAGGTCAGCCACCAGAACGGCACGAAGCGAGAGTTCCATATGCTGGATGTGGGCGATAATCTCTATTATAAATCCGGGGAAATGGAGCAGTACAAGGGCTTCGTAGTGTCGGAAATCGACCCGATCACGGGTGTTGTGACTTTTACGAACGGCGATACCATCCGCAAAGGTGATGTTACCGGTGACGTTTCCGAAAATGATATGCGCCGGGTGCAGATCCATGAAACGATCCTTTCGCACTTTGAAAAAGAGCAGGAACTTTTCAAACTGGGTATCAAGACACTTTCGCTGTTCTTCATCGACGAAGTGGCAAAATACCGCCAGTACGATGAAGACGGAAACGAGCTGCTGGGCGAGTACGGCAAGATTTTTGAACAGGAGTATCTTTCGGTTCTGAATGAGCATCGCACCCTGTTCGACCCTGCTTATACAGCCTATCTGGATTCAACCGATGTGCATGATGTCCACAAGGGCTATTTTAGCATCGACAAGAAAGGTCACAGCGTCAACAGTTCGGTCAAGCGTGGCTCAGATATGTCGGATGACATTTCTGCCTATGACCTGATCCTGAAAAATAAGGAACGTCTGCTGTCCTTTGAAGAGCCGACCCGGTTCATCTTCTCCCACTCTGCCCTGCGGGAAGGCTGGGATAACCCGAATGTGTTCCAAATCTGCACCCTGAAGCACAGCGACAGCACCACGCAGAAGCGGCAGGAAGTAGGCCGTGGTCTGCGTCTGTGCGTGAATAAGGACGGAAACCGCATGGATGCGGAAGTACTGGGAGATAAGGTGCAGGATATCAACGTCCTGACCGTTATTGCCAGCGAGAGCTATGCAGGATTTGTAGACGGACTGCAAAAGCAGACCGAAGCAGTGCTGTATGACCGCCCACGCAAGGCAGACATTGCATATTTTACCGGCAAGACCATCAGGCTGGATGGCAAAACTATCAAGGTGGATGACCATCAGGCACGGGCGATTTATCAGTACCTTGTCCGCAACAACTATGTGGATGAGCAGGATAACGTCACGCAGGACTACCGGGACGATGTGCAGACCGGAACACTTGCACCGGTGCCGGAAACGCTGAAGCCCATTGAAGAGGGTGTGCACACGCTTGTGCAGGCAATTTATGATGACAGTATGCTCAAGTCTATGTTTGAGGATGGCAACAAGCCGAAAGTGCTGGAAAATCCGCTGAACGACCGGTTTGAAAAGGCAGAGTTCCAGAAGCTCTGGCAGACGATCAACCACAAATACGCCTATACGGTGGATTTTGATTCTGAGGAACTGATCCGGAAAGCAACCGAATACATCGACAGGGAACTGTACGTCAGTCGCCTGCAATATACCGTTACCTATGCCGGGCAGAAAGATGTCCTGAGTGCCGATATGGTGCGAGAAGGCAGCAGCTTCAGCGATGCCAAGAGCAGAACAAAAAAATTAGAACATGACTACGCAGGTCAGGTTGCGTATGACCTGATCGGCAAAATTGCAGAGGGCACAACGCTGACCCGGCATACCGTTGCACGGATTTTGCAGGGCATCAAGCCGACAACCTTTGCGATGTACCAGAACAACCCAGAAGAATTTATCACAAAGGTGATCCGGCTGGTCAAGGAGCAGAAAGCTACCATGATCGTGGAGCATATCACCTATGATACCATTGAGGGCAGCTACGACAGCAGCATCTTTACGGCAGAGAAACACGCTCTGACGATGGATAAGGCTTACAAGGCACAAAAGGCGATTCAGGATTACGTTTTCACCGATGGCACAGCGGAAAAGAGCGTGGAACGGAAGTTTGCGGAAAATCTGGACGGTGCAGAGGAAGTCTTTATCTATGCAAAACTGCCGAAAGGCTTCTATATTCCGACCCCGGTTGGACACTACTCCCCGGACTGGGCAATCGTGTTCCATGAGGGCAAGGTGAAACACATCTATTTTGTAGCAGAAACCAAAGGCACGATGGAAAGCCTGAACTTGCGCCCAATCGAGAAGTCCAAGATCGACTGCGCCAAGAAGCTTTTCGCAAAATTGTCAGATGGTCTTGTGACATACGACCATGTGGACAGCTATCAAGAGCTGATGAATAAGGTACTGCAGTGACCAGTACAAAATGAATCATGAAGCGGCTGTTTGCGTAGATGCAGATGGCCGCTTCTGCATTTGACATCCTGATCGAGAGTGTGAGCGATAATATAGGGCTGCGATGAGTTTGAACGAATCAGCGATGCAATCGCACAGCCTGCATCCACCGGATGCAGTTCAAGGGTTTGACTTTCCCAACAAGTGTTTGGCAACGCAAAAATGGTCTTTGTATAACCTCTTGCTAGCGCTATGAGGCCTTTCAAAACGCCTCCCAAATTTGAAAATCACTTTGCAAGAATGATCGTCCGTTTTCAAGCTCAACTTGAAGTGGACGGTTGTTTTTCTGCTCAAAAAAGTTCCGAGTTGGCATTCCATTACAAACAGAACGAGTTGTCCTGTTCGCTCTTTTTACCAAGGTTTCCCTTGCGTTTTCTTGCACACTACCGAAAGTGGCGTGTTTTCAAAGTTTTTTGTTGACACACTGCGATTTTTGTGGTAATCTATCCCAACAATTTAATATAACATATTTACTTAGAGTTCCAGCTCGGCTCCCGAAGGAGCCGGAGCAAGTTTTTAACTTTCTATCGCTACATAACGAACCCGAACCAAGGCCATCCCGGAAGGAATGGTCAGGTTCAGGTTGTTGTGTGGCGATTTTTTTATTGCCAAATCCAGCGCCGAACCTTGAAAACCGCATGACCGTCTGCATGGGATACCCGGCGATGACCTCGCAAAAGCGAGCCGGAAAACGCCGCCGGAAGGGGGCAGGAAATCCATGCAGGGAGAACGGCTAAACGTTGATTCCTCAGTTACCAGAAAACAATGTGGTCAAATTGACCACATTGTTTTTCTGTAACGCCAGTGAAAGGAGGGTCATCTCCATGTATATGACAAACGAAGAATGGGAGCAGAACAATCAGGATTATTTGAAAGAATCGTATGAGGAAACGGGCTTTACCGCCGTAGGACACGCCGTCCACAAACTTATCTGCGGCGGCTGCGGTCGGGTGTTCTACACCACCATCTACACCAAGAAATACTGTCACAGCTACTGGTGCGGCAATCAGGCCAACAATCTGCGGCAGCGGGAATACCGCCAAATGCGCCGTCAGGATTTGGTCTGCCAGTGCTGCGGTGAAAAATTCACGCCCAAACGTGCAGATGCCCGCTATTGCAGCAACTCCTGCCGACAAAAAGTCTATCGAAAACGTGTTACAGATGCTGCAAGTACTCAAAATGAGCACATCGTTTTTCGTACCGTCTCAAGGTCTGTTGAAAATCAGGTGCCGCCACCCGGCACTTGATTTTACCCGTAACAGAATCAGTTGGTCATTTTGGCCAACTGAAAAAGCCGGACGAGCTGTCCATTCCAGGACAGCTTGCCCGGAGCAAGAGTGCAGAGGTGCGGGTCGCCAGTGGCGACCTCAAAAGGCCGCAGGTATTTTGAAGCACCGACCGAGCCGACAGGCGAGACCGCAGCCCTTTGAAGGGAGTCAAGGGGGAACGCCTTGCCCAGTGATATGATGCTGTGCGTCATATCCTACTGGGTATTATCTGGCGCAAAATGGCGGCAGATCCAGCAGCTCCGCTGCTGCGCACTCTCCCGGCAAGCTGTTGAAATGAAAGAAGCTCCTGCTAAACCTTATACCAAAATCAGGAAAAAGTAATCAAAACAGGTTCACTTAGGGGGCCAATAATAGGCCTACGAAGCCCACGACTTTTGCAATTTCAGGTGCTATGATAATTACAGAGATGCAGCATCTTAATGATTCCCCGCAAAGAAAGAATAGCGATGCAACAAGAAATGGGAACGATGCTTCCTACTTTCACCGAAAATTAGGAACTCTCAGTTCCTGTTCGATTCCAAGTTTCTCTGTTATACTTTTCTTGCAGAGCGAAAGCAAACTCTTCTAAGCGGAAAGCGACAAACGCCATGATCTCCCACTGAGGGAAGGAGCGATAGGTCACTTTCTTTGCAGTATGACAACCACATAAATCCTTTTTTGAAAGGACTACCTCTCGATTCCGAGAGAAGATTTCAAGACTTGATCTTGAAATGCATGACCCTTTGCTTGGAAGAATTGTATTACTCTTGTGATCTAATAGCATGAGTGACCGTACACAAAAATACAGGAAAAGAGGGATGTCTATCTGAAATTAACACGACACAATGGACGAGCCGGAACCCACGGCACCTATAACCCCAAGCACAATGACCGCAGTTTCAACCTTTCCAACAGCGAGCACATTGACCCGGAACGAGCTAAAGGTAACATCTACTGGGACTGCTATCATGGCATCCGTTCTGCATCCGACAAGGATAGACAGACTGCTGCGTTCAGCGATGTGGAGAAGATGTTCTATGAAATCCACTACTCTCACTTTGTGGAGAACCAGAATGCTCGCAATGCAAAGATTCGTCATACCGAGCGCAACCGAACCATAGAGGACTTGCTTGCCGGAAAGAAAACCTGCCCGGAAGAAACCATCTACCAGTTCGGAACGTTGGACGGCCTCGCTCTGGTGGAAGGCAAAGTAAACGAGAGCAAGAAGGCGAAGATCGCCCGGCCGGAGCAGGCCCCCACAGACTATACGGCCTACTGGGTCGTCCGCCCGGGGGACAAAGCGGAGCCGTCGATGCAGATCCCCGGTGCGATCATCGGCAGCGAGGAGGAAGCCCGCCTCTTTGAGGGCTGGTTCCTCGAAGACGGCACCCGCTTGGAGGATAGCCCCTACTACATGGGCCCGGGCGCGGACCATGTGGGCAACCTCGACCGGGACGTGACCTTCTATGGCCATTGGCGCACCGCCGAGAGCGGCGAGGGCAGCCCAGACGGCGGAGACGGCTTCGGCACCCTTCTGGTGGGCGTCGCAGTCGTGGGCGTGGCGGGCGTCGTGGCCTATCAGGTGGGCACGGAGCTCATCCTTGACCAGCTCCTGCCTGCAGGGGTGGCCGTGCCCCATACCCGCGCCGAGCTGGCAATGTTCCTCTGGAACACCGCAGGCCGCCCGGCCCCGGCCACTCTGCCCGCCTTTGCGGATGTAGCCGACCCGGAGCTGGCCCAAGCCGCCCAGTGGGCCATCGAGCAGGGCTACCTGAAAGCCCGCGCCGACGGCAGCTTTAAGCCGGACAAGGGCGTTGCCAAGTGGCGCGTCATCCGCGGCTACCGGGCAGTGACCGAACCATGACCGTGCAGGTAAAATAGCCCCACAGCACAAGGCCCCGCAGACTTTGAAAAAGGTCTGCGGGGCCGCTGTTTGTTTATTTATTTATTTATTTATTGCAGCGTCTCTTTGGTGCGCAGGCGGCGGCAGACGTCTTCCTTCACCAGCTCCAGCACCACCGCCGTCAGCGGGATGAAGAAGAGGATGCCGAGGATGCCGAAGAGCTTGCCGCCGATCATGGCTGCCACAAGGGTGTACAGGGGCGAAAGCCCCACCGATTTGCCCACCACCCGGGGGTAGATGAACTGGTTCTCGATGAACTGCACCGCAAGGTAGACCAGCAAAGCGCGCACCGCCAGCAGGGGGTCCACCAGCAGCACCAGAAACACGCTGATGACGCAGGAGAGCAGCGCCCCCACATAGGGGATGATGGCGCAGATGGCGGTGAGCATCCCCACCAGGCTGCCGTAGGGAATGCGGAAGAGGGAGAATGCGAGGCTCATAAGCATGCCGAGGATCACCGCCTCGCTGCACTGGCCCGTGAGGAAGTTGGCGAAGGACTGGCGGAACAGGCGGCAGAACTTCAGCACCCAGGCGGCGTGGCCGGGCTTGAGGTAGGCGCGCACCAGGGTGCGGGCCTGGTGGCCCAGGCTCTGTGCCCCCAGCGAGAGGTAGACGGAGATGATCAGCGCAAAGGAGGCCGTCACCACAAGATTCACCGTGGCGGAAACGGCCCCCGCCGCGTTCACCAGCACCGTGTCGAGGCCGGAGGTCACCTTGTGCAGCAGCTGCTCCCAGTCGATGCCCTCCAACCGGCTCATCAGCCAGCCCATGTCGGGGTCCTGGGCGTGGAGGTAGGCCGTCCAGCGGGGGATGTTGGCTTCAATTTGCAGATACAGGCTGTGGAAGGACTGCACCAGCTCCGGGATCAGCAGCGTCAGGGCCAGCACCAGCACCAGCACCACCCCCAGCAGGGTGAGCAGAAAGCTCAGCAGGTGGAGCGCCTTGCCCGAGGGCTGCTTTCTCGCTTTGGCAAACAGCCGCCCCAGCCGCTTTTCCAGCCCGGCCATGGGCACGCTGAGGAACAACGCCAGAATGCCGCCCGCCAAAATGGGCAGCACCAGATCCACCAGCTGCGCGGCAAAGGCCAAAACGTCCGAAAGCCGCAGCAGCGCCACAAAAAGCGTCACGCCCACCACCGTCACCAGCAGGGCCTGTTTCGTGTTCGATCTCATCCAAATGTTCCTTTCCCGGAGCGTCTCCGAGGTTTTTTCTTTGTATTGTATCCAGAAAAAATCAGCTTGTCAAGCAGCCGGGGCGCGGCGCAGCACGCGCTTTACAGCCGCCCCCGGAGCTTCCGGCTTAAATCGGCCAGACACCATGCGATGGCCATGCCGCCCGCAATGCCCAGCGCCGCCAGAAAGGTCTGCTCCCCAAAATGCTCGGCGGCGGGCAGGTCGTTGGAGACGACGGCGTTCATGCAGTAATACAGGGTGCTGCCGGGGATGAGGGGGATGGCCGCGGTGATGAAAAACGGGGTAGAGGGGGCGTTGCGGCAACGGGCAAGCACCTCGGCGTAGAGGGCCGCGCAAAACCCGGCCAGCAGGTTGGCCAGAACCGAGAGAAGATTTCAAGACACGGTCTTGAAATGCGAGACCCGTTGCTTAGAAGAATTGTATCACTCCTGTGATTTGATCGCACGAGTGGCCGTACACAAAAAATACAGGAAAAGAGGGATGTCTATCTGAAATTAACGCGACACAACGGACGAGCCGGAACCCACGGCACCTATAACCCCAAGCACAATGACCGCAGTTTCAACCTTTCCAACAGCGAGCACATTGACCCGGAACGAGCTAAAGGCAACATCTACTGGGACTGCTTTCACGGTTTCCGTTCGGCTCTCGCTCCACAAGACCCGGACAATCTGGCGGCAACCTTCTCAGATGACGTATTCTATTTGAGAACTGTGCAATGTCTTTTCTGTACGATATCGGTGGAAATCGCATGGTCGGTATGGTATACTAAAATTAACCCCTATATGCGCTTTTCACAGAAAGGAGTTTCTAAATGTCTGAAAAGCGCAAAGATAGCAAGGGCCGTGTTTTGAAGGATGGCGAAAGCCAGAGAGCAAACGGCACCTACGACTATCGTTATACCGATATCCACAAGAAACGGCGTTGTATTTACGCTAAATCCCTGACAGAGCTGCGGAAAAAAGAGGAAGAACTGTGGCGCGATCTGGCAGACGGCATCGACTACGCCGCCGGAGAGATGACGGTGGCTGATCTGGTTGACCGCTATATGAACCTGAAACGTGGGTTGAAACCCAATTCACTTCGGTCGTACAACACAGCGGTCAAGCGGATTCATGCTGACCCTTTCGGGCAAAAAG
>ERZ857982.2358-NODE-2358-length-14894-cov-5.042590_pt1 | contig 14894 bp, 14 predicted proteins | sample MGYA00519955_ERZ857982 | MGnify/ENA primary metagenome ERZ857982 (study PRJEB31778, sample SAMEA3449416) | human gut metagenome | biome: human gut; feature: human-associated habitat; material: faeces | place: United Kingdom | collected 2010/2012 ... | reverse complement strand
GCCTTCAAGATCTCGTCGAAGAAGCGGCCCTCCCGCCTGTATTTCCGGCAGATCTCATCTGCCAGGGCGATCCCCTTAGAGCGGTTGGCCTCGCTCTCCATCTTTAGGCCTTCACGATCTTCTTTAGAGATGTGCTGCTCGTCCAAGATTTTGATTTGGCTGCACGCTTTTTCTGTCAGAGCCACATACTGTTTTCCCAGTTTTAAAGCAGATAAACTGTTGATTAGAGCCAAATCCGTGATTTCTCCATTGAAGAAGCGGTCCAATACCACAAACATGCGGTCGTTGACGATATACCCGATGGCCATATCGCAGCCATCTGCCATAGCGGCATACTGCCGATAAATGCGGGAACCTTTGACCGTTTCCAGTTTGCCCCGATTGAAGGCGATCAGCAGTGCCCAATCCAGGCCGACTTCCACATCGAGGATCTTGAGGCCGGTCAAGTCGGCTTGCAGAGTGTAGAGTTTCCCCTCCGGATAATTGCAGATCAATGTGAGGGGCTGCATCCGCTCTGTGCCCATGTAAAAGCCTTTGCCAAAGTCACACCGGTCCCGGCTGATGGGAGCAATAGGACCATGCAGTCCAGACTTGGAGCCGTGATAAAGAGTGACGATTTCATCAGATGTGATGATAGAAGTGCCTTCCAACTGAGAAAAGTCGATGTTGTTTTCTGCACAGAGGTTTTTGATTGCGTTGACGGCGATCTGCGACGGCTCACAGTGCCCCTTTTCCCAACGATTTACTGTGGCGAAGCTGACGCCCAGTTTTTCGGCCAATTCAGATTGGCTGAGGTTTAGACGGGAACGGATCTCTTTGATTTGATCCGAACTTTTCACAGGATTCACCTTCTTAAATATAACATTTGATTTTTATTATTATAACACTTGTGTATATGGAATACAACACCTGGAAAAGGAGATTGCGGGTACAGGAAAAATAGGCTATAATCGAAAAAACAGAATGTTTTAATTTTGTCCTTAAGCAAATAATCCTAAAATAAAATGTACTGGTAAAACGCTTTTAGTAAGATATAACTTTATATGTGGAGCTGCTAACGATACCTATTTGGACTTAGAGAGCATGATAACCTAAAATGAAGATGGGGGAGAGTAAGTTGAAAATAGATCTTCATTGTCATACTAAACAAATAAAAAAGGGTGATGGGGCTGGAAGAAATGTTTCAGTTGAATTATTCTGCAAAAAAATAATTGATGCAGATGTAAAAATAGTCGCTATTACGAACCATAACGCCTTTGATTTAGAACAATATAATTGCTTTAAAGAAGCCATAAAAGATAACTGCCAACTATGGCCTGGGGTAGAAATTGATATTCAACAAGGTGAAAAAAGGCGTTGGCATTTAATTGTTATTGCTAATCCAGACAACACAGGAAAATTTTCAGATGCTGTAAACCGATTATTTAAAGGCAAAAATTTAGAAACATGCACCTGTACTATTCAAGAAGTATACAATGCTTTAAATGCATGTGATGTAATATATATAGCTCATTTTCATAAAAAACCTGCAATTTCAGAAGAAGATCATGAAGAACTAATAAAAATAGTCGGTGATGATTCACGTGTATTTGACGAGACTCCGGATAATAGAACATTAGGGGTGTTCGCAAACTATGGGTATAAGGTAATGATAGGAAGTGATGTAAAAGATTGGAGCAAATATGAAAATTCAACATTTGCGGATCTTCGTTTGCCAGTTGCAAGTTTTCAACAATTTTGTATGTTAGCTAAGAGAGATACAAGTGTTATTAATACTCTTTTAAATAACCGAGAATCGTATTCTCTTTTGGCATGCCCACACAAGTCTACGAAGTTTCCAATTACTATATATCAAGATGTAAATATTTTATTTGGACAAAAGGGAACTGGAAAGAGTGAAATTTTGAACTCCTTATATGAACAGATGGTTTCACAAGGTATTAGTTGCAAAAAGTATACTGGATCAGAAAAGGATGATGATTTTAGTGAACTTCTTAAAATAAAAGATATGACACAAGATATAGCAAAAGTTGGTGCAAATAATTGTGAAATCGAGTTCGAGAATATTTTTAAGTGGACAGATGTTAATCCTACATTATTCAAAAATTACATAAATTGGTATATTACAAAAGATAATAATAAGAATAAAAGTCGAATGAAGATTACAGATTCAAGTGATTTAGTGGAGTCAGAACCTGAACGATATCAAACCTATTTATCAGATCGCGATAAAATAAAACGGGTCTTGCAGGAGTTACGTGGATTTGATCTTTCAGTTTATATAGCCCAAGGGGAGGAAGAAATTCTTCAAGCTCTAATGTCAAAAATTGAATCCACAAATTTGAAATTACTAAAGGATGATATCATTTCTATCGAGTCAGTAAAATTGACTAATTTCAGCATTGAAAAAATAAAAAATATTGCGGATAAAAATTCTGATACAGTTTCAAAACCGGCATCCACAGGCTTTAGAGAATTTGCAAACAATCGGTTAGACTTATTGAGAGAAGTTCGAAAAATCCTAAAGAATATTAATGTTGAAGAGCATAATGAACGAACTTTTCTTGGCACCATTGAAGGAAAGGGAAATATTTACATCAACAAAAAATTTAGAATGCTCTGCGATCAGTCAAAAACGGCAGAATTTTCAATTGGAATTAGAAATTCATAATTTCACAGGTGTTTATCGCACCTCATAGAGTTTTAATAAAATCCTCCGAAAGCCTTGAAAATAAAGGATTTATCGCAATCAGTCCACCTTATCCCTTTATATGATTTCACACAATGTTACCCTTGTTCTGCACAATCATAAGGGCAAAATCAAGGGCAGAAAAATCTGATAACACAATATAACAAAGTGTGGTAATCGGGAAACTGTGATGTATGTGCGAATAGATTATTTTGGAGGATAACACTATGGAGAAATATATTTACGATGAAAGCAACGGACTTTGGTATGAATTGCAGGGGGATTATTATATTCCTTGCCTTACTTTACCAACCGAAAAAGAAAACAAGCCTATCGGCTTATGGGGACAGCGACACAAACGCTATTTACAGGAATGCAAGAAAGCAGTTTACATCACGCTACTCACAAGTGGCAGATTGAACAGTTATCTTGCTGATATTGACGAACAGGCAACGGAGATGATGTTTCGATTGGTTGAGCAAATGGCTGATAAGGAGGGCGTTACTGAACAGCTCAAAACAGAACGCCCGATGTTGTGGGTTGGCAGAATAAACGAGATACAGGCAAGAGCAAGAGAAATCGTCAATGCAGAAATTATCTACGCATAGTAATGTAACGCTTATAAGATGAAAAAGAGGGTAGGCAGATAATATTTTTTGTCTACCCTCTTTGACTTGAAAACAGATACTAAATTGAGAAAACCTGCGTAAATACACTATCTCATTTCTGCAATTATTTTAAGACTTTATTGCACGAATTTTATAATAATGATAGAATGAATTAGTCAAAGCTAACTTGATTGATGTAAGGAGAGGTGTAATTATGTCTTTTTTTCAAAACACTTGTAAACCTAAAGGACTTGGCGGAAGCCTTATGGTTAATATGATGAATATAGGTCATTCTCCTATGGCAGAATGGGGATTGAAGCATATAAAAATTAATAAGAACGATATATCATTAGACGTTGGTTGCGGTGGTGGTGCAAATATAAAAAAACTATTAGAAAAAAGTCCAAAGGGTAAAGTTTTTGGCATTGATTATTCAGAGGTTAGTGTTAGAAAATCAAAAAAAGTTAATAAATTTGCAGTAGAAAGAAAGCATTGTGAAATTCTGCAAGGAAATGTGCAGGAACTTCCTTTTGCCAATGAAACCTTTGACTTAGCAACTGCTTTTGAAACAATATATTTTTGGTCTGATATTGACCAAAGTTTTAGCCAGATATATAGAGTGCTAAAAAAAGGTGGAATTTTTATGGTTTGTAATGAGTCAAATGGCGAAAATGACAAAGATAAAAAATGGACAGAGATTATAAAAGGAATGAAAATTTATACTTCCAAAGAGATTAAATATTCTTTGGAAAAAGCAGGATTTACGCATATAGAAACGAACAAAAATGCTAAAGGCTGGCTTTGTGTGGTTGCTCGAAAGTAAAACAATTTTTAAATTTTACCTGATATACTTAACGGATACGCTCACAATTTCAGCAACTGGCGAAGTAATCCCGTCATGCTTGCAAGCCATTCAAAGTCCCCGTTATCTAACAAGGGGCACAATTTACGAGGGCAAATGGACGAAACAGGCGAAAGTCCTAGAATATATGGGGGGGGGTAAACGCACTTTCAAGGGGTGTTAACTGAAAGACGGTCATTTAACACCTTTTCAAACAAAAAGATAATGAAATTTACATCTCTGAGCAGACAGAAAATGATATTTGGATAGTGGAAAATAATATTGGGGAATTGACAAAGTTTTTGCGAGGTGCTATTATAACGATGTTATATAACAGTGTTATAAAAAGAGGATTAAAAATGAGCAACGAAGAAAAAACGACATTGCAGATGATTTTATCGGCTGCTATACAGGAATTTCTTGAAAAAGGCTTCACATCTGCTTCATTACGAAATATTGCTAAAAAAGCAGGCGTAACCACAGGGGCTTTATATGGCTATTATGATAGTAAAGAGGACTTGTTTGAAGCATTGGTAGGCGAACACTACAATTTTTTACTGGAACGATTTTGCAAGGCTCAAAAAGAATTTGCTGAAATTCCGCCAGAAGAACAACCTAACAATCTTACTTCTACTTCCGGCGAATGTATGTATGAAATGCTCTTGTATGCCTATGAACACTTGAATGAATTTAAGCTCATACTTTGCTGTTCGGAGGGAACACGTTTTTCAAAATTGATTGATGAAATGGTGGAAATAGAAACAAAAGGAACACATGATTATTTAGCAGTTCTTGAAAAGATAGGCAGACCTGCTCCCCCCATTGATGAACGGTTGGAGCATATCTTGATTACAGGAATGTTTAATACATTTTTTGAGCTGATTATACATGAAATGCCTCTTGAAGAAGCAAAGCACTATTTGAAAGAAATGAGAGATTTCTATACCGCCGGGTGGATGAAAATTATGGGGCAATAAAAATGAATAAATTCGTTAGGGCAATCTGCCCTATAATTTTTATACACAGGTTAGTTACTGCTAACTTCACAAGGGCAACACTAACTGAAATGAGGATATTGGAGGACGTTCATTTTGTTCTCGTATCATAAAAAATTTTCAAGGAGGTTTTATCAATGAAAAAACAGTCAAATCTATCAAGACTGATGGGTTATGCCGGAGGGCATAAGATATTGACCTATCTTTCTTGGGTACTGTCTGTAATGAGTGCACTGTTGGCTCTTGTACCTTTTTGGTATATATGGTGTATTATTCACGACATACTGGAGGTTTCCCCGGACTTCTCACAGGCGGAGAATGTCACAGGCTACGGTTGGTCTGCCGTATTGTTTGCAGTTATCTCTATTGTTGTTTACATAGCCGCTTTGATGTGTTCGCATTTGAGCGCGTTCCGGGTTGCCGCTAATATCCGAAAAGAGCTTATGCGCCATATTGCAGCATTGCCGCTCGGAGTAACGGAGAAGTATGGAAGTGGAAAGCTGCGGAGAATAGTAAACGGTTCCAGTGCTGCTACGGAAACGTATCTTGCACACAGGCTTCCCGACAAAGCGGGGGCGATTGCCACCCCTATAGGGCTACTTTTCCTGTTGCTTGCTTTTGACTGGCGGTTAGGGCTTTTAAGCCTTGTTCCCGTTGTGCTTGGTTTTCTGATTATGATGAAAATGACAGGAAAAGACATGGAAAAGCGAATGGAACAATATCAAAATGCGCTTGCCGATATGTCAAATGAAGCCGTTGAATATGTGCGGGGCGTACCCGTAGTAAAGACTTTCGGACAGACAATCTTTTCTTTCAAACGCTTCAAAAACGCGATAGACAATTACGAAACATGGGTAATCGCATACACAAAGGGGCTGCGTCTGCCTATGATGTTCTATACAACGGCAATTAACAGTGTATTCGCGTTTCTGATTGCCGGAGGTATTCTCTTTACAAGGGGCGGCGTAACAAATGAACTTCTGTTAAACCTTATTTTCTATATTGTGATTACGCCCGTCATTGGTACGACGCTCACAAAAATTATGTTTATGAGCGAGGACGCAATGATTGTAGGCGACGCAATTAACAGGATTAATGAAGTGCTGAACGAAAAACCATTATCTGAAAGCAGCGTGAATAATATCCCTAAAGATAATGGGATTACATTAGAACACGTTAGTTACAGCTATGACGGAAAGAAAAACGCGCTCAATGATGTATCTCTTTCCATAAAACCGGGGCAGACAGTCGCATTGGTAGGATCGTCCGGCGGCGGCAAGACAACGCTTGCAAATATCGTCACAAGATTTTTTGACCCGCAAAAAGGGCGCGTACTGATAGGGAATATCGACATATGCGACATTCCGAAAGAAACATTGATGAATAAGGTGTCCTTTGTATTTCAGAACAGCCGACTTATCAAAGCGTCCATATTGGAAAATGTGCGTATGGCAAAGCCTGACGCTACACGCGAAGAAATCGCCCATGCTTTGGAAGCTGCACAGTGCTTGGATATTATTGAAAAATTACCGAATGGCATTGATACGGTTGTCGGCGCAAAAGGCGTATATCTGTCCGGCGGCGAACAGCAAAGAATAGCGATTGCCCGCGCGATTTTGAAAAATGCGCCTATCATAATCCTTGATGAAGCGACCGCATTTGCCGACCCCGATAATGAGGTGCGCGTACAGCAGGCTTTATCCGCGCTTTCAAAGGGAAAGACCGTCATTATGATTGCACACAGGTTGTCGTCAATCACAGACGCGGATTGCATTTATGTACTGCAAGACGGTGAAATTGTCGAAAGCGGCACACATAGCGGACTGATAGAAAGAAACGGCATATTTACAAAAATGTGGAAGGATTATTCCGAAGCGGCAGAATGGAAGATTGCAAAGGAGGTAAACGCATGATTAAGACATTGCAAAGACGTTTTGCATTATCAAGACAGGGGGCTGTCGATTTGATAAAAGGCTGTATTGCCTGCGTCGTACAGGATATATCCTTTATGCTCCCTGTGGGATTGCTCTATTACTTTGTCATTGACACCATGAATGGGAACTTGAATGGAAGCCGCATTGCTTTTTATGCGGTTGGTTCTTTGGTTTGCTTATGCCTTATATTTATTGCGACTTGGTTTCAATATAACGCCACTTACTTAGCGACTTATGTGGAAAGCGGGGTAAGGCGTATATCCTTAGCGGAACGGCTACGCAAAATCCCGTTGTCCTTTTTTGGCAAAAAAGACCTTGCGGATTTAACCAATTCTATTATGGGAGACTGTGCTACGCTTGAAACTGCATTCTCCCATTATGTACCCGCATTGGCAGGCTCCCTCATTTCAACAACACTAATTGCAATCTGCCTTTTTGCTTACGACTGGCGAATGGCTCTTGCGGCGGTGTGGGTTTTACCGATTGCATTTACAATCACATTCTTTTCAGCTCGCATACAGGAATACTTTAACTGTAAATCTGTAGCGGCAAATGTCGCGCTTGAAAGCGGTGTACAAGAGTGTATCGAAAGTTTACAGGACTTGAAATCAAACAATGCGGAAGAAAGTTATCTGAAAGGACTTGACAAAAAAATTGACTATGTAGAAAAACGGCACATTATAACAGAACTTGGAACAGCACTTTTTGTTGTTTCTTCAACACTAATATTAAAGTTTGGAATTGCTACGGTTGCGCTTGTAGGCTCTACGCTGCTTATTCGTGGAGAAATTGATATTCCGCTGTTTTTTATGTTCTTGCTTGTAGCTTCAAGGCTTTATGCCCCGCTTGAAGGCGCATTGCAAAATCTTGCTGCGGTAATCTCTACGAAAACGAACATAGACCGCATGAACGAAATCCTTGACCAACCTATTCAGACAGGGGAAAATCAACTGATAAATAAAGGTTATGACATTGTATTCGACCATGTAGGATTTGCTTATAATACTGGGGAAACCGTATTGAAAGATGTGTCTTTTACGGCAAAACAGGGAGAAGTTACCGCTTTAGTCGGACCGTCCGGCGGCGGAAAAACTACGGTGTCGCGTCTTGCCTCGCGGTTTTGGGACATAAACAAAGGGAAGATTACTGTCGGTGGTATGGATATATCGAAAATAGAGCCGGAAACCTTGCTGTCTCTGTACTCTATCGTATTTCAAGATGTGACGCTGTTTAACAACACAATCATGGAGAATATCAGAATAGGCAGAAAGGACGCGACCGACGAAGAAGTAATTGCGGCGGCAAGACTAGCAAATTGTGAAGAATTTGCAGAAAAGCTCCCAGACGGGTATAACAGTATGATTGGTGAAAATGGTTGCGAATTGTCTGGCGGGGAAAGGCAGAGAATTTCAATCGCCCGCGCTTTTCTCAAAAATTCCCCTATTATCTTACTTGATGAAGCAACGGCAAGTCTTGATGTGGAAAATGAAACATTGATACAGGCTGCTTTGTCAAGACTGATAAAGGACAAGACCGTACTTGTTATCGCCCACCGTATGCGTACCGTAAGCGGCGCAGATAAAGTGGTTGTGCTTTCAAACGGTACGGTTGCCGAACAGGGAACGCCGGAAAAACTGATGAACACAGGCAAAATTTATCCGCATATGGTAAAGCTGCAAATGATTAGTCAGGATTGGGGAATTTAGATTTCTAACTGAAATTGAATGATATAGATTTCATATTTTCCCATTAGTGAGAAACGCAAAGAGGTCGACATTATGAAAACAGAATGGATACTTTGCCCTGTCTGCGGCAATAAAACCCGAACAATGATACAGGAAAATACTGAGATGAGAAACTTTCCTCTCTACTGTCCGAAGTGCAAAAAAGAAACAATCATCAATGTTCAGGATATGAAAATCACGCTTGCAGTCAGCAAATAATTATGTACCACCGCCGCTATGGGTAACACCATAACGGCGGTTTTTCCATATCTATCGGCTATCTCTGTCAATGGATTTTTTGCGCTGTCTTTGGGGTGGTTTCTGCCTATTTTTATCCTGTATCTCCCGCAAATGTTTTAATACGCTCTGCTTTTCGGGTGGTCTGCGCTGCTCTTTGGCGGCGGCTGACGGTTTCCTGCTGGTCTGACGCTCCCACTCGGCAAGGTCACGGCTGTACTGTTCCACAACGCTTTCCATTTCTCGGAAAGTACGCATGAACGCCTGCACATCGGGATAACCGTCCTCTTTCAGAATATCGGGCAGCATATCCAGTTTTGCAGCGATTTCCTTTTCCGTCTGCTGTATCTGCTCGGACAAGGCTTTACGCTCCTTGCCTTTGAAAAGCCCCTTTGTGTCTGCAAGCTGCGCTTTCAGTTTCGGGAGAACATCGTCCTGCAAACGGCGGATTTCCCTTGCGCCCTCCTGCGCCTTTATCATCAGATTTTTCATGCGTCGAAATTCCGCCATATCCATATCCAGCGTAGGCTTGGGCGGCATATCCTTTTCTCGGATAAGGCTTTGCAGAAGCTCCTTTGCCCTGCCGATAATGCTGCGGAACAAGGTAGGCAGCCAGCCCTTTTCTTTAATGGACTGACTTGCCTTTTGGTGGATTTCCTCTTTCTTGATTTCCAGTATCTTTGTTTCCTCAATCCCCGATAACAATGCCATATCCGCCGTCCTGTTCCATTCCTGCCTTGCGGCGTTGTCGGCTTCAATCTCGGCGGCTTTGGGATTGTTCTTACCGATTTTCTTGGTAGGAAGATAAACGCTGTTCTTATCAAATACCTTTAACTGCTGTTCGGGATCAGCAATATGGCGATTGATAAGGTCAGTGTAAATCTCTTTTACCTCCCGAAGAAAAGGCTCGCTTTTGAATTTATCATCTTTCACGGTAAAGAGGTGGCTTTCGTAAACCTCGCCCTTTTTAATGACGGTGCAGCCTTTTCGTATCTGTCCGTCCTCCCCTGTGATTTCTTTCTTGGTGCGTACCCTTTTGCCTGTTTCATCATAGAACACGCTGCGTGTGGCTATCTTGATGTCAGGTTCAGGAAGCAGCTTTCTTTCGCTGAAGATAAGGTGGATATGATAGTTTGTCTTGCGTTTGTTGTGGTGGAGGGCTGACACGCACTCTACACCATACCGCCTGTGGAACTCCTCCGTAAAATCTTCAAGGACTTCCTGCGGCTCGTATTTTGTATATACTTCGGGCAGGGCGATAATCAATTCCCTTGCTTCAATACATTTGCCCTCCGTACCGCTTCGCTTAAATTCCTGCTGGCTTTCCCTTGCAAGGTTACTCCAAAATTCATTGTCGGCGGTGCGGTAGGTGGCATAGAGATTTTCCTGTCTTGCGTGGCTTGTGATATAGGATATTCTTCCCTTGACATTGGGTAGCTTTGACATCTGTATAAAACTGTGTCTTGCCATATACTCCTTCCTCCCGTGACGGGCATACTCTTTTTGCAACCGAGAAATCGGTTGCTGCTGTTTCGGCAGCGTAAGCAGACGGACAGCGAAGAAAACAGCGTGCTGTTTTCTTCTGTATCATAGCGGCGGTGCATTGTCCGAAGCTGTGATACATAGCCCCCTGCAAGGGCGAAATACCCAGAGTACAACTCGAAGATTTGTGCGAGGGGTGTATTTCGCTCTCAAACGCCGAGGGCTTGGAGAATGGTTATTCTACTTTGCGAACATCGTTTTCATTGAGCAGGTTTCTTCCCTGATTGACGCTCATAAATCGCTCTAAAGTATCCCTGCGGATAATCGCTTTTCTTCCGACCTTGAGGACGGGAAGTTTGCCCCAGTCTACCAACTTACGCATTGTATTTCTTCCGATACCCGTACATTCTGCGGCTTCTTCTATGGTTAAACCTATTTTGATGTTGCTCATTTTATCAACCTCCTTTCAAAATACGCATTTTGCAACTATGTATCTGTAATTATACTTATTTTGCTATCTCTTGTCAACTTGTTTTGCAACTTATCAAGAAATATTTTTGCCTATTATTAAATTTATGGTTGCAAAATAAGTTTTTCTGTGCTATACTATCATCAATAGGAGGTGAAAACCTTGAAACAAGAAATTACATTCACCGCAAAACAGGTCGGTGAACGAGTGAAAGAACGCCGAACAGAGTTAAACTTAACAATGCCCGAACTTGGTAAGCGTGTCGGAGTAAACAAATCTACCATTCAGAGATATGAAGCGGACGGTGTAGACCCGAAGCGTACAATGATTATCAACGGACTGGCAGAAGCACTCCTGACCACTCCCGAATGGCTGACAGGACTTTCCGAAGATAAGGAATACGACAGCCGCACTTTATGTGCAAAGGATATGGAGGAACATATCAAAAATTATCTTGATACCGTTTCTTCTGTGGTAAAGGGAGAACCGCACCAACAGCTGCTCACCACATTCCTCGGAAAGATGATTGACCTCTATACGGTTATGACTTATCACTTTGCAGACGCTATGGCTGAGGTTGACCGTGTAGCGGAGGACGAGGGCTTAAAGCAGTCCTTACGCCGCTATGCGATTGAGTCAGGGGCGATTATGGAAAGAGTTTACCGTAAAGAAATGGAACTTCCTATCGAGAATATGAAGCAGTTTTTAGATGGAATTTTACATATCTACGATGAGGGACGCACCGCTGTAAAGATGGGCGACCTGTTCGGGATAGTGACAGCAGCCGAGGAAAGGGTTGCTGAAAAAGAAAAATTCCGTGGCACTTTGACAAGTGAAAATGCCGATTGACATTCATCGGCATAAGTGACACTATTACTTTACGCACACCATATGTCACAGTCCCGATTGCCACGGATAGAAAGGAGAAATTTATCTATGGCAAAAGGTTCTGTAAGAAAAAAAGGTAAAAAGTGGTACGCACGCTTCTATATCGAAGATGAAAGCGGCAGAAAAGTACAGAAAGAGTTTGTGGGAACAGAAAGCAAGTCTGAAACAGAAGCCCTGCTCAGAAAAGCAATCGCTGACTATGAGGAAAAGAAGTTTGTCGGGAAAGCCGAAAACATCACGGTTGGCGAAATGCTGGATATGTGGGTAGAGGAAGAACTGAAGCCCGGCAGCCTTAGCAACGGTACGGTTATGGCATATATGGCGGCAGTCAAAAAGATTAAAAAATATCCCATTGGCAGCCGAAAACTGAAAACCGTGACTGCCGACCATTTACAGTCGTTTATCGACCTGATGAGTTACGGAGGGATAAATCCTGGCGGTACAACTTCAAAGCCGATGAGTAAAGGCTATATGCTGCAATTCTCGGCGGTACTGCAAAATTCATTTCGTTTTGCTGTATTTCCGAAAAGGCTGATAACCTTTAACCCGATGCAGTATGTGAAGTTGCGTGGCAGAAAAGAGGAAACAGATATTTTCTCGGACAGCGAAGAAGATATTGTTCCTGTTCCTACCATTACACACGGGGAATACCAAAAACTGACGGACTTCTTAACCCAAAAGAAACACCCTGCGTTGCTTGCGGTGCAGATAGCCTACTATGCAGGCTTGCGTATCGGAGAGGTCTGCGGTCTGACTTGGCAGGACATCAACCTTGACGAGCAGTATCTAACCGTAAGACGCAGTATGCGGTACAATGGCACAAGGCATAAGCACGAAGTCGGCGCGACAAAACGCAGTAAAGTCCGTACCGTTGATTTCTGTGACACATTGGCGGACATCTTACGGAAAGTAAAAACAGAACAGCATAAAAACCGTTTCCTTTATGGCGAACTGTATCATCTGAACTACTGTAAGACGGTCAAAGAAAAAGGGCGTACTTATTATGAGGTTTACAGTCTGCAAAGAACACAGGAAACGCCCGAAAATGACAGAGAATTATCCTTTGTCTGCTTAAAAGAGGACGGTGCTTTTGTTTCTGCAAGTGCAGTCGGTCAGATTTGCCGCAAGGCAAAAGCAGAGGTTGAGGGATTGGAGGACTTTCATTTCCACACACTCCGCCATACCTACACAAGCAATCTGCTTTCGGGCGGTGCAAAACCCAAAGATGTGCAGGAACTTCTCGGACACTCTGATGTCAGTACCACAATGAACATTTATGCCCACTCTACCAGAGAAGCGAAGCGGACTTCCGCAAGGCTCTTGGATAAGGTTGTGGGCGAAGCATAAAAAATTCCCTTGTTTCGGCTCATAAGGGCAAAAACAAGGGAAAATACATAAGGTTTTGATATTTGATAGGCGGTAAGCCTTGAAAAATCAAGGAATTTCGGAAGATTGAATTTTTAATTTTAATTACAAAATTAAAAAATATATTAGGATTGCTACATGATATTGAACAAAATTTTCAATCATCTACACTGGCGACAACAGTAAATCAGTTTTCAGAGGCATGCGAGTGTGAAAAAATTAATTCTTTAACAGTGTTTTTAGGATTATCTAAGCAAATTGTAACAGAGTCTGGAGATGAGTATGCTCCATCTAATGGGGAACGAGGTATTCTTTTATTGCAGCAAGTTTTGTCCAATGATGCAGATGCTTATTTTCTGGATGAGCCAGAAATAGGCATGGGTAATTCATATATAGATACCAATATACGCCCGATTATATCGTCGTTGGCAAAGCAACATAAAACCGTTGTAGTAGCAACACACAACGCAAATATTGCAGTTCGTACTTTGCCTTATATGTCTATATTCAGAACGCATTCAAACGGAAAATATAGCACATATATAGGGAATCCATTTGATGATAAATTAATTAATATTGAAGATACAGATGACGTAAAAAGTTGGACTGTGGAGAGTATGCATACTTTAGAAGGTGGAAAAGAGGCATTTTACGAAAGGAAGAGTATCTATGAAACCAGTCGAGAATAAGGTGATAGAAGTACAATTAACTGTTATAGGCGAAACAGATGTATTAATTTTTAATCTTGATGAGGGAAATCCAGAAAAATATATAATAAATCTAAATGATCCCGCAGGCCAAACGCAAATAAAAGAGGTCTTTGCAAAACTATTAGAAATGCTATTAGATACGAGTTTTATTCTAGAACTTAAAATTGCAGAGGAATATTCGAAGGGACTTTATAAAGACGTTTGTCTAGAATATATTGCTGAACTAAATAGAGAAATTTGTCAAGTGAAGGAGTCCATTACAAAGGCTTTGAAATAGAACTTCTTGTGTTTCGCTCAATTTTATAGCTGTAACAGCTAGTGGTTTCAATAATTAATGCCGCTACAAATGCTTTATCCAATTCTGAGTTGCACTTGAATTCATAGGTAGATAAATGGCCGCTTATCATCTAAATTTTTAATCATTTCTGCGCCGCTTACAATAAGCGCGGCGCTACTCACAAACATCCGATGCCCGGACAAGCCTGCTCTCGCAAGGCTTTCCGGGCATCGTTTACATTAGGCGCGGCGCTATGTATCCCGCATTGAAAAGAAGGCGCTGGAGAAGCTGAAGGCGGCTTATGAACAGGAATAGGTTTTCCCTCCTCTAAAGTTTCTTCTTACTGGTTGAAAATTTCACTTGATTTTTCGTCGGATTTCTGCTAAGATATCATACGATGTCTTTTTGATATGTAATTTTGACCAGCGAGGAGGTTAAGTCATGGCCAAATGTGATTTCTGCGGCAAGGGCGTCACGTTCGGGATTCAGGTGTCCCACTCTCACCGCCGCTCCAATCGCCCCTGGAAGCCCAACGTCAAGCGCGTGAAGGCGATCGTGAAGGGCACTCCTACCCACGTGTACGTCTGCACCAGATGCCTCCGTTCCGGTAAGGTCACCCGCGCTGTGTGAGTGATACTTGAAAAACTCCGCACCAGTTGGTGCGGAGTTTTTTTA
>ERZ857982.2353-NODE-2353-length-14930-cov-3.397445_pt1 | contig 14930 bp, 10 predicted proteins | sample MGYA00519955_ERZ857982 | MGnify/ENA primary metagenome ERZ857982 (study PRJEB31778, sample SAMEA3449416) | human gut metagenome | biome: human gut; feature: human-associated habitat; material: faeces | place: United Kingdom | collected 2010/2012 ... | reverse complement strand
GTCTGTTTTCACAGGAAGAGTTAGATGCCATGAAGCCGGCACAGACGACGGAACCTCAAAATGCAGATGCTGCGGGCGCAGGAAAAGCATCAGGTAAACCGGAGGATAAGAAGCAGAGCCAGCCGGGAAATAAAGCAGGTAGTGCAACAGAAAAAGATAACACGGAAAATAAAGAGTCAGATAAAGAAGCAGGGAAGGAAGCTGATGCAGTGACCTATACCTGTCCGAGCTGTGGTGCACAGATTGTGACGGATGCCACTACAGCGGCGACTTTCTGTTATTATTGCCATAATCCGGTCGTGCTTGGCGGACGGCTGGAAGGTAAATTCCTGCCGGACCAGGTGATTCCGTTTTCTGTGTCGCGGGAAGATGCAGAAAAAGGTTTTAAAGATTATGTCTGCAAGAAAAAATTTGTCCCGCGTGCCTTTTATAACAAAAAGCAGGTCGAGAGCATCACAGGTGTATATTTTCCATACTGGCATTACAATACCAGACTGGAGGGAAAAATGCAGGGTGAGGCGAGAAATGTCCGCGTGTGGCGAACCGGAAACACGGAATATACGGAGACAAAGTATTATCAGGTATCAAGAGAAGGTGATGTAAAACTTGAAAACCTGACGGAAAATGCACTTGGAAAGGCAAATCAGGAGCTGATCTGCGGTGTAATGCCTTATGATTTTAAGGATGTGAAAAAGTTTCAGCTTGGATTTCTGTCTGGATTTCTGGCAGAAAAGCGTGATATTGAGAAAAAACAGATAGAAAAGAAAGTGCAGCAGGAAGCGCGTGAGAGTGCAGAGAAACTGATGAGGGAACAAATAAATGGATACAGTTCCGTGTCGGTAAAAAATGCCGATTTCCGGGCATTAAAAGAAAAGTGGTCGTATACGCTTTTGCCGGTATGGACAATTACATACAAGGCGAAAAACGGAAAAATCTATTATTTTTCCATGAACGGACAGACTGGAAAGGTGTACGGCGAACTCCCGACCGACTATAAAAAAATCTCACTTGTCAGTGGAATCGTCAGTCTGGTAACACTGGTCATTTTATTACTGGGAGGGCTAGCATGAGACAGAAAAGATTTTTATGTTTAAAGGGTATTGTATTTGCCTGGCTGTTTACGATTTTACTTGCAGCAGGCGGACAGCATGTATGCTTTGCAGCAGAAGAAAATGTTTCACAACAGACGGTATATGATGATGCTGCGCTTCTGACACCGGAAGAGATCGAGACGCTTGAGAGTGAACTGGACGCTGCGGGAGAGAAGACCGGATGGAATATGCTGATGTTGACGACGGATGACACAAATGGAAAAACCACGCAGGAATATGCGGATGATTTCTTTGATGCGATTGCAGAAAACGGTGATGGTGTTGCACTCCTGATCGATATGCAGAACCGTGAAATCTGTATTTCTACCGGTGGCATTGCAATCAGGTATCTTACGGATGCGCGTATTGAAGATATTTTAAATGACGGATATGAACCGATCTCAGATGGAGAATATGAACAGTGTCTGTCTGTAATGTTAAAAGATGTGCTGGTTTATTATGATGAAGGAATCCCGTCAAATCAGTATGAGTATGAGGAGACGGATATTGAGATCACGCCGGCAGAATATGTCATCACATCCGTTGTTTTAGCTCTGATCCCAGGCGCTATTGTATTCCTGGTGCTTGTACTATTTTGTAAATTAAGGAATGGCAAATATAAATATGACGCTCATGAGTCCGGAACAGTGAATATAAAGAAACACAGCGATGTGCTTGTGAACACTGTTGTGACACACCGTCATATAGAAGAGAAGAAAGCAGAAGACAGCGGCAGGAGTACGGTACATACGAGCAGCAGCGGCGTAAAACATGGTGGAGGCAGTAAAAAATTTTAACAGCATAATAAAAAAATGTTCCTGACATGATAAAAAAGAGGTTGCGTATGCAGCCTCTTTATGTTATTATCTTCCTCATGAGGACAAGTGTCAGCGTGCAACAAACACAACAGATGAATTTCTAAAGAGAGGGATAGAGTCACATGAAAGAAAAAGGTCAGTATTATGTGCTGAAAGAAAAAGCAGTTCCGGAAGTCCTCTTAAAGGTGGTCGAGGCAAAGCGGCTGATTGAATCCGGTAAGATTGCATCCGTGCAGGAGGCAACAGAAAAAGTTGGCATCAGCAGGAGTTCTTTTTATAAATATAAAGATGATATTTTTCCATTTCATGACACGGCAAAAGGAAGGACGATCACATTAGTCATCCAGTTGGATGATGAACCGGGGCTGTTATCCGTTGTATTAAAGACCGTAGCAGAGTTTCATGCTAATATTCTTACGATACATCAGAGTATACCGATCAACGGTATCGCTTCTCTTACACTCAGTGTGGATGTCCTGCCACAGACTGGTGATGTGGCTGAAATGTTAGAGCACATTGAGGAACAGGAAGGCATCCATTATGTGAAGATTCTCGCAAGAGAATAAGACATGGCAGATGCGTCATATATTGTAGTTCATAAAATATGCATGTAAGATGTGTAAAATGATAGAAAGATAATAAAGTCTGTCTGAGAGGATGGAAGCGATAGTCTGGCAGACGAACTTGGAGGATGAAAAATGAAAGCAGCAGTAATGGGATATGGAACAATCGGTTCTGGTGTTGTGGAAGTACTTGACATCAACGGAAGCAGCATAGCAAAACGTGTCGGAGAGCCGGTAGAGATCAAATATGTATTGGATTTAAGAGATTTTCCGGGAGATCCGATCCAGGATAAGATCGTACACGACTATAAGACGATTGCAGAAGATCCTGAGGTAAAGATCGTCGTTGAGACCATGGGAGGTGTGGAACCGGCTTATACCTTTGTAAAAGCAATGTTAGAGGCCGGAAAACATGTTACTACTTCAAACAAAGCGTTAGTAGCAGCAAAAGGAGCAGAGCTGATCGCACTTGCAAAAGAGAAAAATGTTAACTTTATGTTCGAAGCAAGCGTCGGTGGCGGTATCCCGATCATCCGTCCGTTAAATTCCTGTCTGACTGCTGATGAGATTGAGGAAATCACAGGAATCGTCAATGGAACAACGAACTATATGATGACTGAAATGTCAGAAAAAGGTGCTGATTTTGATGTGGTATTAAAAGATGCACAGGCAAAAGGATATGCGGAGAAAGATCCGACAGCCGATATTGAAGGGTATGATGCCTGCAGAAAGATTGCAATTCTGACATCACTTGTCTGTGGACAGCAGGTAGATTTTGAGGATATCCACACAGAAGGAATTACACATATCTCTGCGACCGATATTAAATATGCAAAAGCCATGGGAAGAGCCATTAAACTTCTTGCAACAAGCAAAAAGACAGACGGCGGGTATGTTGCAATGGTTGCCCCATTCTTATTACCGAAAGAGCATCCGTTATATAATGTAAACGGTGTGTTCAATGCAATCTTTGTCCGTGGAAATGTACTTGGAGATGCAATGTTCTATGGAAGCGGTGCAGGAAAACTCCCGACAGCCAGTGCAGTTGTTGCGGATGTTGTGGAAATGGCAAAGAATCTTGATAAGAATATACCGGTGGAGTGGAGTTCAAAGAAATTAGAACTGGTAGATTACCGCAGCGCAGAGAACCGTTTCTTTGTCAGAGTGTCAGGTACAGATAAGGCATCTGTGGAAAAAATATTTGGAAATGTAGACTATATTGATGCGCAGGGTGTTACAGGAGAACTTGGCTTTGTAACAGAAGAGATGACAGAAGAGGCTTTAGAGAACAAAAAAGCAGCATATGGGGAAGTGTTGAATGTCATTCGTGTAGCGTAAAAAGAAAAGCAGGTCGTGAATCACATGGAAGGCGGTTCACGGGTCTGCTTTTTTTATGAAAACGGAAGAGTGTGAAAAGTAAGATTGTTTGCACATAGATTTGTGCTTACACACGAATTTGAGATACGCAAAAGCAGCGTGGAAATGGAGAGGAATATGACGTTAAATGAATGTTACGAAGAAATGGGCGCGGATCTGCACGAAGTGCTGCGGCGGCTCAAGACGGAGGAGAGGATCGGGAAATTTTTAAAACTGATTCTGACGGATACGAATTATGAGTCGCTGTGTAAGGCGCTGGAAGAAAAGAATTATGAGCAGGCGTTTACACATATACATAATTTAAAGGGGCTGGCAATGAATCTGGGACTGACACCGCTTTTGGTTCCGGCGCAGGAGTTGTGTGAGGAACTTAGGGATGGCGAACCGGAAAGGGAGCTTAAACCGCTTTTGGATGAGGTGGCGGCGGCTTATCAGAAAGTCCTTGGTATTGTCGAAAGACTTGACTGAGATAACAGTGTGAAAAGCTGGAATTTTGGCTGATTCTTTGTAATGAGTTATTCGGAAATGGAGAACAGTATCAAAGGTAAAGATGCATTTTTGAATCTCTGACATATGATAAAACAGAAGGTTTTATGTCTGAGGTAGAAAAAAGTGCAGGTAATTCTTTTGATCATAGCAGTCAGTGTGGATGTCTTTGTGGCATGTGTGGCGTGTGGGAGTGAGCAGATAAAGATCGGATCTGCGGCAGCGTTATGCATCAGCACGGTCTGCAGTGGAATATTAGGGATATCACTTTATGCGGGGATGGCGTTACAGGGGGTACTTTTAAAAAAATATGCATTATACTTAAGTTTTTTCGGACTGCTTGCAGTGGGAATTTTTAAGCTGACAGAGTATGCGATCAGAAAATATATTGAGCGTCATAAGTTCCTCTGCAAGAAAGTCAAAATCTCTTTTTCACAGCTCAGTTTTATTCTGAGTATCTACAACAATCCGGTAATGGCAGACCGCGATCACTCGGCGACGATGTCGTGTTTGGAGGCTGTATTTTTTGCACTTGCAATGTCATTGGACGGGATGTTTGGAGGACTTGGTGCAGGATTTACCGGAAAGAATATTTTTCTTACGGTGCTTGGAAGTTTTGTCGTCAGTTTCTGTGCAGTACTTTGCGGATGCAGGATTGGCATGCAGGCATCTAAGCGGTGGAAAGCCGATGTATCGTGGCTTGGAGGCGTGTTGTTTGTAATCCTTGCGTTTCAGAAGATTATTTAAAAAGTCAGTTCCATGCTGCCCATTGCTGCAGGAAAATCAGAAAAGTCTGTTACTGTTTATGCCTTGCCGGGCGTTTGGGTAATAAAGATTTTCTGCGTATGGGCGGCACATACTGCCGCTTTCTATGGATTTGGAAATAATGTATAAATATACATAAATATGCATAAAATCTTAGTGCTATTTGTTTTGGGAAAAAGGTTGAAAAATATCTTATGATATGATACACTTTTTACAATTTAGGAAAAAGACTATAGGTACTAATAAGGGAAAGTTCAGTCAGGGGACTGTCTGGATGGAAAAAGAAGAAAAACGGCGACGTTTTTTTTTTTGGAAAAAAAGTGAAAGGACAGGGAAACGAATGAAAGCTCATTTAATACTCGAAGATGGGAATGTATTTACCGGAACAAGTATAGGTTCTACTAGGGAAGTCATCAGTGAAATCGTATTTAATACGTCGATGACAGGTTATCTGGAGGTTCTGACTGACCCGTCGTATGCGGGACAGGCGGTTGTTATGACTTATCCGCTGATTGGAAATTATGGAATCACACCGGATATGGAGTCAGGCAGACCGTGGCCGGATGGATATATCGTAAGGGAGTTATCAAGAATGCCGAGTAACTTCCGTGAGGAGGGAACGATTCAGGATTTCCTCACGAAATATGACATTCCGGGTATAGCAGGGATCGACACCCGTGCACTGACCAAGATCCTTCGTGAGAAGGGAACCATGAATGGTATGATCACCACGAATAATAACTATAATATAGAAGAAATTATTCCTAAATTAAAAGCTTACACAACAGGAAATGTCGTAGACAAAGTAACCTGTGAAGAAAAACGAGTATTAAGCGGCGCAGGAAAACGTGTTGCACTCATGGATTTCGGCGCAAAAAATAATATTGCCCAGTCTTTAAATAAACGTGGCTGTGAAGTGACGATCTATCCGGCACATACGACTGCGGAAGAGATCCTTGCAACAAATCCGGATGGAATCATGTTAAGCAACGGACCTGGAGATCCGAAGGAGTGCAAGGAGATTATTGCTGAGATCAAAAAATTATATGACTCCGATACACCAATCTTTGCAATCTGCTTAGGACATCAGCTGATGGCACTTGCAACCGGCGCTGACACACATAAGATGAAATACGGACACCGTGGCGGCAACCATCCGGTAAAAGATTTAGAAACCGGAAGAGTATATATTTCCTCCCAGAATCACGGTTATGTGGTAGATACGGATACACTTGATCCAAAGATCGCGAAACCGGCATTTGTGAATGTAAACGATGGAACGAATGAGGGACTTTCCTATGTAGGCAAAAACATTTTTACCGTACAGTTCCATCCGGAAGCATGTCCGGGACCGCAGGATTCTGCATACCTGTTTGATCGTTTTATATCAATGATGTAAAAAAATCTTACGTTATTGTCTAACAAATTTTAGGAGGAAGAATTAATGCCAAGAAATCATGACATAAAAAAAGTTTTAGTAATTGGTTCCGGCCCGATCGTAATTGGACAGGCTGCAGAGTTTGACTATGCAGGTACACAGGCATGCCGCTCATTGAAAGAAGAGGGTGTTGAGGTTGTGCTGGTAAACTCAAACCCGGCGACGATCATGACAGATAAAGATATCGCAGATCAGGTTTATATTGAGCCGCTTACGGTATCTGTTTTAGAGAAGATCATTGCAAAAGAAAAACCGGACAGCGTATTGCCAACTTTAGGTGGACAGGCAGGCTTAAACCTTGGTATGGAGTTAGAGGAAAAAGGCATCCTTGAAAAATATAATGTCAGACTGATCGGTACAACTGCAGAGACGATTTTTAAGGCTGAGGATCGTCAGGCATTCAAAGATACCATGGAAAAGATCGGTGAGCCTTGTGCAGCATCCCAGGTCGTACACAACGTAGAGGATGGTATCAAGTTTACCAATACCATTGGTTATCCGGTCGTACTTCGTCCGGCATATACGCTTGGCGGAAGCGGCGGTGGTATCGCACATAACGAGACCGAGCTGGTTGAGATCTTAACAAACGGTCTGCGTCTTTCCCGTGTTGGAGAGGTATTGGTAGAGCGTTGTATCGCAGGATGGAAAGAGATCGAGTATGAGGTAATGCGTGATGCGAACGGCAACTGTATCACCGTATGTAACATGGAAAATATCGATCCGGTCGGTGTACATACCGGTGATTCCATCGTTGTTGCACCTTCCCAGACACTTGGCGATAAGGAATACCAGATGCTCCGTACATCTGCATTAAATATTATTTCCGAGTTAAATATCACCGGAGGATGTAACGTACAGTATGCATTGAATCCGGACAGCTTTGAGTACTGCGTTATCGAGGTTAACCCGCGTGTATCCCGTTCTTCTGCACTTGCATCCAAAGCAACCGGATACCCGATCGCAAAAGTTGCTGCAAAGATCGCATTAGGTTACACCTTAGATGAGATCAAAAATGCAATTACCGGAAAAACTTATGCAAGTTTCGAGCCGATGCTTGACTATTGTGTTGTAAAGATTCCGAGACTTCCATTTGATAAATTCATCACGGCAAAGAGAACCCTGACCACACAGATGAAGGCAACCGGAGAGGTTATGAGTATCTGCAATAACTTTGAGGGTGCATTGATGAAAGCAATCCGTTCCTTAGAGCAGCATGTGGACAGTTTAATGTCTTACGACTTTACCGGACTTTCCGATAAAGAGTTAGATGAGCAGCTGCATGTAGTGGATGACCGCCGTATCTGGGTGATCGCAGAGGCACTGCGCAGAGGCGTAAGCTATGACAAGATCCATGAGATCACGAAGATCGACCGCTGGTTTATCGACAAACTTGCCATCCTGGTTGAGATGGAAAACCAGTTAAAGAATGAGCCTTTGACTGTAGAATTATTAAAAGAAGCAAAACGCATCGAGTTCCCGGACAGCGTTATTGCAAAACTGACCGGAAAGACCGAAAAAGAGATCCATGATATGCGTTATGAAAATGGTATCGTGGCAGCATTCAAGATGGTAGATACCTGTGCCGCAGAGTTTGAGGCATCCACACCGTACTACTATTCCGTATTCGGAAGCGAGAACGAAGCCATCGAAACCAATCCAAAGAAAAAGGTACTGGTACTTGGTTCTGGTCCGATCCGTATCGGACAGGGTATCGAGTTTGATTACTGCTCCGTACACTGTACCTGGGCATTTGCAAAAGAGGGATGGGAGACCGTCATCATCAACAACAACCCGGAGACCGTTTCCACTGACTTTGATATCGCAGACAAACTTTATTTTGAACCTTTAACACCGGAAGATGTAGAGAGCATCGTAAAACTGGAAAAACCGGATGGTGCTGTCGTACAGTTTGGTGGACAGACCGCGATCAAGTTAACCGAGAGCCTGATGAAGATGGGTGTTAAGATCCTTGGAACAAAAGCAGAGGATGTCGATGCGGCAGAGGACCGTGAGCTTTTCGATGAGATTCTGGAAAAAACACAGATTCCGAGAGCTGCAGGTGGAACTGTATTTACCGCAGAGGAGGCAAAAGAAGTTGCAAACCGTCTCGGCTATCCGGTACTGGTAAGACCTTCCTATGTACTCGGTGGACAGGGTATGAAGATCGCATTCAACGATGATGAGATCGAGGAATTTATCGGTATCATCAATCGTATCGCACAGGATCACCCGATTCTCGTAGATAAATATTTACAGGGAAAAGAAATCGAGGTCGATGCTGTATGTGACGGGACCGATATCTTAATTCCTGGTATCATGGAGCATATCGAACGTACCGGTGTACACTCCGGAGACAGTATTTCCGTATACCCGGCACCGACGATCAGTGACCATGTAAAAGAGACAATCGTTGAGTATACGAAACGTCTGGCGCAGGCACTGCATGTCATCGGACTGATCAATATCCAGTTCATCGCTATGGACGAGCAGGTATATGTCATTGAGGTAAACCCGCGTTCTTCGAGAACCGTGCCATACATCAGCAAAGTAACCGGTATTCCGATCGTTGACCTTGCAACGAAAGTAATTATCGGTGATACTATCCGCGGACTTGGATATGAGCCGGGACTTGCACCGACCGCAGATTACATTGCAATCAAGATGCCGGTATTCTCCTTCGAGAAACTGCGTGGCGCTGAGATCTCCTTAGGACCGGAGATGAAATCAACCGGTGAGTGCCTTGGTATTGCAAAGACCTTCAACGAGGCTCTCTACAAAGCATTCCTCGGCGCAGGTGTGACTTTACCGAAATACAAACAGATGATCATGACCGTCAAAGATGCAGATAAGCCGGAAGCAGTCGGCGTTGCAAAACGTTTTGAGGCACTTGGCTACAAGATTTACGCAACCAGAAGTACCGCAAAATATTTACAGGAGCACGGCGTCAATGCACTTCGTGTCAACAAGATCTCCCAGGAGTCACCGAACGTTATGGACTTAATCTTAGGACATAAGATCGACCTTGTCATCGACACACCGACACAGGGAAATGGTGATAAGACCAGAGACGGATTCCTGATCCGGAGAAATGCAATCGAGACAGGTGTTTACTGTATCACAGCAATGGATACGGCAAATGCGTTGGCACGCAGCTTAGAGACTGCGACCGATGATCTGACACCGGTGGATATTGCGACCGTAAAGAACTTGTAGTTCTTTGAATCTTATAATATAGCAAAAACAGCACAAATCCAAAAGGAGGCGTGCTGTTTTTGCTTTTGCGGAATATGGATATTGGCGACAACATGAAAAAACGACATGAAAGCAGTTAAGAAATTGCTTTCATGTCGTTTTTTATATCGCCGGAATATCCACTCCAACATATAGAAAAAAGTCGCGCGGATTAACGGAGTTTCATTTTTTTGCGCGGTTTCTTTTGGGCCAGTGGTTTTTCTGTGCCCAAAGCATCCTGCGGGATCACAGATGCACTACTCATTAAGGCGCTTGCCGCTTTTTGTTCCAGTTTACTTTGATTGTGCTGTGCAATCTGAAGCTTGACCTTGCGGAAACGGTCTGCCGTTTCTTTGATGTAGGCATCGGAAACAAAATGCTTTACAGAATCTTTATCCAATGCGATACGGTTGTCCATGGTTTTCATGATATCTGTGATCTTTAAAGATTTGTTGATCACCGGGTCACTTAAATCGTATATCATGTTTGTGGAAAACTTCAGTACCATCGGATGAAGAAAATCAGCCGGATTCTCTGCAAGCACAAGGGCTTTTTCGCCATCGGAAAGATCTACACATGCACCGGTCGGAAGAATATGGATACATTCTGCTAAAGCGGAAAGTACGAGCGGATTGTAGGTGGCTTTATCCTTTTTCAGACGTCCCATGGCAGCAATTTCTGAAATTGGCGGTTTGTTAATGTTCATTGCGGTCAGATGGTCAAATTCGTCCGCTACTGCTAAAATATCGACGAGAAGACGGATATTGTCTGCCGGTTCTTTGACTTTTAAAGTACGGCTGTTTTTAAAAATGATCTGCTGGATAATATCAAGCGTATGTACCGGAAATTTATAATCACCACGGTCCGGACGGAGTGTTTCATAACCGCGCTCTAAGTTGAGCTGGATAAAATCCTTATCTGCTGTTGTAAGGTCATCCCCTTTGTCTAACACTGTCTGTGGTACATACAGATAACCAAAATCGTAGAGAAGCGCAGCTGTGATAAGGGCTGTCTGTTCTGCAGCAGGCAGATGCATCTGATTTGTGATCATCGCACAGAGAATGCCGACACTGATGGAATGTTTGTAAACAAAATCTGCAGAACTTCGCAGGTTTTGTGCAAAATTTAATTTGTGATCAAGACTGCCGTAATGTGTCTGGATGTCTCTGACGAGATCGCTCAGCGAAACAGGTGCCTGATTGGCCTGCAGACGATCCATATTTTCTTTTAATTTAAAAACATATATAGTCTGGAACTGTTCGAATTCAAGATCCTCTCTGGAAAGAGGCGGTACCGGCTCTGCCGGCTCAAGAATAAAAATACCGATCAGACCAAAGTTTTCGATACTGTTAATACCCTGCATGGTTAAAAGTGTGTCTCTTTCATAAAGAAGAACACCCATCTTATTGTAGATTGGTTTTGCAAGTCTCATGCCGGGTTTTAAATCTGCTGTTTTTACAAATTGCATAGGTAAATCCTCCCCCTGTGATGATTATCAGGCTCTTTTTATACCATATCCAGACATCAGATGCCTGAATATTCCCCCAATAATGGTATGTGAAAAAATTAATATTCATATTGTGCTTTACATGCTATAATACCATATTAATAGAAGAAATACAATGAACGAAAAATACAACAGTAGCAGAAAGCTTACTGTTCAGCCGAAAGGAACAGCATGAGACACAATTTTTTGAGAAGAATCCTGGGAGGAATACTGACCGGCTGCATACTTGTTACGGCAACTGTCCATGCAGGAACGACACAGAAAGATATTGATCAGGCAAAAGACCAGATCACAGACCTTAAGAAACAGAAAGAAGATGCGAAAGATCAGGTGGACAGCCTGACCAATGAAAAACAGGGATTGGAGAGCGACCTTAGCGGACTGAACGGACAGTTAAATACGATCACTTCCGATATGAACCAGTTAGAGCAGCAGGCAGCGCAGAAAGAGGACGAGATCAATACGGCGGCGGAAGATCTGAAACGTTCCGAGGAACGATCTGCAGAACAGTATGAAGATATGAAAGTGCGCATTCAGTATATTTATGAAAATGGCAATCAGTCTGTATGGGACATGCTTATTCATGTGTCCTCCATTGCAGAATTTTTAAATCAGGCGGAATATACAAGTGCAATCAATCAGTATGACAGAAATATGCTTACGGCATATCAGGAGCTCACGGAGCAGATCAAAAAACAGAAAAAGGAACTCGAGGAGCAGAAGGAAGAACTGACTGTATTACAGCAGGAAAAACAGAAAGAGCAGGAAAAAGTCAACAGCCTGATCGAGGATACGCAGAAGAAGATACAGGAATCCAGCGAGAAAATTGAAGATGCACAGTCCGATGTGGAATCGATCGATGCAAAGATCGAGAAAATGATCGAATACGAAAAGCAGCTTGAGATACAGAAGGCAAAAGAGGATGCTGCGCGCCTTGCAGCCATCAAAAAGCAGGAACAGGAAAACAGGTCGAATGTGACATACGCACCGGCACAGAGCGATGCGTATCTGTTAGCTGCCATCATCCAGTGTGAGGCATGGGGCGAGCCATATGATGGAAAACTTGCGGTGGGCAGCGTGATCATGAACCGTGTCAGAAGCTCCTATTTTCCGAATACGGTTTCCGGTGTGATTTATCAGGGAGGGCAGTTCTCTCCGGTTGCCAGCGGTCGTCTTGCATACCGTCTGGAGCAGGGAGTCGCTTCCGATTGTATGAGTGCGGCACAGGCGGTTCTGGGTGGAACGAGCACAACAAATTGTCTGTATTTTCGTGTGAATAACGGCATTATAGAAGGAACAGTTATAGGTAATCATGTGTTTTATTAAACAAAATGATAAAATGATAAAAATTTAACAAAAAACCCCGCAAAATGGAGCAAAAAGGAAGTAAAAAATTGTTTACAAAGATGAAAAATAAAGAAAGCTATTGCAATTAATTGTGAAATATGTTAGCATAAGAAAGTACAAGAAATGCAGAAAAATAGCTGATTACATAGCAAATAAGCTTTTTAAAATGAAAGAAAAAAAGATAAATTTCAACCGAAAGTTTGAATTTATTTTTTTAAAAAAGATTGTTAAAAAATTAACAGCATTTTTCGGCAACTTTAAAGAGAAAGAAACAAATTCTCTGCAAAAGCAGAGCTTTGTGTTAAATTGAAAGGAGAATTCAAAATGGCAAAGAAAGTAGTTTTAGCAGGTGCCTGCCGTACCGCAATCGGTAAAATGGGTGGAGCATTAAGCAATACTCCAGCAGCAGACTTAGGTGCAATCGTTATCAAAGAGGCTTTAAGAAGAGCAAACGTTAAACCAGAGATGGTTGACGAGGTAAAAATGGGTTGTGTAATCCAGGCAGCTCAGGGACAGAACGTTGCACGTCAGGCATCCATCAAAGCAGGTTTACCGATCGAAGTTCCGGCAGTTACCTTAAACGTAGTCTGCGGTTCCGGTTTAAAATGTGTAAACGAAGCAGCAGCTCAGATCCTTGCAGGTCAGGCTGATATCGTTGTTGCCGGTGGTATGGAAAATATGTCCATGGCTCCTTATCTTCTGTACAATGCAAGATTCGGTTACAGAATGGGCGCTGGAAAGATGGATGATGCGCTGATCCGCGATGCCCTGACGGATGCATTCGGCGGCTATCATATGGGTATTACTGCTGAAAATATTGCAGAGGACTGGGGACTGACCAGAGAGCAGCTGGATGAGTTCGCAGCATGGAGCCAGCAGAAGGCACAGAAAGCGATTGCAGAGGGCAAGTTCAAGGACGAGATCGTTCCGATGGAAGTAAAACAGAAAAAACAGACCGTTGTATTTGATACTGATGAGGGACCCAGACCGAATGTAACGGCAGAGAGCATCAGCAAACTGCGTCCTGCATTCAAAGAGGGTGGTGTCGTAACCGCCGGCAATTCTTCCGGTATCAACGATGCAGCGGCAGCGCTGATCGTTATGAGCGAAGAAAAGGCAAAGGAGCTGGGCGTTAAGCCGATGGCTACCTGGGTTGGCGGCGCTCTGGGCGGCGTAGATCCCTCCATCATGGGCGTAGGCCCCGTTGCCGCTGTCAATAAGCTGATGAAGAAGCTGGATATGAAGGTTGCTGATATGGACCTCATCGAGGCCAACGAGGCCTTTGCCGCGCAGTCCCTGGCTGTCGGCCACGATCTGGAATTCGATCCCGCCAAGCTGAATGTCAATGGCGGCGCTATCGCTCTTGGCCACCCCGTAGGCGCTTCCGGCTGCCGTATCCTGGTCACCCTGCTGCACGAGATGCAGCGCCGTGACGCCAAGACCGGTCTCGCCACCCTGTGCATCGGCGGCGGCATGGGCTGCGCCACCGTTGTTAAGCGCGACTAATCTTTTTCAAAAATCAATAGTGCACCGGAGAGCCACGGCTCTCCGGTGCTCCGCAAAATAAGTCAAGGAGAGTGACATTCCATGGAGTTTATCACCTATGAAGTGGAAGGCCAGATCGGTATTATCACCATCAACCGTCCCAAGGCCCTCAATGCGCTGAACAGCGCCGTGCTGGATGAGCTGGATAAGACCCTCGACGCGGTCGATCAGGAAGCCATCCGTTGCCTCATCCTCACCGGAGCGGGTGAAAAGAGCTTTGTGGCCGGCGCCGATATCGGCGAGATGAAGGGCTTTTCCGCCATTGACGGAAAGCGCTTTGCGGTCCATGGCGGCAGCGTATTCCTGAAGCTGGAGAACCTGTCCAAGCCGGTCATCGCGGCGGTCAATGGCTTTGCCCTGGGCGGCGGCTGCGAGCTGGCGATGGCCTGTGATATTCGTCTGGCCTCTGAGAAGGCCAAGTTCGGTCAGCCCGAGGTGGGCCTGGGTATTACCCCCGGCTTCTGCGGCACGCAGCGGCTGCCCCGCATTGTGGGCGTGGCCAAGGCCATGGAGCTGATCCTTACCGCCAAGACCATCGGCGCGGCAGAGGCCAAGGAGATCGGCCTGGTCAACCACGTCACCGAGGACACCCACGAGGCCGTGCTGGCCGAGGCGGAGAAGATCGCCCGGAAGATCATGGAGAAGGGCCCTGTGGCCATCCAGATGGCCAAGCTGTCCATCAACATGGGCTGCAATGTGGACATGAACACCGGCCTGATGATCGAGCGCCTGTCCCAGACCATCGCCCTGAGCACTGAGGAC
>ERZ857982.2351-NODE-2351-length-14941-cov-7.674258_pt1 | contig 14941 bp, 11 predicted proteins | sample MGYA00519955_ERZ857982 | MGnify/ENA primary metagenome ERZ857982 (study PRJEB31778, sample SAMEA3449416) | human gut metagenome | biome: human gut; feature: human-associated habitat; material: faeces | place: United Kingdom | collected 2010/2012 ... | reverse complement strand
GGGGCTACTTTACCTTGCTTTGGCCTGTATCCTTTGGAGAAAACTTGTATAGCAAGGTGTATGCCGGACATTCTCTTATTTTGAGGCTGGACTGTCTAGGCTAACGCCTCAAATTTTGCCTTTTTCAAAGGTAAAACGCTTTAGAATACGCTCTCTCCTTCATTGGTCGGCAGGGGGTATCCCCCGCAACCATATGGTATGAAATTTTGCTGGCCTTGAGCATGGTTTCCGCAAAGGTCTGTTTGGCCAGCACGTCCCTGTCGTCCATCCTATTTCTGGCTTTGACTTCCACGACCAGCCAATTGCCGTTCTTTGTCAGGATCAGAAAATTCGGGTAGTAGCTACGTACGTATGCGTATCCGGGCCAATATAGTTGAGCGAAATCCGTCATTTCACAACTATTTCCATCAGCTTTTCATAGCTGTCGACAACATCGTACTGGATATGCTGTGGAGCGATGCTGTCATTTACGGTATGGAAATACTTTCGTGCGCACTTTATTTTTGTTTCTTCGATAGTGCGCAATTCAAAATTCTCCATACAGCCCTTTGTTTCCGCAACAAAGTAGATATGCTTGACGCTGCCTTCCCGGAAGGCAATAGCCCAGTCGGGATTATAGTTGCCTACCGGCGTCGGAATAAAGAATCCCTTGGGCAGCTTGGCATACACCACGACATCCTGGTCGGTATCCAGTTCCTGCACAAACCGCTGCTCCGTCTTGGAATCCGTCACAGCATAGTCATAGATATGCTTGCGCAGCCTTTCGCCTGCACGTGAAAGATCCTGTCGGCTCTGGGCTTCCGTAAAGATCAGGCTGTCATAGCGCTCGGTCAGCCTGTCATAGCTCAGGCGCTCTATGATACAGCCCGCCTTTTGCTCATTGATCAGGCGGCCTGCCTCGCTGATAAAACTTTCGGGATTCTGGCGGAACAGGTCAAACGTGCTGGGATGGATGCCCTTCATGATGGCGGCCAGGCTCTTGCGTGTCAGCCCTGTGCTGTCGGACAGTTTGCCCAGCAAGTCATAGCGGACACTGGAGTAAACAGAATTGGCATGATGTTCTGTCTTGGTCTCTGTGACCTTGAAGGCATCCTTATGTCTGACCTGGGTTTCGGAAAGGCTGTCGAGCTGTTCTCCTGTCCGAACCACATAGTGCAATGGTGTCACCCGCAGTGAACCATTGAGCGTCTGGATACATTTTTCAATCAGTTCGGCGGAATCGAATTCCACGCGATAGACGGCCTTATGGTTGATCTTTTCCCATAGGGCCTGAAATTCTTTCTTTTTGAAGTTGTCGTTGAGCGGGTTTTCCTTGGGGGTGCGGTCGTTTTCGATAACAGGACGCTGACTTGCGTCGTAGACAGCATCCACCAGCTGGAAGAGGCTTTGCGCCGCAGCTTGCAACGTGGCGGGCAGGGCTGCCAGCTTCCCATCCTGTCGAGCCTGCCTGTATTCCGCTGTCAGCGCATCATCATTGTCGATATAGTCATTCTTCAGCAGATAGCGGTAGATGTCCTTGGCCATGCCCTCATCGATCTTGACCTTGGCGCCATCGGCGGTATGCAGCACCCTGCCAAGGAAGTATTCCATGTCGGCCTTTTGCGGACGTCCCACCAGGCTCTCGCTGATTTCCTTCTGCAGGCCTGCCACAAAATCCGAATAGCTCTCGCTGGCGACTACTGTCAGGATGTTGGTATCATGAACAGTGGCCGGATCATCCATGCGGTCTCCCTGCTGATTGACGCACAGGCGCAGCCCTCGTCCTACTTCCTGACGCCGAGAAATGGTATTGTCGCTGTGCTTGAGCATGCACATCACAAAGACATTGGGATTATCCCAGCCTTCCCGCAGGGCCGAGTGCGAAAAGATGAAACGCACAGGCTCCGTCAGGGACAAAAGACGTTCCTTGTCCTTGAGGATCAGGTCGTAGGCGTCCACATCATTGGACAGGCCTTTGTCTTCACCCCGCTTGCTGATAGCGGGATCGACCATGCGTTTTTTCTTGTCGATGGAAAAATAGCCCTGATGGGTCCGGGCCGTCAGGATTCCATCCAGGTACTCCCTGTAGGCCGTTTCCCCGATGGAAATCCGGTGTTCCAGAAAGTCATTGACTTGCAGATTGTATTCTTCTTCGAACCAGCGGGCATACAGGCCCTTGTGGTCTTCCTGGGCATAATCCCGGTACTTGACCACCTCGTCGATGAAAAACAGGCTCAGGACCTTGATGCCTTGCGGGAACAGACGGCGCTCTTTTTCCAGATGTGCCCGGATGGCCTCGCGGATCTGGATGCGGCGCAGCATGTTTTCCTGAAGGTCTCCCAGCGATTCCCCGGCCGTGATCTGAATACCATTGGTGAACTCCACGATATTCGTACGGGCGTCGATTTCGCTCACCACATAGCCGTGGTACTGGTCCAGCTCATTGGACAATACAAAGAGATTGTCACCTTTCTGGACCCGGCGACGCTGCCGGGCAATACCGCTCTTTTGACGGATCTCCAGTTCCAGCAAGGCCACCGGAGCCTGTCGGGAAATTTCGATACCTTCAAGATACAGATAGCCGCTGGTACCGGACATGCCCTTGGCGGAAATGCCGCGCACAGCGATTTTTTTCACCAGCTTCTGATTGTAGGCATCCAGGGCATCCAGGCGATAGACCTTGTTGTGTGTTGTCCTGTGCGTGGCCGAATAGCGCAGGATCATGAGCGGCTTGAATTTTTTCAAGGCATCCAGCGTCTTGGCACCTTCCATCTTCTGGGGTTCGTCCAGGATCAGGATGGGCTGGTTGGCGCTGATGACATCGATGGGACGCCGGGACTGGAAGTCGTCCAGTTCCTCATAGATGCGGCGGTTATCCTTGCCCGTCGCATTGAAGGCCTGGATGTTGATGACCATCACATTGATCCCGGCATCGGACGAGAAGTTTTCCAGTTGGTGCAATTGACTGGAATTATAGGTGAAGAAGCGTGCCTTCTTGCCGTAGGTCTCCAGAAAGTGATCCGCCGTGATGGCAAGGGATTTGGACACCCCTTCGCGGATGGCGATACTGGGCACCACGATGATGAACTTTGTCCAGCCGTAGCGTTTGTTCAGCTCAAAGATGGTTTTGATATAGCAATAGGTCTTGCCCGTACCGGTCTCCATCTCGATATCCAGATTGATGGGACAGCCCGCACTGGCAACAAGGGCGGATGATACCGGCAGCCCGCTTCCGCGCTGGATATTCTGGACATTGGCCAGTATCTGCTCCCCGGAAAGCAGCAGGGGCGCATTACGAAAGCCTGTCTTGGCTTCGCTCAGGTCTGTCCTTTGATAGCCGCCTGCATAGGCCAGTTGTCCGGGGTCGATGGAGTAGGCCAGTCCGGTATTGGGCATTTGCCCGGCAAAACAATCCGCAACGGCGTTGACGGCGGCAGTCTGGAAAGGCTGTATCTTGAATTTGAGTTTCATCGTGTTCCCCTGCACCGGGCTGGCAAATTGGAGCATGGCGGAGGCAGTTCATAAATTGCCTCCTAACAGGGCCTGGAGCGCCCTCTTGGGCGAGAATCACAAAAAGCGGATTACCCTTCAGGCTCTAGCTTGTCTGTTGTATCAAAGCCACCTGCCGTCGGATAGCCTCCAGCAGCACGCCAAAACTGTGTGAACGATTGGAGCCGTCCAGCTTCAGATGGGGGCTGATGGCGCGGGAGCCCGCCAGCTTGCTGTATTTATCAAAAGTGAGTTTCTTTAACTCTTCCGCGGCATTGGCGATGGTGTCCGGCGTGCGATACGGCTTTTTGGCCTGCTTTTTGGCCACAGCGGGGAGATCCAGCCCCTGCGCCACAGCGGCCAGATCCCCCAGAAAGAAGCTCTCCAGTTCATGGCAGGCGATGCGCACAAGGCAGGCATCCCCCTTGCCGCTCTCTTGGGCAAGCGCCAGCAGGCGCTGCTTGATGACGCCGCAATCCCCGGAATCCTTGTCACGCAAAATAATGAAACGTGAGCCCGGATCACACCAGAAGCGGATTTTTTTGACCAGCTGGCGTTCCAGATCCTGTTTGCCGCTAAAGGTGATGTACTGCACCGGCATATCTTCCGGGACCAGCTCTTTCACCACAGGAACCAGCATGTTTTTGGCGGATTCTTCTTCCAGCAAAAAAACAAGTGTGCTCATTGCGGGTCCGCCTTGCCGAACAGTCCCTGATTCCACAAATAGCCCATCTTGTCCCCCTCTTCCATATAGGCGACGACCTGGGCGTCATCGGCGGCACGGCAGACCTTGCTGAAACCGTCCTCGCCCTTTTCCAGCCAGAAAACTTCCCCCACTTCCGTGGCATTAAGAAAATCCGGGGAATGGGTGGAGACCATCACCTGCCCGCCCTTGCGGGAATAGGTGCGGAACTCCTCGGCCAGTTCGGGCAGCAGGCGGGGGTAGAGCTGATTCTCCGGCTCTTCCACGCAGAGGAAGGGATGCGGTCTGGGATCATGCAGCAGGACAAGGTAGGCGAACATTTTCAGCGTACCGTCAGACACGAAGCGGTCAATGAAGGGGTCCTTGAAAATGCCGTTGCCGAATTGCAGCACCAGGCGGCCGTCCACGGTATCCTGTGTCGTGATCTGGTTGACACCGGGCACACGCTGGCGCATGGCCTCCAGAATCCGTTCATAGACGTCGCGGTGGTTCTCGAACAGATTGAGCGCCACCTGCTGCAGATTATCGCCGCTGGCGGAAAGGTGCTCATATTCCCCCACGGCTTCCTTGGCCCCGCGTGCGGCATCGATATGGAAGTCGGAGACATGCCAGCTTTCGATCATCTGGCGCAGGGCATTGGCGGCCTTGAATTTCTGGAACTGTCCCAGGCCCTTGATGGCCAAAATGTCTACAGCGCCCAGATCCTGTTCTTCCCGGTTCAGCTCTTCATCCGTCTTGCTGAAGTCTTCCTCATTGGTGACGGCTTCTCCCTTGCCATAGGCGAATTTCAGGAACTGGTACGGAGAGCCATACGCGCCGCGCTTGTAGCGCAGCACTTCCCGGACAACGGCAGGGCGTTTGTTATGCAAGCCGATTTCCACCAGATAGGTGACAAGGCGTTCCTTGCCTGTAAGCGGAAGGCGGTACTGGATTTCGAGTTCAATGTTCTCGTTCTCGTGTCCTCGTGAAACCACTTCCTGAAAACCGCCCCGCGCCTGGAGCGCGCGCGTCACATTATAGGTCAGGCAGTCCTTCAAAAAGCCGAACACGTCAAAGAGGGTCGTCTTGCCCGCGCCGTTGGCGCCGACGATCACGCAGAACGCCGGAATGTTTTCAATGGTGACATCCTGAAATACCTTGAAGTTTTTCAGGCGTATCTTCTCGATTTTCATGCTCTTTCCTCCCTACAGGCAGCGGACTGTGTGCCGCAGACAAAGCAGGCTTTTAGGCGACATGATTCGACTAATTGCAAAAATCATTCGACTATTTTTTCTTATAACATATTTATTTTTTTACTATTTTTTTATTATTAGTCACCTCTGGTGCCAAAAATGCACACATTTTACGCAATGTCGCCTTTCCCCGTCGGGGGGCATCCCTCTTCTTGGACAATCTCCCACATGGAGGCTTTCCCCACACCTTTACACCGCACTTTCCCTTTTCGTTTCAGGGCGAGTAACAGGTTGCCAAGCTGCCTTTTCTTTTGCTCCGTGGACAGAGCTGTACTAAGCTGGTCCAGTAATACCACTTCAATCTCGTGGCGGGGAGCGGCCTTGAGACGCAGGAATCTAAGAATCTGCTCTTCATAGAAGGACCTTGATTGTCCCTTCATCCGTACATAGCGGGCACGACTTTCAGGAGGAGAAAGCCGTGCCACAGCAGCGGAAATATGAAAATGAGGTTTTCTTCCTTCTATCAGATTGGCGCGTCGAAGATGTTGTATGATATTTTTATCTTCAATGGGAAGTCCTTTTTGGATACGATCAAGTGCAAGAATGTCAGACAGTGAAATATCTGTTTTTTGAATCAGCAGGCGAGTATATGCTGGATCAACGACTTTACCGTATATCGTCAAAGAAACAGAGTCTTCTGACAATGCGTAATCCGGCAATGGAAAGTATCGCTTGGCTTGGGTCTTATATATTTGTGATATACCTATCCCCATGCTGTCGACCATATTCAACTCCGTCATGGCCTGAGACAGACAGGTATTACGATATTTACGGGGGGTACAGTTTCCTTCTATATAGTCAGCTGGTTTTCCCTCAAAAAAATCGCCTGCATTCTCCATTTTTATTTTGTCAATATATTCTGTAACTATGATTCGGCTTGAAAGCCGATAGTCCTGATGCATGATGCAATTGTGCAGACCTTCCATGATGACTTTTTGGTCATACTTTGACATTTCCCGGGGCACAAGACTATCGTCAGGTAGAATACGAAGCTGGATATTACGGATTTTTTTATAAAGCTCTGAAGATGTCAGATAAAAAGGAAGACCGAAATGCTCATAGGCTTTTTCTTCCCCTTCCAGCTTCCATGTCAGCTGGGCCGGATGCGGGCTGAGGAAAACGGAGGCTTCTGGCTTGCCGAAAAGCAGTAACGCGGCACGAGTCAGTTTGTTCTTGTGCAATAAGCGCAACTTGCCAAGAAAGGCTTCTTCCGACCAGCCCATAACTTCTTCGGCAGAGAGTCTGTTGGCATGTTTCTGGATGAAGTCCTGACGGGCTTTTTGCAAGGCACGCTGATCCAGATCCGCAGTGGTTGCCCCGTCAACAAGTTGGGCAGACCAGTCTTCAGCAAGTGTCTGGTTTCGTATGGTGTCCAGCTGGAACATATCCAGACCTTTCAGACTTTCTCCGGCCCGTGCATAAGCATGTCCGTTGGCAAACACCGGCATACCACGCGGAGCAGGGGGAATTTCGAACAGGAGGACCCGTTTCCCTTCTACGATCAGTTCGTGAATCTCTCTGAAGCTGATGGAGCCGGTCGATTGTTTGACCTGTTGTTTCAGGGAATGCAGATGGTCATGCTGAAGGCGAAAGTCTGTTCCTACGATTTGTTTGTCTTTGTTTCTTACGCCGAAAACGAGCCATGCGCTGTTCGCCCCCCGCAAGTTGGCTTCATTGGAAAGGGCGGAAAAATACTGAAAAATTTCTGCTGTTTTGTAATCCTTGGAGGCTTCCTTGAACTCAACGACCTCATTTTCCCAGGCCGCGAGGAGCTGGTGCAGAAGCACATGCAAAGCTGCGGATTCCATATATCCTCCTACAGGCAGCGGACTTCCGTGCCCGGGGACAACTGGCGGAAAATCTGTTCCACGTTGATCTTGACCGCATCAGAGACGAAGCCGTTATCCCGGAAGACCACGCGCAGGGGAGCGCAGGCGGCCAGCTCCCGCACCAGGGCTTCGTCGATGCCGCGATCAAAGCAGGCCACCAGGGCATTGTCGTCCACAAAAAAGACGGTCTTGCCCTGTATGCTTTCCTTGCGGATGGGCAGGGTCAGCTCCACGCCCCAGTCCAGCAGCACCTGAAATAGCAGGTCTTCCGGCGTACGGCCGGGCTTGATGTTGTCCGTGGTCAGATCCAGCAGGCTTTGTTGCAGGGCGTCCGGTGTATAGAACACATCCGCCATGTTGGAGGTATCCACCTTGAGCACACGGAAGCCCACATCCCGGTTCCAGCCTTCATGGCAATCGCCTTCCAGGATTTTCTTTCCGGCCCGGCGGATGCGCTCCTTGCTGATCTCGGCAATGGTGCCATAGCCCGCTTTGGCGGCTTCGCTTTTGGCGTCGCACGGTTCCGGCAACTGCACCATGATGAACTGCCTATTGCCGCCATCTTCTGCATTGAGCTGCATCACCGCATGGGCTGTAGTGGACGAACCGGCGAAGAAGTCGAGGATAGTGTAGTCTTTTTCTTTATGTATAAGAAGTAATATCTTTTTTATTAATAATGTTGGTTTTGGGGTATCAAAAAAAGATATGCCCTCAAATAATTCTTTTAATTCTGAATTTGCACTTCGAGTTGAACCAGCCTCCTCACTGTTCCATACGTTTTCAGGGGTCCTTCCTTGCTGATCTATTAAGTATATTTTGCGTAATATTTTTGTTTCATTGCTATCAAAAATAATTTCTCCACTTTTTATTTTTTGTTCTAACGTATCTTTTGACCAGCGCCATCCATTTTCAGGTGGAAGAATTGTATTTCCTGTTGGGGAAATAATTGTATAACATAGCGTTTTTCGAGGGTTTGGACTTCTAACATCACCAGAACGCCATAGCCCTTTAGGATCATTGTCGGGATTTGAATAGTTTATATTGTCTTTTTGTGTTCTTGGAAGTCTGAGCTGCTCTATGGATGAAGATTTTCTATATACTAATATTGAATTATATACTCGTGAAAAGTATCTCTCATCATTTTTACTTTGCTGTGTATGTTTCCAACAAATATCTGTGATAAAATTACTACTTCCAAATAGTGAGTCGCATAATTTTTTTAGGTTATATACTTCAGAATTGTCTATAGATATAAAAATAACGCCATCATCAGCAAGCAGATTTCGGGCAATCTTCAAGCGCGGGTACATCATGCTCAGCCAAGCAGAATGAAAGCGGCCTTTGCTGTCCGGGTTGGCTACAAGGCGGTTGCCTGCCTCGTCTTTTTGATTGGAACGGGAAAGGTAGGCTTCGGAAGTTTCCGCGAAGTCGTCATTATAGATGAAGTCATTGCCCGTGTTGTAGGGCGGGTCGATGTAGATCATCTTGACCTTGCCGAGATAGGTCTCCTGCAAGAGCTTAAGGGCGTCGAGATTGTCCCCCTCAATGAAGAGGTTTTTGGTGGTGTCAAAGTCCACGCTTTCTTCCCGGCAGGGGCGCAGGGCTTTGGCAATGGGGGCATTGGCCGCCAGCATGGCCTCGCGCTTGCCCGGCCAGTTCAGATGATAGCGCTCCTGCGGGCCTTCCACGATGCTGCCGGAAAGCTCCTGCCGCAGAAGGTCAAAATCCACGCTCAGGCGCAGGGAACCGTCCTTGCCCCGGGCCTCGGTCACGCAGTTGGGAAAAAGCTCCCGGATACGGGCAATATGCTCCTGCGTTATGTCAGGGCTGTGCATTTTCAGTTTTTGCATGGTGGTTCCTCGTTTGCTTTCAAGACTTCAAGTGCCCGGCAGGCTTCCCGCAATTCCCGGTTCAGGGGAATCTTTTTGTTGAACTGCTTTTCCCGGCGCAGGCGGGCTTCCAGACGGGCCATCTGGCGTTCACAGTCGGCAATGGCTTCCAGGCGTTGCATCCAGTGCGGCAGGGCTTCATGCTCGCGGCGCGGCCACGGCGCCAATGGTTCCAGCAAGGCAGCATAAAGAGCTTCCATATCCAGCACAAGCGGCAAGGGGCGGCGCGGGGTGCCGACCTCATGCCAGGCGGAGCAGAAGTAGCCCCCGGCCTTTTCCGGTGCGGTGGCCTGCTTGAAACAGGCCCGCACCTGCACGCGCTCTTCCCATTCCAGTTCAAACAGCAGGGGGGAAGGGATGGCTGTATCCAGGCAGTGCAGGATATCCGCGGCAAGCTCACTGCCCCGGAGGCGGATGCGGAATATCTGGATCTCCGGCACTGCGGCTGTGGGGCGCAGGTTGATGGTCTCCGGGGCCAGTGTGTACTGCCAGATGATGGCATCCACCTGTTCCACAAAAAGCTGGCGCAGGCGTGGTGTGACGCTGGTCCGCTCATAGATTTTGTTCTTGGGCAGGGTGCGCCCGAAAAGGGCCGCCGGAGGATAACAAAAAAACGGCATCAGATCACCACCAGGAAGGCCAGCAGTTCAAAATCATTGAGCCCGGAAATGGTATCCACCAGCGCGCTGGTCCGCCCCCCGGAAAAGAGGCTGTTCAGATCGCTTTCTTCCTTGCTCTCCACCAGGGACTGGATGGCCGCATTGAGCAGACGGGAATAGGGGGCCATATCCCGGCCTTCATCTGTGCGCTCATTGAACACGCGGCACACTTCCCGCAGGGGCTCGCCCTGTCCCTTGCAGGCGGCACGCAGCACATCCAGCAGTTTTTTGACTTCCGTATGGGCGGCCAGCACGTTGCCGTCCTCTCCCACATAGAGCAGATAATAGGGATGCAGGCGGTTTTGCCGCTGGATGCGCACCCCTTCATTGAGATTGCGCAGGGCAAAGATCACCCCGGGCAAAAGACCTGTTTCCGGCCGGGCCGGGACCACGGCGTGCAGACCTCGTGGCGCCTGCCCCGGGTCCCCCTGGGCCTTGATGTAGTGCAGCAGATCCATGCGGAAATCATTGAGCCCCAGATCCGTGATGGAAACGCCTGTCCTGACGTCCTCCATCTCGATGACTTCTTCCTGCAAACGGCGCAGCTGTTCCCGCCGGTAGGCCACGTCCGTGCTTTTGGCGGTCAGCACGTTGTCGTCGCCTGTGGCCGTGATATCCGCGATGACCATGCGGCTTTCCACCCGCTCTTTCAGGCGGATGTATTCATCCAGCGTCATGTCGGGCCAGTAGTTGACCAGCTGGATGCGGGCATTGGGAGAGCCGATACGGTCTATGCGGCCAAAGCGCTGGATGATGCGCACAGGGTTCCAGTGGATGTCGTAATTCACCAGATAGTCGCAATCCTGCAGGTTCTGGCCTTCGGAAAGGCAGTCCGTGGCAATGAGCACGTCTATTTCGGCAGGCTCCTCCGGCAGTAAAAGCGCCTTGCTCTTGGCCTGCGGTGCAAAAAGCGTCAGCAGCTCTGAAAAACCGTAGGCCTTCTTTACGGTGGATTTGGGCGCCCCCTGGCCCGTGATCAGCGCACAGTGCGCTCCCTGTTCCCGGACAAGGGGGGCAAGCTGGCTATACAGATAGCGGGCTGTATCCGCAAACGCCGTAAAGACAAGGACTTTTTTGTTGCCTGTCTCTCCGTGGCCATTGATGGGGTGAGCCATTTTAGCCGTTATCAGCTGCCGCAAATGTTGCAGCTTGCTGTCGTCGCCGGGCGATACCTCCCGCATCAGCGCAAGAAGCCCCGCAAGGCGGCCCTGATCCGCGGCAAGGTCCTGCTCCCAGGAAAGCGTATCCATATCCGCCAGATTGATGCTGATCTTGCCTCCGGTGACAGCCGCATCCGAAAAACCTGCCAGCTCTTCATCCTCTTCCCAGGTATCAGCGTGCCATTCAGTGGAAAAACTGGCTTTGCCGTTCTGGCGGAAGGCGCTGACCCGTTCCAGCGCCTGTTCGCAGTTTTGCAGCAGTGTACCCAGGGTCAGGCGGAAGGCTTCCACGGAACTTTCCAGCCGCTTGAGGAGGTTCGTGGTCATCAGCGCTTGCAGGCTGCGCTCACGGTCCGCCTGACGCAGCACCTTCTTTCCCCCCAGACGGGTATCGTACATCGCCTCATATTTGGCGATACGGCTTGGCAGCAGATAGTTCAGCGGCGCGTATACCGCCAGCTTCAGCTGGGAAAGTTCCTTGAAGATCGTATTGAAGTCCGGGACGTCCGCCCGGGCCGTGAGGGGGCAACGGTAGGACAGGGGCTTGAGGCGCTCCGGGAAAGAACCGATATCACGGGTATCATAAAAGGTCTGGATGTGCTTGCGGGAACGGGCGATGGTCACGCTGTCCAGCAGCTCGAAAAAGTCATAGTCCAGGCTGTCCAGAATGGCCTGTGAAGTACGCTCCTCCGGGGGAAGGCGCGACCAGGCATTGAAGGCCGTCTGTGCCTGACGGAAAATTTCTTCGATGCTGCGCGTGCTGCGCAATTTGTCGCTCAATTGCGCGGAGTGTCCTTCATAGGCAAGGGCCAGCTGGTTACGCAGATCCGTAAAGCGGTTGTTCACCGGGGTGGCGGAAAGCATGAGGACCCGGGTCTTGACCCCGTCCCGGATAACACGGCGCATCAGGCGCTGGTAGCGTGTTTCTTTGTCCTTGTAGACGTCGTTGTTACGGAAATTGTGTGATTCATCAATGACGACAAGATCATAATTGCCCCAGTTGAGCTTGGCCAGATCGATGCCGAGCGTCTGGCCTGAGGTGCGTGAAAGGTCTGTGTGAAACAGGACGTCGTAATTGAAGCGGTCTTTCAGCAGGATGTTTGTCTTGAGGTTCTGCGTATACGTCACCCAGTTTTCGGCCAGCTTTTTGGGGCACAGCACCAGCACGGACTTGTTGCGCAGCTCATAATACTTGATGACAGCCAGGGCCGTGAAGGTTTTGCCAAGGCCCACACTGTCCGCCAGGATGCAGCCGTTGTAGGTCTCCAGCTTGTTGATGATCCCTGTGGCGGCATCGCGCTGGTAATTGAACAGCTTTTGCCAGACAAGAGTATCCTGGTAGCCTGTCCTGTCGTTGGGCAGCACGTCCTCATCCACATCTTCCAGAAATTCCCGGAAAATATGGTACAGTATCAAAAAATAGATGCGTTCCGGTGCATTCTCCGTGTAGGCGGAAGCGATATGGTCGCAGACTGTTTCCGTTACGTCCTGGAGCTGGTCGGCGTTGTTCCAAATCTGGTCAAACAGGGCAAGATAGGTTGATGTGAAGGGCTGTTCTTCCAGACAGTTGATCATGCGGGATACAGCATTGTCTTTCTGATAGCCAAGCTCTACAGTCGTGAATCCCTGAATGCCGCAGTAGACAGTCTCTCCTTCCGGGGATGACACGCAGGCAAATTGCTGCATGGGAGCCTGTGTCCGGTTGGATCGAAACGTGGCTTTGCGCCGGAGCCAGTCAGCGCATTCCCGGGCAATGGCCCGTTGCGTCAGCTTGTTGCGTAATTGTATCTCAAATTCCGTGCCGTACAGACTGCTTTCCCGATGCTGCCGGGGAATGAAAAATTCACGCCGCTCTTTTTTGATCTTGCCTGCGGCCTCGTCCGGTACAAATGTCGGCTCCGTAAATATGAACTCAAAGGCTTCCAGGTGCTTGAGTTCTTTGCATAATGCCTCATAAGCGTACATGGAGAAACAGGAAGCCGCTATTTTCAGACGGCCCTTTCTTCCAAGTGCTTTTTTGAGGTCATCGCCAAGAAGAATATTGATATTGTCAATAATTTTCATGGATTGCCGGAACTCCTGAAAAATCTTGAGGAAACCTTTGTATACCCTATTCGGCAGGCCAAGGAAAGCAGGGAGAGAATCCCGACTGCCAGGAAGGGGAAACTGATATTTTTATTTATTATTAACGTGTTACGCCTAAGAAGATTTTTGTGCGGACGGGGAGACGGTGATTTTTCTAGGACTTGGAAACTGCTTTTTAATATTTCTATATGAAAAAATATTGACATGAAAAAATTTTAATATAGATATATTTTTATATAAAACAGGAGGTGCGCTATGCATGTTTGCGCGGTTGCAAATCAGAAAGGGGGCGTTGGCAAGACCACCACAGTGCACAATCTGGGAATGGCCCTGAGCCGCCAGATGAAAACCCTGTTGGTCGATCTCGATGCCCAGGGAAATCTGACGGATGCCTGCGGACTGGCCTCTGCCGATGTTCAGGCGTCTTCCTACGAAGTCATGGCAGGAGACAGAGCTGTCCCGGAGGCAGTATTCCCTCTGTCCAATACATTGCATCTTCTCCCGGCGTCGCGGGATCTTGCTGTGGCCGAACTGGCCTTTGCAACGCGCATGGGACGGGAAAACCTGCTTAAAAAGGCTTTGCTGGGTCTCGATTATGACTACATCCTGCTTGACTGTCCTCCTTCACTGGGGCTGTTGACCGTCAACGCCCTGACCGCAGCGCACAGCCTGCTGATCCCGGTTCAGGCAGAATATTATGCGTTGGCGGGGCTGGAACTGATCCAGCAGACGATGCAAAGCGTGCGGGAGGCCCTCAATCCATCGCTGTCTCTTCTGGGGGTTCTCCTGACTTTTTATGATAAGCGTAAGTCCCTGAATCGGGATGTGGCCGAGGGACTGCGGGAAAGTTTGGGGGATATGCTGTTCTCTACCTGCATCCGCGACAATGTTGCCTTGGCCGAAGCGCCCAGTAATGGCAAGAGCATTTTTGAGTACCGGGCGAAGTCCTTTGGCGCACAGGATTACGGCGCTCTTGCCAACGAGTTCCTTGCACGCACAAGAAAAATATGATTATTTTTCTATATTAAAAAATAATAATAGTGATATATGAAAATATGGAGATAGGAATATGGGCCTTGGCGAACGAGGAAAGCACCGTATCGAGGGCAATGCTTTGAAAGTAAATGAACTTTTCAAACCGACTGAGACTACTGGCACGGCGGCATCAGGAGAGTCCCTCGTGGAAAAAGCCGAAATACGTCCCGTTGGCAGGCCAAAGGGAGAGGCCGTCAAGGTCAAGTCCTTTGCCTTGCCTGTTGGCCTGAATCAACGTTTGCGCCGCTTTGCTTTTGAACAGGAGCGCTCAGAGGTTGATGTCGTGCGGGCGGCACTGGATGCATATCTTGATGCGCAGGATAGATAAGTGCTTGCACAAAATATAGTCAACAAATGATCTTGAGGAATAGAAATGAATGCAGCAATTTATTATCCTTCAATAAATTTTAGATATAAGAATTGGGTTTTAGGAGCCTCGCTCTTATGGGATAAAATATATCGCATTGTTCCAGAAGGTATAGAGTGTGAAGATCATCCAGAATTAAGAGGATATCCGGCATGATTTTTGATTCTAAAAAAATCTGGTAAGCTCGTCCCATGAAACAGACAGACTTTCGCGATGTGCCTGATGAACTGTGGGAACGTATCGAGACTCTTCTTGCCCCATTCAAACGAAAAAGAAGTGGCGGCAGCAAGCCGCTTTCACAGCGCACGATTCTTGCCGGGATTCTCTACAAATGCCGGAGCGGATGCCAATGGGCCATGCTTCCCGCCTGCTATGGCTCAAAAAGCACTGTCCACGAACACTTCCAACGCTGGAACAAAGCCGGTGTCATGGCGGAGATTTTTCGCATATTTCTTGCGGAGAGAGTATTGCTAAAAGAATGATAAAATATCTTCTCTTTGCCCGTTCACATGAA
>ERZ857982.2348-NODE-2348-length-14955-cov-7.685101_pt1 | contig 14955 bp, 9 predicted proteins | sample MGYA00519955_ERZ857982 | MGnify/ENA primary metagenome ERZ857982 (study PRJEB31778, sample SAMEA3449416) | human gut metagenome | biome: human gut; feature: human-associated habitat; material: faeces | place: United Kingdom | collected 2010/2012 ... | reverse complement strand
GAAAAGGTGCTTCCCGCCATGGAACATGATTTTGTAAAAGTAAAGCTGTAAAAAGTAATAATATAAGCAGATCTGCCCGCCGCCGGAATCCCGGCAGCGAGGATCTGTAAGCCTGGTTTTGCATGGCTCTGAATAGTTACAAGATATTAAAATACCTGTTCGCACTCTTCACACATCAGCAGGAAGGCGCCGACCCCGTGCAGGTCGTTGGCGGATACGGGACGGTGGATATAGTGGTCATAATCACCGACACCGGTTCCGATGCAGACATTACCGATAATGAGGTCATCACCTTCCCAGGTCAGGGAGCGGATCACACCCTCATAACCCTTGCGGGCATATTCCAGATAAGATGCATCCAGCAGACCTTTGCGGATCGCTTTGCACAGGGCGGCAACATACAGGCAGCTGCAGGAATTCTCCAGCCAGTTGGCAGGATCATCGCCCCGGTTGACTACCTGATACCATCTGCCGTCTTCAGACTGGAATGCAAGCAGAGATTTTAACAGATCTACCGCCATTTTTTCCAGTTTTGCTCTGTCCGGATGATCGGCGGGAATGAAATCCAGTTCGTCCAGGAGGGCTACAGGCACCCATCCCATGGCTCTGCCCCAGAATTCGGGGGAGCAGCCGGTCTCCTTATCAGCCCATTCTACTTTCCTGTCATAGGACCAGGCATGATACAGCAGACCGGTCTTGGGGTCACGGGTATGTTTCTGCATGGTCAGAGCCTGGAAGATAACCTCATCAAAATATTCGGGGTGATGGAATTCTGCGCCATACTGCGCGCGCAGCGGACCTTCCATGTACAGACCGTCCAGCCACATTTCTTCCGGCAGATCAGCCTTGTGGAAATAGCCGCCCTCGGGAGTGGTGGGATAACGATCAATGGCAGCCATCAGAGAGTCCAGGGCTTTCTTATATCTGGCATCACCGGTACAATGATAGAGGGGATATAACAGAATACCCGGCTGCATATCGTCGAACTGCCCCATATCAGCCTGTTTGATCACACCGTCTTCGGTGATGACGGCATCCACCCAGGATTTGATGTAATCAAAATATTTTTCCTCTTTGCAAAGTTCATAGCTTTTGTACATTCCGGACAGGAATACTCCCTGATGATAATGGAATCTTCCTTCGGGCGGAAGCTTGGGGGCTTCCCATTTGCGCATCATGGTATCCATGGATGCTTTTGCATAGTCTAAAGGTCTTTTCTCCATAAGTTATCTCCTTCCAATATACTTCACATGGCACAAGATTTATTATATAATCCCATTATAATCTTTTATTTTTAAGATTGTTTAACATATCTTGCGGTAATAAAAAGCAATCGAATGAATCTTGCCGGAATGATTCCGGGAAAGGAAAACTATGCTTCGTACGATTTTTGACCCTTATTCCGATCTGTTTCTGGAATACATAGAGACAACCAAAAAAAATGATATGCAGACCAATCATTATCACGATACTTACGAACTTTTTTTTGTGGTGAAGGGGATACGATACATCTTCCTGGATGGTGTCTGTCATGTGCTGAATCCGGGAGACATCATCCTGATCAAACCCTACCAGACGCATTATATGCAGAGTCTGTCCTCGGATTTCTATGCCCGGTATGTCTTGAATTTTGCACCGGATTATCTGGATGGAATGTTGAAACCTGTGGAGAAGCAGCGGTTCCTGGAGGTTCTGCAGAATGATATTCTGCATCTGACAACGGAACAGTCCGGAGAACTGGTAGAGGTCTTCGAACGGCTGCGGAAATATTATAACCGCCACGATGCTGTGGCCGAGAAATTAAAGCAAAACTATTGTCTGGAACTGCTGCTACTGTGCAGAGACTACTATACGAGGCAGGAGCGGACACAGATGCCGGAGCTCTCCGCAGCTCCCAGACAGGAGATTCTGGATGCCATCGCCTATATCAATGCCCATTATGCGGAAAAAATAGATCTGGAGACCATCGCATCCCAGATCCATTTAAGTAAATACTATTTTTGCCGTATTTTCCGCGAGGTGACCGGAGCCACCGTTCTGGAATACCTTACCAATGTCCGGCTGACCAGAGCCGGAAGACTTCTGGTGGAGTCTTCTCTGGCGATCCAGGAGATCGCGCAGAAGACCGGGTTTGCGTCATTGGTGCATTTTTCCAGAACCTACCGCAATGCTTATGGTGTCAGTCCCAGTGATACCAGACGCCGGCGAAAGGCGTAGAAGCTACTAAATCCCACAGGCGAGACATGCTGACATTTGTGACGCAAAAAGTCAAATCATCCACAAATTGATTTCTCGTTGAGAGTCTTATATAATAAAGTCGAGGTCAAAGGCCCCCGGCTTTGATGCCTACGTGCTACGCACTCCCACAATCCTACCCTCTATTCGCATATCGGGGTGGGTCATATAACAGAAATGGTTTATACCGTAAAAAATGTATGGTAAGAATACGAAAGAGAGAAGAAAATGGTACTACAGATATTAACATATACACATCATACAACGACAATGCTGTTTGGAATCTTCCTGTCGGCATTTTTTCTGGGAGTGAAGCAGGATAAGAAAAATATATTGCAATTGTTGTCATTGGCGGTTGTTTCAGGAATTCTATATGTTCTGTGTGTACTTCTCTTTGGAACAGAAACAGTAGATCAGATTTATCCACTGATCGTGCATGCCCCATTGTTATTTGTACTGGTTTTGCATTATAAATTCCGTATTCTTCCTTCCCTGATTTCTATTTTCACGGCATATCTATGTTGTCAGTGCAGTAACTGGATGGGACTGTTTGCTTTGGCTCTGACAGGACAGGAATGGTGCTATTATGTCTGTCGTATTCTGGTGACGGTGGGAGCTTTCATCCTTTTATGCCGGTATGTATGCCAGACCACAGCCATGCTGTTTGCCAAAACGGACCGGGAACTTCTGATCATTGGAAGCCTGCCGATCATTTATTACATTTTTGACTATGCCACGACCAAATTTTCCAGTCTGTTGTATTCCGGCAATAAGGCGGTGCCGGAGTTCCTGGGCTTTGCCATGTGCCTGACGTATCTGCTCTTTTTACTGGTATATTTCCGGGAGTACGAGATGAAGAACAAGGCAGAGCAGTACAATGAACTGATCCAGATGCAGCTGAATTCATTCCAGACAGAAATGACCAATACGAGAAAAAGCGAGAAAAAGATGTCCATTTTGCGGCATGATACGAGGCATCATCTGTCGGTGCTGCGAACACTGATCCAACAGGGAGAAACCGACAAGGCGCTGGAATATCTGAATGAGGTCAGCCAGACTTATGATGATACAGTGATCAAGACCTATTGTAGAAATGAGATGGTGAATTCCGTACTGTCCATCTATAATATGCGGTTTGAGGAGCAGAGGATCCGATGGGAGATACAGGTCAGCATTGGAGAGAAACTTCCCTGCTCTGAAATGATGTTCTGTGCGATCCTGTCAAACGTACTGGAAAATGCCATGCATGCCGTACAGGAACTGCCGGAGGATAAACGATACATAGAATTGTCTCTGTCGGAAAAGGCGGGGCAACTTCTTCTGATGGAGAAAAATACAGTGCGTAGTGTTCCCACATTTGCGGATGGCGTTCCGGTGACAGAACGTTCGGGACACGGGCTGGGAGCCAGAAGCATCGTATATTATGTAGAAAAACTTAGCGGACAATATCAGTTTTTTATGGAGGATGGGGATTTTGTGGTTCGGATCATCTTGTAAAATCAATAAAATGTTTTTGAGGCTCTTTCTGTCAGAGAAAGAGCTTTTCTTGTGGATGTATTGGGAAATTAATGCTATTATTAGGATAAAAGATACAGAAATATAGATATAACAGGAAGGGAGCAGACAGATATATGAAATATACATTGGATTATGAGAAATATGCGGAACTGGCAAGACGTGTGGCGGCGGAGGGAAGCGTACTGCTTCGAAATGAAGACGGTGTGCTGCCTCTGCAAAAAGGGCAGAAAGTGTCGATCTTCGGCAGAACCCAGTTCGAGCATTATAAGAGCGGTACGGGTTCCGGAGGTATGGTCAATGCTCCATATGTGACCAATATTACAGACAGTCTCAAGGAAGACGGCACCGTACAGGTGAATGAGGTACTGGAGGCACAGTACCGGGAATGGCTGAAGGATCATCCTTTTGATATAGGAGAGGGATGGGCTATGGAGCCCTGGAACCAGGAAGAAATGCCCGTCAGCGAAGAACTGACGAGACAGGCGGCGGAACAGTCGGATCTTGCGATTGTGGTTCTCGGCCGAACCGCAGGAGAAGACAAGGATAATAGTGCTGCGGAAGGCAGTTATCTGCTGACAGCTGCGGAGGAAGAAATTCTTCGTAATGTCTGCAATGCATTTGCCAGGACGATCGTTGTGCTGAATGTGGGTAATATCATGGATATGAAGTGGGTCGACCGGTATCAGCCACAGGCTGTGCTCTATGTATGGCAGGGCGGCCAGGAGGGCGGCAGAGCTACAGTAGATGTCCTGACAGGAAAAGTGAATCCCGGTGGTAAGCTCAGCGATACTATTGCGGAAGATATTGAGGATTATCCTTCCACGGAGAATTTCGGGGATCCGGTGGAGAATTTTTATACCGAGGACATCTATGTAGGTTATCGCTATTTTGAGACCTTTGCCAGAGACAAGGTAAAATATCCCTTTGGCTTTGGACTGTCCTATACCCGGTTCCAGACAGAGAGCATGGGACTGGCAGTGCAGGGTACCGAGGCAACTGTCATTGAGAAAGTGACAAATGTTGGCGGTATGTCCGGCAGAGAGACCATACAGGTCTATGTGGAGGCTCCTCAGGGAAAGCTGGGAAAGCCGCTGCGTCAGCTGGCAGCTTATGCCAAGACGGAAGAACTGAAGCCCGGAGCAAGTGAAGAACTGATCCTGAAAGCAGAACTGACGGAGCTTGCGTCCTATGATGACAGTGGTGTCACTGGACATAAATCCTGCTATGTATTGGAAGCAGGAGACTATATCTTCTATGTGGGCACAGATGTGCGGAGTGCAAGAGAAGTCGGAAGAGTGACATTAGCGGAGCTGCAGGTCGTACGGACAGCTACAGAAGCATTGGCACCGGTGCAGGCATTTAAGCGCCTGAGACCGTTTTTCTTCGGAGAGAATGACCATGCCATCGCCAACTGGGAGGATGTGCCCTTACGGACCATAGATCTGGCGGAACGTATTTTGCGGGAAAGACCCACCCGGAGCGAATACATGGGAGATCAGGGATGGAAGCTGGCAGATGTCTATGACAAAAAGATTACGTTGGAACAGTTCCTGACACAGCTGTCAGACGAAGATCTGATCTGCATGACCAGAGGAGAAGGCATGTGTTCCCCGAAAGTTACCCTCGGAACAGCAGCAGCTTTCGGCGGTGTGACGGATGGACTGCAGCAATTCGGTATTCCGGTGGCCTGCTGTTCCGATGGTCCTTCCGGCATCCGTATGGACTGCGGTACCATGGCCTATGCACTGCCGAACGGTACGTTGCTGGCATGTACCTTTGATCCGGAGTTGGTGGAAGAACTGTATGAGATGGAGGGCATGGAGCTTCGCAAGAACAAGATTGATTCCCTCTTAGGCCCCGGCATCAATATTCACAGAAATCCGTTGAATGGACGTAACTTTGAGTATTTTTCCGAGGATCCGTACCTCACCGGTACCATGGCGGCGGCACAGCTGAAAGGCATGGGAAAATATGGAGTTACCGGAACCATCAAGCATTTTGCATGTAATAATCAGGAATTCAAACGGCATGATGCCAATGCTATTGTATCCGAGAGGGCATTGCGGGAGATCTATCTGAAAGGATTTGAGATCGCCGTAAAACAGGGCGGAGCCTACAGCATCATGTCCACCTATGGCCCGGTGAACGGACTGTGGACCGCAGGCAGCTATGATCTTCTGACAACCATTCTCCGTAAGGAATGGGGCTATCAGGGTATTGTCATGACCGACTGGTGGGCAAAGATCAATGAGGAAGGCGAATCCGGTTCCAAGAGTCAGACGGTACCTATGGTCCGGGCGCAGAATGATATTTACATGGTGACCGCAGACGCAGCATCCAATTCTAATAAGGACAACACTGCGGAAGGACTGGCAGACGGCAGGCTGACCAGAGCGCAGCTTATGCGGAATGCTGCAAACATCTGCTGCTTCCTGTTACGTTCCGTTGCCATGGAGAGGCTGCTTGGCAGAGAGGAAGAGGAGTGTACGGAGCTTCACAGTCCGGTAAGCACCGAAGGAGCCGGAGACAGCGGACAGGTGCTGGCCCGGCTGGAACTGCCGGAGCCGAAGACCGGCGAAGAGATTGAACTTCCGCTGGAGAAGCTGTCCACGAAGAAAGGTACCGGTGCGGTATACCAGCTGCGTTTCCCGAAGATCGGACGGTACGAACTGGTATTCCGGATGAGTTCCACGCTGGGTCCGCTGGCACAGTTACCGATTTCCGTATTCTTGAACAACACGTTGCAGCAAACTGTGACGATTAACGGCACGGAGGGCAAAGTGGTGGAACAGTCCGTCACGCTGGCAATCCGGCAGGACGGTGAGAAGTACATGAAATTGTATTTCGGAGAAAGCGGTATTGACATGAACCGGATGTTCTTGCGGTATGTGGGAAAGAACGATATCGAAAGCTTCCGGAATGAATAAAACAATATAAGCAATAAAAAGGCTCCGAAAGATCGGTATGCAGGCAGGATCTTCCGGAGTTTTTTATGCGTCGCAATTTGTAAAAAACCTTAACGGAATATTTATGCATAGAAACCAAAAGAAGAATTGACTTATGCCGATATTTCGGATAGAATCTACTCTTGTATGTTCTAAAGAAAAATTAGCAAGGAGGCAGGGAAAGTGGTAGCACAAATACTTGCGGTAATCATATTTCTGGCGATGTTTGTACTGATCGTCCTGGAAGTATGGGAGAGACACATTATCACATTAGGCTGCGGCCTGCTGACACTGGTACTGGTATTCGGACTGGGAATGCACAGTATGAGCGCAGTGTTGGAGACTTTGAACTTAGGCAGCTTTTTCACAAGTCATTTCTGGTACACGGCGGGACAGTCCGCAGAGGCTTCCAGTGGTATCAACTGGGAGACCATCGTGTTCGTAGCAGGAATGATGATCATGGTAGAGGGAATGGCCCGGGTGGGATTCTTCCGCTGGCTGTGCATGCGCCTTGCCAAGATGGTCAAGTATAAGGTTGTACCGCTGTTTGTCACCTTTATGGTATTATCCGGTATTCTGGCAATGTTCATTGACAGTATTACCGTAATCCTGTTCCTGGCAGCCGTTACCATTGAATTGTCACAACTGTTGAAATTCAATCCGGTGCCTATGATTCTGGCAGAAGTGTTCTGTGCGAATCTGGGAGGATCCGCTACCATGTGCGGAGATCCCCCCAATATCATCATTGGTACTTCCCTGGGATATTCCTTCACGGATTTCCTGACCAATACCGGTGTGATCGCAGGCATTTCCCTGGTTGTGGTCGTACTGTATTTCTATCTGGTATTCCACAAGGAACTGCGTGCCAGTGAGGCAGCTGCAGCAGGCAGTAACCAGACCTACCCGGATCCTTCCGAGGCCATTACCGACAAAAAGGGATTTATTATCAGCACTGTTATCTTCCTGTGTGCAGTAGTACTGCTGGTGACCCATGCACAGACTGGACTGACCGTATCCTGCATCGGTGTATTCATCTCCATCGTGACATTGATCGCTGCAGGCAAAGATGCGCTGAAGCTGATCAGACAGATTGATTACAAGACGCTGCTGTTCTTCATCGGACTGTTTATGGTCGTAGGTGGTCTGGAGCAGACAGGTATCCTGAAAGTCATGGCGAACTTCATCGGAGATATCAGTAACGGCAATCTGATGCTGATGATCGCCATTATCCTGTGGATCTCCGCCATCGCCAGCGCATTTGTGGATAATATTCCTTTTGCAGCGACCATGATCCCGATTATCAGCAGTCTGTCTGCTGCCCAGAGCGTGGATCTGTCCATTCTGGCATGGGCATTGGCTATGGGAACCGATATTGGAGGAAGCGCAACTCCCATCGGAGCTTCTGCCAATGTAGTAGGTATCGCCACCGCAGCGAAAGCCGGTCATATGATTAAGTGGGGAAAATATTGCAAAGTTATGGCACCTGCGACTATAATAGTAGTAGGGATCTCTATGCTGATGATCTATGCAAGATATCTGTAAGATGTATTTGCAGAATACGAGTTTAAAAAATTTTGGAAATACATCCAGCCATAAGGAGGGCAGATCCATGAGTGAACAACTGATTATCTCCGTCAGTCGTGAATACGGCAGCGGCGGACATGAGATCGCACAGAAGCTGGCAGAGTATTATAAGCTGCCGATGTACGATCACAACCTGTTAGACGAGGTAGCTGCAAGCATGAACGTAAGCAGCCAGGAGCTGGCAGAGTTCGATGAAACGAGACGTAACAAATTCCTGTACCGCAGTGTAATGGGAATGAACAGCTCTCCGGCAGACAATGTGGCCGGAATGCAGTTCGATTATATTAAGAAAAAGGCGGAAGCAGGGGAATCCTTTGTGATCGTAGGACGCTGTTCCGAGATTGTGCTGAAGGACAATCCGAATCTGATCTCCATCTTCGTACTGGGAGACCGGGAGGCCAAGATCAAACGTGTCATGGAGATCTATGAGCTGGATGCCCGTCATGCGGAAGAGCGTATGATCGAGAAGGACCGTCGCAGAAAGTCTTACCACAATAGTCATTGTAAGGTAAAATGGGGCGATTCCCGTAATTACGATCTGTCTATCAACAGCAGCAAGCTGGGTGTAGAAGAGACGGTGGAATCTCTGAAAAATTACATAGACGCAAGGCTTGCTCATAAATAAAGCAGACATAAGTCAACAAAAATGCAGAGACCATCTGAGGAAAGCATACGAAAGAAAATCGTGTAGCTGCCGCAGATGGTCTTTCTTGTTGGCGTTTCTTAAGAAATACCGGATAACATTTAAACAAATTTTAAGGATTTCTGTCGTGACGAATACAGCAGATTATGGTATTATCCTAGAAGATGAATAGGAATAAAAGAGTGCAAAATCAGGTATGTGGAAGTGAGGTACAGGATGAGCGATAAGGAAAGAGACTCCATTCAGGAGATGGAAGATATACAAAAGGGTCTGGAAGCCTTTTTACAACAGGAGATGCAGGAAATGCAGGCATCCGGGGCGGGAGCCCGCCGCAGTACGGGGCGCCCGGCGGCGAATGCGGGGACACACTCTGCGGAGCGTGAGGCAGCCCGCCCGGCTCCGCAGATGTATGATATGAGGGAAGATGACGAGGAAGAGGAGGAACTGGATGTGATCGGATCCGACAGAAGAGCAGGATCCCGTGAGGACTATGCAGAGGACTGGGATGATCCCACATACCGCAGGAGACAGGCAGCCCGCAGAGAGACGGCACGTAAGACTTCAGAGAGTCGTAACGGTGGCGGCCGCAGCAGTAACGCTGATCACCGCAGACAGGAGCCCTCAGGCAGAACCCGCCGCAGCAGACGGGATGACTATGTAGAGGACTATGAGGACGATTATAACGATAGAAAACGCTCCGGAAGAAGATCCGGGAAGCGTGAGGAGATAGACACGAAAGCGGATAAAAGGAACAGAAAAGGAAATAAAAAGGGAGCCGGGAGCGGCAGAAAGAAGAAAAAGTCAGGACTTAAGCGTTTCCTGATCGCAGCGGCGCTGATCCTTGTATTCCTGGCAGCAGGATTGTATGTGCTGGTAGGAAAGGTCTACGGAGAGATGAACTATGAGAAGATCGAGTCGGTAGCGTCCTCTCCCATGAAGGAAGAAGGCGTGACCAATATTCTGCTGATCGGTAACGATTCCCGTGAAAACGGTGAAGACGGCAGATCAGATGCCATGATCCTGCTGTCCATCAGCAACAAGACGAAGAAGATCTACATGACATCCCTGCTCCGTGATATGTATGTGGACATTCCGGGACATAAGGGGAATCGTCTGAATGCGGCATATTCCTATGGTGGCGCAGAACTGCTGATGGAGACTATTGAGCAGAATTTCGATATTCATATCAGCCGCTATGTACTGGTGAACTTTGAAGCATTTGCCAATCTGGTGGATGCAGTGGGCGGTGTGGATCTTGAGCTGACCAGCAAGGAAGTGGAATATGTCAACGGCTATCTGGTGGAATACAACATTCTGCTGGGAAGACCGGAAGGTACCGACTATTTTGAAGATACTTCCGGCGGTATGGTACACCTGAATGGACCGCAGGCGCTGGCGTATTGCAGAAACCGTTATATCGGTACGGATTTCGGCAGAACCGAGAGGCAGAGAAAGGTATTGGCAGAGGTGATCCACAAGCTTCCGCAGGGAATGCTGACCAATCCCCAGGAGCTGATCGATGGTCTGATGCCGAATCTGACCACGAATCTGACCCAGACAGAATGTTATCGGCTGAGCCTTATGGCACCTAAGGCCGTGACTTACGATATTATCCAGAACAGCATTCCACTGGAGGGCACCTATAAGGATGCGACCATCCGTAAGATGGCAGTGCTGGAAGTGGATTTCGAAGCCAACAAGAAGTTCCTGCAGGAGAATCTGTACGGAGACGGAGACATTACTTCCACATCGGAGGCTTCTGCGGAATGATATTATAATTGACGTATGAGAGTCAATGTGCCAGCAGGATTGACGAACGGCGAATGGGATCATGATAGTTGCGAAGCAACGGTAAGCACCAAAGGAGCGGATCATGCTACGATAATGAGGGAGCAGCTTATGGGGTATCGAAAACAAAGGTTTGCAGCACTGTTCTGTGCAGCGGCAGTCATAATACTTGGTGGATGTGGCGATGATCTGACCCAGCAGGTCTACATTCCGGGAAGGGAAGATCTGGCGCAGCCTATCGGCGGTTACAATGCAACTACGCAGGCTGGGCAGACGGCAGAAGATTCTGCTACGGGGGCACAGACAGGGACGGCTTCCGGTGGAGAGAACGCAACAACATCGGGATCTTGCCATGACTCCGGTGGTTTGACGGGTGAACGTTATACGATCACCATCTCCGCAGCAGGGGATGTAACGTTGGGAAATCATCAGGAACAAGACTACAGTGCCTCCTTCCGTCAGGCCTATGATCAGGCGGAGGACGAAGGTTATTTCTTTGAAAATGTGAGAGACATCTTTGCGGCGGACGATATGACCATCGTGAATCTGGAAGGGCCTCTGACCACATCGGAACAGATGCGGGAGGGACAGACCTACTGCATCAAAGGGGATCCAGCCTATGCTCATCTGCTGACGCTGGGGAGCATTGAGGCCGTCAGCTTCGCCAACAATCACCGCCTGGATTATGGCGAACAGGGAAGCCGGGACACGGTGGCGGCACTGGAGCAGGAAGGGATCATTTATGCTTATGATAAAAATGTGGGTATCTATGAGATCCCGGACAGTGCGGCAGCCCACGGCGGAGAACGGAACCTGAAAATAGGAATAATCTCTGTCAATGAGGTAGAGTGGGGCGCACAGGCGGAAAAGCTGATCCAGAACAATATCGAGACCCTGCGGGAACAGAATGTGGACCTGATCCTGGCCTGTTGTCACTGGGGGATCGAGAAAGATACTTATCCGGAGAATTACCAACAGGTACTTGGCAGAAAATGCATTGACTGGGGTGTGGATCTGGTCATTGGTCATCATCCCCACGTCCTTCAGGGAATCGAAGAATATAAGGGCAGATATATCATCTATAGCCTGGCGAATTTCTGCTTCGGAGCGAACCGGAACCCGGCAGATAAGGATACCATGATCTTCCAGCAGACCTTTACATTCGAAAACGGACAGAAGGTGGAGGACCGAAATGCCAGGATCATTCCCTGCATGGTGAGTTCTGTGTCCACCCGGAATGATTTTAAGCCTACTCCGGCAGCAGGTGAGGATAAGAAGAGAATTTTGCAGCGTATGAATGAATACAGCAGGGATTTCGGTGTGGAATTTGATGAAAACGGTGGGATTCTCGTGAATTAGATGAGAGAGCGGTAACGCGGAAAGGAAACGGTCCGATCATGGAAAAAGCATTTAAACTGGATTTTGTCAATGATAAAACAGGAAGTCTGTATGTGAACTGTTGCGGATGCTCCCAGACGGCACCGCTGCACAGCTTCGGGCCGGCCTCCAAGCCACATTACCTGATCCACTATGTCCTGAGCGGCAAGGGACATTTCCGGTTTCATGACAAGGAATACCGGCTGGAGGCGGGTTACGGTTTCCTGATCCAGCCCAATGAACTGGCTTTTTATCAGGCGGATGCGAAGGATCCCTGGAGCTATCTGTGGGTGGGCTTTGCTGGAAGCCGCGCCGAAGAATACTTACACAGCATGGGACTGTCGGACCGGCATCCTATTTTTTCCTGTGATAAATCGGAGGAACTGTATTCCATTGTCCGGGATATGATGGAGCATAATACCTTTGGCATTGCGGATGATCTGCGCCGGAACGGACTGCTGGGAGTATTTCTGTCGGTGATCGCCGACAGCGCCGGTGTGGTGGCAAGGGAGGAAGAGGATAAGGGGAACCAGTATGTGAAAAAAGCGGTCTCCTTTATCCAGAGCAACTACTGTAACCCCATCAAGGTCACGGATGTGGCGGACTATGTGTGTATCAACCGCAGCTATTTATATACGCTGTTCCAGAACTATCTGGGGATGTCTCCCCAGCAGTTCCTTACTACCTTCCGTATTACCAAGGCGAGAGAACTTCTGGACTCCACGAATTATCCTATCGAGAGTATTGCATTGTCCTGCGGATACAGTGATGCCCTGGTATTTACCAAGGCCTTTCACGCCATGAAGGGAATGTCCCCTTCGAAGTACCGCAAGGAAAGCCACAAGGAGAGCACAAAAGAACAGCTCCAGGAGGTCGAGGGCCTGATCGCCCGGCTCCTGAAGCCATAGATGAAACTATAAAACCAAACAAGAAAGGGTGTCGCACAGCGGCACCCTTTTGTATTTGACTATTTCTTACTTTCCAGATTTTTCTCTACATATTCCAGAATATAGAAATTATCCTCCGGCATCTGGCAGCCTACGATGAACAGACCGTTATCATCGGAGCAGCGGATGATACGTCCTTCCAGCACATTGTGATCCGGGAGAGCGAAATCATGGATAGTGACAGTGATCGAGGCATTCTTGCTCTGGGTGAAGATATTGTCTGTCGCCAGGAAAGCAAAGCCGTTGGCACTGATATTATCCATGGTGGCCGCATATTCCGTATCAGAATTTTTGAACTTGATGGTGCAGGCATTGTTCAGATCCATACGGGGGTATTTACGGCGGTTATTGATCCTGGGTCTGGTATTAATGATGATTTTGAAGGCATGAGCACCCTTTTCAGGAGCGGGAGAGATGACTGCCTTGTCCCAACAATACAGGATGTTGCCTGCGGTGATCTGTAAGGTACAGGAAGCGGTATCTGTGAGTGCTAGCTCCTTCTGACAGGATACCAGCAGCCCCTCCGGAATCTGTTCGATCAGTTCTCCAAGGTATTCCGTATCTCCCTGGCCGGCTACTTTCAGATCGATCTTCATACCTGGCTGAATATCTTCGATACCCATGAAGCCGCCGATACCCAGATCACACATCATGTTCTCCATGACATCCTCGATGGTGTTGATATTGGAAGCGGTTTCTTCGTATTTACTGAGCATACGCTCACTGGTCTGGCTGGAGTGTGCAATACAGCCGGTGATAGTCTCCACGATGTTGGATACCTGTTCCATATTGGATACCAGCTGGGTATTGGAGCTTTCCACCTCTTTAATTGCATTATCAACTACCTGAATATGTCTGCCAAGCTGTGCGGAATCAGATGCGATCTGATTTACATTTTCACCGGTATGTGTTACCTTTTCCAGGGTAACCTGGATCAGCTTCAAGGTCTCTTCAATGGAAGCGGTCATCTTAGCGGAAGTAGCATCCAGACGGGACAGAGCTTCTCTGATCTGTCCGGAGGAAGCGTGGGTTTCAGTACTTAAGGTACGGATCTGATCAGCTACCACTGCGAAGCCCTTGCCTGCTTCACCGGCTCTGGCAGCTTCAATGGAAGCGTTTAAGGCCAGCAGGTTCGTCTGATTTGTAATTTTTTCGATGGTACCGGTCTCCTGCTTCACCATGCCAAATTCCTGCTGGAAATTCTGCAGGACATTTTCCAGCTCCGTAGAAAGCTCTGACATCGTAGTTGCAGTGCTTACGAGACTTTGCAGATCTTTTGCACTGACACTGGAATGGGATTCGGTTTTCCCGACCAGAGATACCATTTCGCTGATGAGTGCCACAACATTTTCCACCTGGGCACGGATGTCGGAAGTCATCTGTGTGGAAGAGGTCGTCCGATCCTGTAGCATATGGTTATTATCCGTCAATTCATTCATACCCAGCATGACCATATCGGAACCGTGCTTGTTCTCAGAAGCCAGTTCTCTGACAACGGTAATGCCGTCCAGAATGGTATTGCTGGATGTCTTGACCTGTTCTACGGTGGTCACCACTCTGTGAAGGTCGGCTTTGATACTGTCGGTCATGGCACCGTCGGACTCGTTCAGATGGCGGATGGACATGACATAGCAGATGTAACACAGGATGATACAGGACAGCTGCAGCTGGTAATTCTTCATATCGGAAGCACTGTTAAAGCCCAGCATGTAGCGGTAGACGGCAGCGCCCACAATGATCAGAGAGTTGACGATACCGCAGTTGATCATGAATTTCCGGTTCTTATACAGGACCAGTAAGCTTGTCACCGGAAGGATGTAAGTGAATGCGATGGGTGACGCTGTGGTACAGATTACAAAGGTATAGAAGATGCCGTAACCGATGACCAGATCGTAGCGGTAGAGCTCCGTTGCCCAGC
>ERZ857982.2327-NODE-2327-length-15072-cov-12.973031_pt1 | contig 15072 bp, 10 predicted proteins | sample MGYA00519955_ERZ857982 | MGnify/ENA primary metagenome ERZ857982 (study PRJEB31778, sample SAMEA3449416) | human gut metagenome | biome: human gut; feature: human-associated habitat; material: faeces | place: United Kingdom | collected 2010/2012 ... | reverse complement strand
CCCGGGGGAGGGGAGGCCCTTTTCGCATGGGCAAAAGGGCCTCCCCTCCCCCGGAAAAACGCCGCCCGCGCCTCCCCCGTCCCTGCCTGCCCTCTCGACAAGTCACGGGAGAGGATGGTAAAAAACTCCTTTCCTCATCCTGTCCCTGCAAGGAGATTATCCCGTGTGCCAGAGTGATTTTCCCGCCTATCGCGGTCAGATGGAATATGTGTGCCTGCACTGCGGCCAGCGTTACCCCGGTGACAGCCTGCTCTACACCTGCCCGTCCTGCGGCGGCGTGTTCCTGCTGGAAAACACCAAGTTCGACGAGCTGAAACAGCGCAGCGGCGCGGAATGGCGCGAGATCTTCGACCGCCGTGCCTCCACCCGCAGCACGGCCCTGCGCGGCATCTTCCGTTATTATGAACTGCTGGCGCCCCTGCTGGACGAGGAAGACATCGTCTACCTGGGCGAAGGCCTGACCCCCATCGTGGAAGCCGCTCCGGCCCTGCGCGACCGTGTGGGCGTGCCCTTTGCCTACAAGAACGACGGCCAGAACCCCAGCGCCTCCTTCAAGGACCGCGGCATGGCCTGTGCGTTCAGCTATCTGAAATGGCTCTGCCGCCGCCACCAGTGGGACGAGGTGCTGACCGTCTGCGCCTCCACCGGTGATACCTCCGCCGCCGCGGCCCTGTACGCCTCCTATGTGGGCGCGCCCCTCAAGAGCGTGGTGCTGCTGCCCCACGGCAAGGTGACCCCGCAGCAGCTCTCCCAGCCCCTGGGCAGCGGTGCCACGGTGCTGGAACTGCCCGGCGTGTTCGACGACTGCATGAAGGTGGTGGAGCATCTGGCCGAGAATTACCGCGTGGCCCTGCTCAACTCCAAGAACAGCTGGCGCATCCTGGGCCAGGAATCCTACGCCTATGAAGTGGCCCAGTGGTACGGCTGGGACGTGTCCGGCCTGTGCATCTTCGTGCCCATCGGCAACGCGGGCAACATCACGGCCGTCATGTCCGGCTTCCTCAAGATGCTGGAACTGGGCATCATCACCAGCCTGCCGCGCGTCTTCGGCGTGCAGAGCGAACACGCCGACCCCGTGTACCGCTACTATGCCGCGCCCAAGGACGCCCGCGTGTGGCAGCCCGTGACCGTCACCCCCAGCGTGGCCCAGGCCGCCATGATCGGCAACCCGGTCTCCTTCCCGCGTGTGCAGCGCCTGGCCGAGAAGTTCATCGAAAAGGGCGGCGAAAAGGCCTTCCAGGTGGTGCAGGTGACCGAACAGCAGATCATGGACGCCATGATCGTGGCCAACCGTCACGGCCACATCGCCTGCACCCAGGGCGGCGAATGCCTGGCCGGTCTGGTCAACGCCCGTGCGCTGGGCCTGGTGGGCGATGACGAGCATGCCGTGCTGGACGCCACGGCCCACGCCCTCAAGTTCTCCGGCTTCCAGGACATGTACTTCAACGACAGCTTCCCCGAAGCCTACGGCGTCAAGCCCCAGGCCGAGCTTTCCAACAAGCCCGAACTGCTGCTGCCAGAAAGCGCCCGCGAAGGAAAGGACGTGGCCACCTTCGCCCGCATGGGCGCCGATGCCGTGGTGGCCCGCCTGGGCCTGAGCCGCAAGTAGCCTCCGGCTCCTCCGCAAAACGTCAAAAGCCCCTTTCCCGACGGGAAAGGGGCTTTTTTCATGGCAGACAGATGTGCGCTATTTGGCGGTCTTGGAGTCCGGCTCGGCCATGGCTTCGGGCCAGCGCTCGGCGGCCATCTCGCGCAGCTTGAATTTCTGGATCTTGCCGCTGGCGGTCAGGGGGAAGCCGTCCACCACGGCGATGTAGCGCGGGATCTTGTACCAGGCGATCTTGCCGCGGCAGAAGGCGCGCACGTCTTCGGGCGCCACGGGCACGTCGGGCCGGGCGATGATGAAGGCGCCCACTTCCTCGCCGTACTTGCGGCTGGGCACGGCCACCACCTGGATGTCCAGCACGCCGGGCATGCCCATGAGGAATTCCTCGATCTCGCGCGGGTAGACGTTCTCGCCGCCGCGGATGATCATGTCCTTGATGCGGCCGGTGACGCGCACGTAGCCGTCCTCGTCCATGGTGCCCAGGTCGCCGGAATGCAGCCAGCCGTCAGGGCTGATGGTGCGGGCCGTCTCTTCGGGCATGTTGTAGTAGCCCTTCATGACGTTGTAGCCGCGGCACAGGATCTCGCCCACTTCGCCGCGCGGCAGTTCCTCGCAGGTCTCGGGGTCGCCGATGCGCACCTCGATGCCGGGCATGGCGCAGCCCACGGTCTCGCAGCGCAGATGCAGGGGGTCGTCGGGGTCGGACTGGGTCATCACCGGCGAGCCCTCGGTCAGGCCGTAACAGATGGTGATGTCCTTCATGTACATGTCTTCCACCACGCGCCGCATGAGCGGCTCGGGGCAGACGGAACCGGCCATGATGCCCGTGCGCAGGCTGGAGACGTCGAAGCGCTTGAACATCTTGTGTTCCAGTTCGGCCAGGAACATGGTGGGCACGCCGTACAGAGCCGTGCAGCGCTCGCTGTCCACGGCGGCCAGCACATGCAGGGGGTTGTAGGCTTCGAGGATGACCATGCAGGCCCCGTGGTTGACGCAGGCCGAGACCCCCAGCACGCAGCCGAAGCAGTGGAAAAGCGGCACGGGCAGGCAGACGCGGTCCTCGTCGGTGAAGCGCTGGTTGCGGCCGATCCAGTAGCCGTTGAGGCCCACGCCCACATGGGTCAGCATGACGCCCTTGGGGAAGCCCGTGGTGCCGGAGGTATACTGCATGTTGATGGCGTCCCAGGGGTCCAGGCTGTCCTGCCGGGCCTGGTACTCGACATCATCGGTCATGACGGACATGGACAGGATCTCGGGCACGGAATACATGCCGCGATGCTTCTCCGCGCCCAGGAAACAGACGCGCCGCAGATGCGGCAGGCGCGCGAAGCTGAGCTGGTCGCGGCTCTGGTAGCGCAGCTCGGGGGCCAGAGTGTAGAGCGTGTCGATGTAATCATGGTCGCGCAGGCTGTCCATGATGAAGATGTTCTCGCACTCCGACTGGTTGAGCAGGTATTCGAGCTCGTGTTCGCGATAGTTGGTGTTGACCGTGATCAGGATGGCCCCGATCTTGGCCGTGGCGAACTGCAAGGTCACCCAGTAGGGCACGTTGCTGGCCCAGACGGCCACCTTTTCCCCTTTCTGCACGCCTAGCGCCATGAGTCCTTTGGCGAACAGATCGACGGTATCGGCAAACTCGCGCCAGGTCTGGCGGTAGTTGCGGTCGGCATAGACGATGGCTTCCTTGTCGGGGATGCGGGCCACCGTCTCGTCCAGGATCTGGCCAAGGGTCTTTTCACGCAGTTCGAACAGCGCCTGGCGCTGGCGCACTTTCTCGTCCATGGATCATCCTCATATACCGCGCGGGAGCGCGGGCTGTGTACGCAAAAGGGCCGGGGAACGACGGAAGGCTACGGCGTGTAGGTCACAGCCAGCAGCTGGGCCGGGTCGTCGCCGTGCGCGCCCACGTAATGGGGCACGATGGAGTTGTAATAGATGGTCTCGCCGGCCTTCAGGTAATAGGTCTCGCGGCCGTAGACCACCATCAGCTCGCCCTTGAGTACCAGGATGAATTCCTCGCCCTGGTGCGAGATGGTCTTCCGCTCTTCGTCCTTGTCGGGATAGATCTCGATGAAAAAAGGCTCCATGTTGCGGTCGCTCTTGCCCTTGCCCAGCGCCTGATAGATGTAGCTGGAACGGGGGGTGCGGCCGGTGTGCATGGCGGGGTCCACGCTGCCCAGCTGGTCTATGCGGGAAATGATGGGATCGCGGGTGAACTGGTCATCCAGGAAGGTGCCCAGACGGACGCCCAGCGAGCGGGCCACCTTCTGCAGGGGGCCGATGGTGGGATATATCTCGTCATTTTCCATGCGTTCCAGAAAATTGACGGTCAGTCCCGTATTCTGTGAGAGGGTCTCAAGATCCACGTTCCTTTCCTCGCGGAACGTGCGGATGCGCTTTCCGACACTGCTTTTTCCGGCCATGTCTGTCTCCTGTTGCAGCCTGTGCAGAAAAACCAAGGGTAAAAAGTGTTCTGAAAAATATCATAAAGTCTTATGGCCCCGCAAGGCGGCAGTCCGTGCGTAGCGCAAACGTCGAAAAAACGCTAGGCTCGTCCCATGATACAGCACAAACGTACGGCCTTGCTGGCCGCAGGACAGGTCCAGGGCGTGGGCTTCCGCCCCTTCATCTACAGGCTGGCCGTGGAAGGCGGCCTTTCCGGCAGCGTGGGCAACACTTCGGACGGGGTGCGCATCGAGGTGCAGGGCCCCCCGGAACAGGTGGATGCCTTTGCCGTGCGTCTGCGCCGGGAGCTGCCGCCCCTGGCCCGACTCACCCGGCTGGAGATCACGGAGCTGCCCCCCGTGGACGGCGAGACGGAATTCGTCATCGTGGCCAGCCACGGCCATGCCGGCCACAGCGTGCTGGTCAGCCCCGATGTGGGCATCTGCGAGGACTGCCTGCGCGACATGCACACGCCCGGCAATCCGCGCTTCGGCTATGCCTTCACCAATTGCACCAACTGCGGGCCGCGCTACACCATCACCCGGTCCATCCCCTACGACCGCGCCACCACCAGCATGGCCTGCTTCCCCTTCTGCCCCCGCTGCGAGGCCGAATACCGCGACCCTCTGGACCGCCGTTTCCATGCCCAGCCCGTGGCTTGCCCGCAATGCGGGCCGCGCCTGTGGCTGGTGGACAACCCGCTGCTCCCGCCCGGCGGCACCCTGCCCCCGGACAGCGCTCCGGCAAACTGGCCCGGCCCGGAGACCCTGCCGTCGGAAGCATCCATGCGGGATGCCGTGGCACGGGCGGCCGCCCTGCTGCGGGAGGGCCACCTGCTGGCCCTCAAGGGCCTGGGGGGCTTCCAGCTGGCCTGTGACGCCCGCTCCGCCCGCAGCGTGGCCCTGCTGCGCCTGCGCAAGCGGCGCCCGCACAAGCCGCTGGCCCTGATGGTGCCGGATCTGGCCACGGCACGGGAGCTGTGCGACCTTGCCCCGGAACACGAGGCCCTGCTGCTTTGCCCGGAAAAGCCCATCGTGCTCTGTCCGGCCCGCAAGGGCTGCCTGCCCCCCGCTATCGCGCCGGATACCGCCGGCATCGGCCTCATGCTGCCTTACACGCCCCTGCATGCCGTCCTTTTCGACGAGCTTGTCCGCCTGACCGCTACGGCCGGAGAGCCCGCGCCCGTGCTGGTCATGACCTCGGCCAATGCCAGCGGCGAGCCCATCTGCCTGGGCAACCGCGAGGCTCTGCGCCGTCTGGCGCATCTGGCCGATGCCTGGCTGCTGCACGACCGTGACATCCTGGTGCGCGTGGACGACAGCGTGGCCGGTGTGCGTCCCCTGCCCGCCCACGGGGAAAAACCCGCCGCGGCGCCCTTTTTCTACCGCCGGGCACGCGGCTATGTGCCCCGTCCGGTGATGCTGCCCGAAGCCTGGGGCACGGATCTGCCCTGCGTGCTGGGCACGGGCGGCGAGCTCAAGGCCACGCTCTGCCTGACGCGCGGCAACGAGGCCTTCGTCAGCCAGCATGTGGGCGATCTGGAGAACGCCCCCACCTTCGGTTTTTATGAGGAAGTGGCCCGCCACCTGCAGGATCTGCTGGAGGTGCGGCCCGCCGCCGTGGTCTGCGACCTGCACCCGGATTTCCTCTCCACCCGCCATGCCACGGAACTGGCCCGGCGCGAGGGCCTGCCCCTCTGGCATCTGCAGCACCATGCCGCGCACGCGGCCTCCGTGCTCACCGAGCACGGCCACACCGGCCCGGCCCTGGCCCTGACGCTGGACGGCACCGGCCTGGGCACGGACAAGAGCATCTGGGGCGGAGAGCTGCTGTTCATGGAACTGGATGCGCCCCGCTGGCAGCGTCTGGGCCGTCTGGCGCCCTTCCGCCTGCCCGGCGGGGAGGCCGCCATCCGCGAGCCCTGGCGCATCGCCCTGGGCCTGGCCCTGCAGAGCGGTCTGGCCCCCGAAGCCCTGACCGGGATCTGGGCGGACTGCGCTGACGACGGGGACGATGTCCGCCGTGCGCCGCAGGCCATGGCCGTCACGGCGGTCAGCGAGATGTGGCGCCGGGGCCTCAACTGCCCGCCCACGTCCAGCGCCGGGCGCCTGTTCGATGCCGTGTCCGCCGCGCTGGGCCTGTGTACGCACATCACCTATGAAGGACAGGCCGCCATCCGTCTGGAAGACGCCGCCGCCCGCAGCGCCCTGCCGGGACAATGGTGGCGCATGGGACCGGAAGAACTGCGGGCCCCGCAGCCGGAGCACGAGCTGCTGCCCGCCCTGCCCCTGACGGAAGAGGACGGCCTTTGGCAACTGGACGGCACGGCCCTGTTCGCCGCCGTGCTGGCCCGGCGCGACCGCCTGCCCGTGGAAGATCTGGCCGCCCGTTTCCACTGGCAGCTGGCGCAGGGCTTCACGGCCCTGGCCGTCAGGGCCGCCGGGGCCACGGGCGTGCGCGTGGTGGGCCTTTCCGGCGGCGTCATGCAGAACGCCCTGCTGGCCCGCCTGCTGCCGCTGCTGCTCGCGGCGCACGGCCTCACCCCCTTGTGCCAGCAGGAAGTGCCGCCCGGTGACGGCGGCATCTCTCTGGGGCAGGCCGCCTGGGCACAGGCCTGTTTGCGAGCCGGAATGGCGTCGGAGATGTGAGAAAATGTCTTCAAAAAAACTCAAGCCCCCTGATATTCAGGGGGCTTTGTTTGTTATGGCACAGTAGCGATGGGAGGAGTCAGCGCCTACGGGAACGACCACCTATCTTGCGTCGCCCATTTCCTCTATAAGATTTCTTTATATATGGATAGCGTCGACTATCTACTAAATAATAACCTAACCTATATGACATTCTACTTGCAGCACGACGCGCCTTGATAGTGCCAATGAGAAATTTTATATTAGACTCAATTTCACATAGTAATTTCCCATCCTTCGCCAGTTCAATAAATTCATCCTTAAAAAATAATTTACACCCGCAATAGTATTTTTCTTCAAATTTAAACACAAATAAACACGGCATAACGTAATAACAAACCCCATTATTATCATGTATATCTAGAAACCAGCCTATATCAAGAACAATAGGAACAAATGAAATTGGAATCCATTTTGATGGAAAAAATTCATCAGGAGATGATACAATGCTTGGTCTAGATATATTTATATGATAATCTTCAATATATGATTTACATCGCTTAAGATCCCGTTGATGCTGTGTACAGTCCACGACCCAAGCCATCCGCCTGCCACCTTGGGAATAAAAATATTCTCGCGCCCGCCGCTCTTCAGGGTCGATAGGAGAATGCTGGAATTCAAGTACAAGATTGTGCTCTGTCAGGATATCGGCGATATGCTTCTCACCACTCTGTACATCCTTCAGAATACGCTCCTGCCATGCTTCTGGAAAACAGTTTTTCCAGCCAAGGTGCCAGTCCGTCTCCTTTCCTGTGGCCCAAGTATCAGAGCATTGTCGTTTATGCGCCCAGTGATGGGATTTCTTTTCCCCGCATTTGGCCAAGACAGGCCCACCACACGCAGGACAGATACCTATCAGCCCCTTTTCCGCTGTACGTCTCTGACCATCCACCAGAGCAAAGCGCATATGGCCTCCATAAGGTAACAGACTAAAGATTCTTACTAGACAGCGTAGCGGAGCCTCCCCCTCTCGGCAAGAGAACACCGCTCATTGCAAGGATTATCAGGAGACAAATTATGATTTTTTAACCAGCTGTATTTTAATGATAAAAAAGAAAAATCACTTTTTTTGATTTTTTCGTTGACAGCCAGGGTCTTTTTGGGCAGTATGCATTTCTGCCGAGGGGCTGTAGCTCAGTTGGGAGAGCGCTTGAATGGCATTCAAGAGGTCAGGAGTTCAATTCTCCTCAGCTCCACCAAAAAGGAAATCAGGGTTTGCGGAAACGCAGACCCTTTTTTCGTTTTCGGCTCCCGCCGTTTTTCTCACCCCCGCCACATGACGCCATTGTGTCATTCTGTGACATTTTCACGGAGCCCGTCTTCCCCCGTTGCCCTTTTTCTCTTAGCGCGCTACTAGGGGAAAAAGGACCGTCAATGACCCGGTCCAAAGAAGGAGGAAGATGAGATGAAAGGATTGTTCGCTTCCCTGGCAATGCTCTGCGCCCTGTGCGTGGCCCTGCCCGCCGCCCAGGCCAAGCCCCTTCCCGGTGCCAAGTACACCTACACCCTGAAAAGCGTCATGCCCGTGGCCGGTCGCCAGGGCGTGGCCTGCGACGGCAAGTTCATCTATGTGAGCTGCAGCAAGGCCCTGTACAAGTACGACATGAACGGCAAACTGGTGGCCGAGAACAAAAATCCCTTCGAAGGCTACTCCATCCCCTCCAACCACATCGGTGACATCGACGTCTACAACGGCGAGATCTATGTGGGCGCCGAAAACTTCATGGACGGCGTGGGCAAGGACATCCAGATCGCCATCCATGACGCCAACACCCTGAAATTCAAGCGCACGTTCAAGTTCGAGCCCAAGTCCGGCCAGGAAGAAGTGTCCGGCATCACCGTGGACCCGGTCAAGAAGACCGTGTGGATGTGCTCCTGGGTGGGCGAAGAAAGCGGCCGTCATCTGTATGAATACGACCTCAAGGGCAACTACCTGCGCAAGGTGCATCTGCAGCCCGTGCCGCAGTGGGTGCAGGGCGTGTTCTACTACAACGGCTCCCTGTTCATGACCGCTGACGACGGCACCGCCGACGACAACGAGCCCGACCACCTGTACCGCATCGACATCACCTCGGACAGCAACGCCCATGTGTACATGGAAAAGGTCTTCGACGAAGCCATCAAGCAGGGCGAGATCGAAGGTCTGTGCGTGGATCCCTCCACCGGCGACCTGCTGGTGCACATGAACCGCGGCGCCCGCATCGTGCTGGGCATGGGCAAGGGCTTCTACCCCGGCTACACCGAAGAAGTCCACGAGATCTACCGCTACAGCATGGAAGCCAAGCAGCCCCCGCGCCGCTAGGCATCGTGTCCTACCTGCCTTTCCGGGCCGCCTTCGGGCGGCCCTTTTTCGTGCCCGCCTCCCTTGACGCCGCCTGCCCTGCCCGCTATGCCCATGCCTCAAGCTTTCCGCAGGAGACAGGTATGGACCTTCGCAAAATACTGCTCATTTCCCTGGGGCACCTCAGCTGCGACCTCAACGGCGGCGCGCTGCCCTCGCTGATGCCCTATCTGGCCGCGGCCCACGGCTTCAACTATCAGGCCGCAGGCGCCCTGATGTTCGCCTATTCGGCCACCTCTTCCCTGGTGCAACCCGTATTCGGCTATCTGGCCGACAAACACGCCCGTTCCTGGTTCGTGCCGCTGGCCGTGCTGCTGGCGGGCGGCAGCCTGGGCCTGGTGGGTTTTCTGGACAGTTACTGGGCCATCTTCCTCACCCTCATGCCCTGCGGCGTGGGCGGCGCCCTGTTCCATCCCGAAGGGGCCCGCTATGCCAATCTTGTCTCCGGCAACCGCAAGGGCGCGGGCATGAGCATCTTTTCCGTGGGCGGCAACAGCGGCTTCGTGGTGGGGCCGCTGCTGGTGGCCGGGGCCACCTTCGTGGCGGGCCTGCACGGCACGGCCGTGTTTCTGCTGCTGGCCCTGTACACGGCCTCGTTCCTCTTTTTCCAGATGCGCGGCTGGCAGCGCCAGATCCCCCAGAGCAATGCCGCCGCAGGACAGGCCGAACCGCGCAACGACTGGCATGCCTTCGGCGTGCTGACCCTGGTCATCGCCTCGCGCTCCATCCTTTTCCTGGGCTTCAATACCTACATCCCCATGTACTGGCATGACGTCTTCGGCCAGAGCAAGGAATTCGGCGCCATGATGCTGGCCTTCTTCTGCGTCTGCGGCGTCAGCAGCAACGTGCTGGGCGGCTTCCTGGCCGACAGGATCGGCTATGCCCGCATCATCCGCCTTTCGTGGTGGCTGGCCCTGCCCGCGGCCCTGGCCTTCGCCTGGGTGGACAGCATGTGGCTGGCGGCCCTGCTGCTGGCCCCGCTGGCCGTGGGCCTGTTCGCGCCCTTCAGCTCCATGGTGGTGCTGGGCCAGAAGCTGCTGGCCCGCAACATGGGCTTCGCCTCGGGCGTGACCCTGGGCCTGCCCATGACCCTGGGCGGCATGGCCATGCCCCTGCTGGGCTGGATCGCGGACAATTTCGGCGGGCTGGGCACGGCCATGGCCTGCCTGGTGCCCGTGGCGGCCCTGGGGGCGCTGGCCTCCCTGCGCCTGCGGGACGACGCCGCCGGGGAGCGTGCGTGATGCCGGTCGCCGGTCTTGCAAGCCCCGTGGGGCCGCTCTGGCTCACGGAAAAGGACGGGCATCTGGTGGCCCTGGACAGGACATGCCCCTCCCCGGCCCACTGCCCGACCGAGACCATTTCCCTGCCGGGACAGCCCGTGGCGAGCCCCCTGCTGCACGAGGCCCGGGAACAGCTGGCGGCCTATTTCGCAGGCCGCCTGCGCCGCTTCGACCTGCCGCTGGCCCCGCAGGGGACGCCCTTCCAGCTGCGCGTCTGGCGGGCCCTGCAGGACATCCCCTACGGACGGACCTGCTCCTACGCCGAACTGGCCGCGGCCGTGGGCAGCCCGCGTGCCTGCCGTGCCGTGGGCCAGGCCAACGGCCGCAACCCGCTGATGATCGTCATCCCCTGCCACAGGGTCATCGCCGCCGGTGGCGGCCTGGGCGGCTACAGCGGCGGTCTGGACATCAAGCGTTTCCTGCTGCGTCTGGAGGCGGGGCTGCCCCTGCCGGCAGACCGCTGACGCCCCCTGCTCCCTCCCCGGCGGTTGCCTCCTGGCGCGAGTACAGGTATTATGGATAAGTTCGTATCTTTACTGTCGTTTTTGATACAGAACTGCAAAATGACAGTAAAAGTATGACATACTTTGTCATAATACCCTGCCCTTCAGCCCCAGAGTGCGGACCATGAACACGATCCATACCATCTGTATCGTCGATGACGACGAGGAAATCCGCTCCTTGCTTTCCGACTATCTGCGTCGCAACGGCTTTTCCACCTGCACGGCGGGGAACGCGGCGGAGTTCCTCGAGATCCAGCGCCGCGTGCCTTGCAGCCTGATCGTCATGGACATCATGCTTCCCGGCATGAACGGGCTGGAGCTGTTCCGTACCCTGCGCGCCGAATCCACGGTGCCCGTCATCTTCCTCACCGCGCGGGGCGACATCACCGACCGCATCGTGGGCCTGGAGCTGGGCGCCGATGACTACCTGAGCAAGCCTTTCGAGCCCCGCGAGCTGCTGGCCCGCATCCGTACCGTGCTGCGCCGCACCGAAGGCAGCGCCCGCCGCGACCAGCCCGAGACCACGCCCCTGCAGTTCGCAGGCTGGCTGCTGGACCGCAGCGCCCGCCATCTGGTGGCGCCCGACGGGGTGGTGGTCTCCCTGAGCGGCACGGAATACCGCCTGCTGGAGATCTTTTTGCAGAACCCCCAGCGGGTGCTCAGCCGCGACGAGCTGCTGGAACGCACCCAGGGCCGCAACGCCGTGCCCTATGACCGCAGCATCGACGTGCAGATCAGCCGCTTGCGCACCCGCCTGCGCGACAACGGCCGCGAGCCCCAGCTCATCAAGACCGTCCGAGGCGACGGCTACGTGCTGGCCACGGACGTGCGCCCGCAGTTCGTGCGCCCGGCCCTGCCCGTGGATGCCCCCATCATGCCCGGAAAGTAGCATGCGCGCCTTCCTTGCCCGTCTGCTGCGCAGCCTGACCTCCACCACGCTTTCCGCACAGCTGGCGGGCATGCTCATCGGCGGCATCCTTTTCCTGCACGGCGTGGCCACCTTCACGGTCCAGCTGGTGGAAGAACGGCAGGCGGCCCGCTCCGCCCTGCTGGAACAGGCCAACAGCCTGGCCCTCTCCCTCCAGCTCCTGCACTCCGAACCCTTCGAGTACAAACGCTCCCTGCTGGAGCGGCTGGAACGCCTGGACGTGGTCCACCTGAGCCTGAGCGATGCCCCCAATCCGGCCCGGCAGGCCAGGGACGAGCGCGCCCTGTATCTGCGTGACCGCCTGCGCAAGAACCTGAACAGCATCGAGACCGATCTGGACACCCGCGAGATGCTGACCGAGGTCCAGCGCGTGCATGTGGCCGACAGCATGAACCCCACCCTGCGCCGCCATGTGCCCTGGACGCATGTGTACGAAAGCCGGGTGAGCGTGCGCCTGGACGACGGCAAGTGGCTGTGCGTGGTCATCAGCAGCGATGCCTATGATTTCTCCCCCAGCCAGGCCTCCCTGACCATGCTCCTGCTGGAAGCGGGCCTGCTGATCCTGCTCATCCTGGTGGTGGTGCATCGCGTGGTGCGGCCCTTGCGGGTGCTCTCCGGCAAGGCCGAGAGTTTCGGCCGCAACCTCTACACCGCCCCCCTGCCCGAAGACGGGCCCACCGAAGTGCGCGAGGCCGCCCGGGCCTTCAACAAGATGCAGGAGCGCATCCGCGCCGGTGTGGGCCAGCACGAACGCATCCTGGCCGCCGTGGCCCACGACCTGCGCACCCCCCTGACCCGCATCCGCCTGCGCGTGGAGAGCATGGACCCCGCCTCCCCCCTGCGGGCCAAGCTGCTGGGAGACATCGACATCCTGGGCGGCATCATGGCCAACAGCGCCGAGCTCACCCGCGGCAGCGCCCGCGACGAGGCCGCCGTGCGCATGGACATGAACGCCCTGCTGGACAGCCTGGTCTCCGACCGGCAGGACATGGGACAGGACGTCAGCCTCGAAGGCAGCTGCGCCCGCCCCTGGACGGTGCGCCCCAACAGCTTCCGCCGCTGTCTCTCCAACCTGCTGGACAACGCCCTGCGCTATTCCGGCAGTGTCCTCATCCAGCTCCGGGAAAAAGACGATATCCTGCAGATCGACGTGCTGGACGACGGCCCGGGCATCCCCCCCGACATGCTGGAACAGGTCTTCGAGCCCTTCTTCCGCCTGGACGAGGCACGCAGCCCCCACACCGGCGGCAGCGGCCTGGGCCTGAGCATCGCCCGCAGCATGGCCTGCCGCAACGGCGGGGAACTGAGCCTGCACAACCGGCCGGAAGGCGGCCTGTGCGCCCGCCTGTGCCTGTACCGGTCGGCCATGGAGACGGAAACACTGTAGCCAGCGCCCCGCAGGGATGACGGGGAGAGCGCCATGCGGCCACAGCCGGGGCTCCCTTCAGGGTATCTTCGGTCTCCGTTTTCCCGGTGTCTTGCGTCAGGCCGCTTTCCCCCGCCGCTCCCGGGATGCCCTGCGGCCCCGCGCCTCCTGCCGCCCGTGGCGATGCCCCTGCATCCTCCTTTTCCCCACAGGGAGGCCGCACGGCCCGCAGCCGCCCTTTTCTCTCCACTGTGCCGCAGGAAGCAAAGGCTTTGCACCCGGCAGGCATTGCGGTATGCTTTTCTGCCGTCCGGCCCGTCACGCCGGTGCACAAGGAGAAGCCATGAAGAACTTTTTGACCCTGCAATCCGTGGAGACCGTGCTGGGGCATCTGCGCGCCCTGCCCGTCCTGCCCGCGGAGACCGTCCCCCTGACGGATGCCCTGGGCCGCCGCCTGGCGGAAGCCCTGCACGCCCCTGCCGACCTGCCCGGTTTCGACCGTTCCACCGTGGACGGATTCGCCGTGCGCGCCCGTGATGTCTTCGGCGCGCAGGAGGGTTCCCCCGCCCTGCTGGAATGCGTGGGCGACTGCCCCATGGGCGCCGTGCCGGACATCAGCCTCCAGCCCGGCCAGTGCGCGCGCATCCTCACGGGCGGCATGCTGCCCGAGGGCGCGGATTGCGTGGTCATGGTGGAATATTCCCGCCCGGCCGGCGGCAACATGGTGGAGCTCACCCGCACCCAGGCCCCCGGTGACCACGTGGTCATGCGTGACGAGGACGCCGCCGCCGGTGACTGCATCATCCCCGCGGGCCGCAAGCTCCGCCCGCAGGAGATCGGTCTGCTGGCCTCCTTCGGACAAAAGGACGTGGCCGTACGCCGTGCGCCCCGGGTGGCCATCATCTCCACCGGTGACGAGGTGGTGCCCATCGGGAGCGAGCCCCGCCCCGGCCAGGTACGGGACGTCAACTCCTACAGCCTTGCCGCCCTTTGCCGCAGTGCCGGTGCCGAGCCGACGCTGGCCGGTCTGGTGCGCGACGACGCCGAGGCCCTGCGCCGCACGGTGCTGGCCGCGCTGGACGAGGCCGACGTGGTGGTGGTCTCCGGCGGTTCCTCCGCCGGTATGCGCGACCATACCGTGGACGTCTTCACCTCCGTGCCCGGCAGCGAACTGCTGACCCACGGCGTGGCCATCAGCCCCGGAAAGCCCTTCATCCTGGCCCGCAGCGGCGGCAAATGCCTCATGGGCCTGCCCGGCCATGTGAGCAGCGCCCTGGTCTGCGCCCGCGCCTTCCTCGTGCCCCTGCTGGAACACCTGCAAGGCAGCGCCGGGGACGAGCTCGTCCCCTCCCTCACCGCCCGCCTGACCCGCGCCGTGGCTTCGGCCCAGGGCCGCCGCGACTACATCCGCGTCAAACTGGTGCCCGCCGGCGCCGCGGCCCTCGAGGCCGCCTGGCTGCCCCAGGGCCTGGACTGCTCCGATGTGGACTGGCTGGCCCAGCCGCTCATGAAGCCTTCCGGCGTGGTCTCCGGCCTGGTGGAGGCCGACGGCCTCGTCATCTGCGCCGAGAACCGCGAAGGCCTCACCGCCGGGGAACGCGTGCGCGTGGAGCTGCTGGCGTAGATCCAGATCTTTTCGGGGGAAGGAACCCCCTTTTATAGCGCAAAAAGGGGGTTCCTTCCCCCGTGCCCCCATCTTCCCCCCAATGCGCTTTATAAAAGGGACTGACCGCCTGTCGTTTTTGAAATGACGGCCCCGTTCCAAGGCAGGAACGGGAAAAGATGTCATGCCGACACCGGAGAGGATGTAATACCTTCCGGTCATGCGGCGGGAAGCCCTTCCGGCCTCCATTCGAGATATTGGGAGATATTTATGAAACGCGAACGTCATACCTATCTGACTTTGCAGACCGTGG
>ERZ857982.2326-NODE-2326-length-15073-cov-4.998668_pt1 | contig 15073 bp, 13 predicted proteins | sample MGYA00519955_ERZ857982 | MGnify/ENA primary metagenome ERZ857982 (study PRJEB31778, sample SAMEA3449416) | human gut metagenome | biome: human gut; feature: human-associated habitat; material: faeces | place: United Kingdom | collected 2010/2012 ... | reverse complement strand
GATAATCGATTGAATATCAATGATTTAGGCCCTTGTAAACAATGTAAACAATAATTTAGGAGGAAAACCTGAATAGGGAATATGAGGAAAATTATGACCAATTTAGGAAATGAAAAATCACAAAATAGAGTGCACAGAAACATTGTTTACATTGTTTCTCGGGAGGAGAATTGGGGACCTAATCAATTGAATATCAATCACTTAGGTGAGAAACAATAAGAAATTTTATTGTTTACTACTGGTCAAATATTGTTTATTATGGAAAAAACTGAGAAATTGGGGCTACCCCCAACTGGGAAACTTGGAGTGTTCCGGCGATGGCTGGGGATCTATTCAAAAGAGGAGCGGGAGGTCCTGGACTACGCCCGCAAATTGAAAAAGACCACCATGCGAATAGCACGGGGTCAGCTGACTCTGTTTTCCCGTCCGGAATGGATGCGGCACGAGGACTGGGTTGAGGTCCGCAAACTACAAAACAAATTAGAAAGGAGGCGTAGAAAATGATTGCAATTTACCTGTTGGCCATCATCGGTCTGTTCGCTGTTATCGGGGGAATTCGCCAATGGTGGATCAACCCCAAACGGAAGTTGAACAGATCCATCAAACAGATGGAGAGAGCGGAGAGACGGATTCAAAAATTCAAAAAGAAGTCGTAGGCGAGTAGAATTGGTCCAGTAGAACTGGTCCAGTAGAATTGGTCCAGTAGAATTGGTCCAGTAGAATTGGTCCAGTAGAATTGGTGCCAAATTGGTCCAGTAGAATTGGTCCAGTAGAATTGGTCCAGTAGAATTGGGCCTTCTCTCGACCCACAAATACTGGACGGCCCTCGCGCATACGGAATTAAAACCCAACAAGCATGAAAGCAAAACACTTTAAGCAGCTCGGGAAGAACTGGGCTTTGTACTCGGAGATTAATACCAAGTACTGTAATTGGACCCCTTCCATCGCCACGGTCCACGAAGGTATGATTTGGCCGAACGGCATTTCGGTCAAGTTCCTGTGGTTCGGTGTGACCCTCATTCGCGTAAGCGAATAAATTAAAGATCCCCGGGGCCAAACGCTCCGGGGATTGTTGTGCAGAAATAAATTTTTAATTTGTATAAGGTTTGATTATATTTGAGGCATGGCACGAAGCACATATAAAATGAGTCCGCTCGCCTATATGGAGGAGGGACAGAAAAGGCGAGACGCCGGGGAATTTGTAAAGCCCACCGATGCGGAGGAGCTTTATTTTGCATTCATCGAGTATTGCAAATTCATGCAGGATAACTATTTCTCCCAGGCTCACAAGAATAAGAATGGCGAAGACTGTAGCGTCTACATTTCCCGCCCGATGACCATCGAATCATTTAGGCTGTTCGCTGGCATCAATCCTGTTGAGTATGAGGAGCTCACGGGAGACCCGGTAGCAGCTGCAATTGGTGGCACCATCGAGGACGCCATCAATTCCCAGCAAATTGAGGGAGCACTGGTTGGCAAGTACGCTGCCAGCCTCATCCAGGTGCTTCAAGGACGCAAGACCAATGTCAACCTGACGGGAGGCATTACTCTCGAACAGATAACCGGAATGGAGGTAAAATAAAATGGGACGCCGGCTTCAATTTGACACCAAAGGCAACGAGAAGCAGAAGGAAGTGGCTCGGTTATGGCTTGATGACTCAGTCACTGACATTCTGTATGCTGGCACGAAAGGTGCTGGCAAATCCTACCTCGGGTGTTCTTTGATAGCCGGCGATGCCCTCACCTACCCGGAGACATTTTATTTTATTGCGCGTAAGACGGCTGCCGACCTGGTCCGGTACACAATCCCCTCCATCTACGAGGTATTCGCTCATTGGGGCATCACGGAGAACTACTACCACTTTAATGGCCAATACAACTTCTTCGAGTTGTACAACAAAAGCCGCATCTACCTCATCGATGCCAAGTACAACCCCAGCGATCCCATGTACGAGAGGTTCGGTTCCATGCAGATGACTCGGGGATGGATCGAAGAGGGTGGCGAGTTTATCCGCGAGGCGAAGACCAACCTCCAGGCTTCCATCGGTCGATGGAAGAATGACGTCTACAAGCTGGCTCCCAAACTCCTCATCACCTGCAACCCGTCCAACAATTTCCTCTACACGGACTACTACAAGCCATGGAAGGAGAACAAGCTGCCTCCTTGGCGTCGGTTCGTCAAAGCTCTGCCCCAGGACAACAAGACTCTCCCAGACACGTACATTGAGGGGCTTCTCCGGAACCTGACCCAGTCGCAGATCGAGCGACTGGTCTTTGGCAACTGGGAGTATGACGATGACCCGAATTGGTTGGTCGACTATGACGCAGTGTGTGACATGTTCAGCAATGAGTTCGTACTCCCGACGGGCAATCGGTTCATTAGCACTGACCTTGCCGGGAAAGGACGAGACAGTTGGGTGGTTGGAACCTGGGACGGCATGGTCTGCCGAATTCCCATTGCCAAAGGCTTCTCGGAAGGCAAGGAGATGGAGGAGAAGATCGCTAAATTGGCCACTGGTCTGAAAGTCCCCCGGTCCAGCATCGTCTCTGACGCTGATGGACTTGGGTTCTACTTGGAGAGCTACCTGAAAGGCATCCGGGAGTTTCACGGAGGACAGTCAGCTATTGACTCCAAGACGTACAACAACATCAAGTCGGAGTGCGCATTCAAGCTGGCTGAGCTCATCAACAAGCGCCAGATCCACATCATCTGCTCTCCCGAAGTTCAGGAGAAGATCAAGCAGGAGATGACTGTCCTCAAGTCCAAGAACACGAACTCCGCTGAGCAGAAGCGAGAGCTCATCTCCAAGGACACCATGAAGCAGCTCCTCGGAAGGTCACCGGACTTCCTGGACATGCTCATCATGCGAATGATATTTGAGATAAAGCCGAAGGCGACTGGCATGAAGTCCGCCAAAATAATAATCCCCACAAAACGATGATACTGGACATCATAACCCTCATCCGCGACATAGTCAAGATGGTCAATCCTCTGGCCGTTTTTGAGTGTGACCAGGCTCGAATGCTGAACGTCAAAGTAGACACGATGGAAAGATTCGTAACAGACTCGGACGGCAATCGGGTATCGTCTGACTTTGTCTATGTTGAGGAGCCCACCACTGGCTACTATGATATTCCTTACAGAGGGCACCAGAAGCAAAGGACCATCATGCAGATATACTTCTGCAAGTTCGAGCCGATGGCCAACGATGCCTACAAAGGCGACACGAAGTTCAGCCAGAACTCGCCCACCATCGGACGACTGGAGTTAAAGAACCAAATCGAGGAGCAGATGGTCCGACCTTTCCTGTATTTCTTGAAGACTTCGGAATTAGGTCTCAGACATCCAGAAATATTCAGCACCATTAGAATTATGTATCCGTCTCCTCGGTTCGATGCCAACGAGGTCAGCGTAGGACTGGAGCTAACAGTAACGCAAGAATGGTGTCTCGATGCGTATAAGCCCATTCCTCCTGCTCCACCCGAGCCTAAACCTGTCAGGTTGGTAGACATCATCCACGAAGGGTTTAACATGCGGGGGATTACGATAACCTTTGAGAATACTGAATCAAAACCCGTCGACAAGCCTGTAAACAACGAATCTATAAGCACTAACACTGTTCCGGCTAACCTGATCACGGCATTGTACCCGTATGGAAGCATATTATGCGGAAGACCCCTAATCCCAGCATATGCAGAGGGAAAATGGAAGTTCAAAGAGTATACATTCCCGGACACAGAAGACTTAATTGTAACTAAAATCAAAGTAATACCTGAGGGCGAGATCCCAGACGTCTGGACCTTCCGTGATATTTATACAATGGTATGATACAGCGAATCGACATACAAGGCGGTCAGATGACGTTCGGCCAACGCATAGAGCTTGGCCGGATCATCACTGAAAAGGAGCTGACCGACCTCGACAAGATGAAGGAAGGAATGCAATGTCTTGGGGTCAAATGGAGTCTGAGAAACACCTCAGAAATTGTCGAGTACTGGTATGAGGTTCTCATGGGCATTAAATACTGGATCGAGCGAGAACAGACTGAGCTCAAGTACGAGCCCAGTGCCGAGGAGAAGGCAGCCGGTATTGCTCAGTTTTCTTTGTTGGTTGGCGAGATGGCTACCATCACTGCACTGGCCAAGGACTACTCGAAGGACCCGGACGAGATCCTGGAATGGAAATACGGCAAGGTGTACAACCTCCTTTTCACCAACTTGCAGAGTCACCTCTTCCGTGAGCGATTGGACAAGGAACTGGAGCGTAAGGCTCAGCAGAAAGCCAATGCTCGCAAACCTCGAAACAAATGGCGGTAGGACTGGAACAGATATTGGCTGAGGGTCTCACCCAGATGAGGGACGAGATCATCCGGGCATCACAGGACGCCGGGCAGGAAGCTTCGGGCAGAACGTATGCTCAGATAACAGTTCAGACGGGTCGAGAAGGTGAAACAGTTTGGGGAACAATCGAAGCTCCGAACTACTTCTACACTCTCATCCGGGGACGAGGTCCTGGAAAGATCCCCGCCAATTTGGGACAGATCATCATGGAGTGGGCAAAGCTCAAAGGCATCACCTTCTCGGACCCCAAGGACCTGGTCCGATTCGGAAATGCCACTGCATGGAAGATAAAACGAGAAGGCTCAGAGCTTTACCGCAATCACATTTACGTTGACTTGGTCGACACTCCCGCTGATAACTTCGAGGAGTATCTGGCTCAGCATTTGGACAAGACAATGGAGGTCCTCATCGAGGAGTCATTCACTCCTGACAACAATATGGACCACGGATATATAATATAACGCAATATGGCAATCACCTATCAACCGACTGAGACTTCTTTATACTCAGCATATTCGCAAATACCAGTTGAGACCGACAACCTAACATCCGGGCTTGAGATCAAGACTCAGAACTTGATCTCGTTGAACATTATAGACAACGAGCAATTCATGGTGATTGACAACAGTTCCGGCAGTAGTAACAATTACTTTGTGAAGTTTCCTATCCCCCGAAGGGCAGTAGCTGGGGAGTGGTATACTTTTTGGGTTGGTTTTGGAGTGGGTGCCACTTCACTCACCGTTGCTTTGTTCCAAGCAACTGCATCGGATTCTGCTACCACTGTGATCGCTAAAAAAAACATCCCAATCGGTCCCAGTATGACGTGGTCTGTTCAGGTCCCGACCGATATTACTATAAAAGATCCCCATGTTCTATTAGTTATTTTTGCAGGAATCGAAGGTGCAACAGCTGGAGCGAAGGTCATACTGAACAACATGACTTTGACATACGGAAAGAACCCCGTTCAGTATACCCCCAGTTCAATGATGGCAGCGAACTTACTAACTGAAAGCATCGACATCTACAGAGACTCGGGATTCGGGACGACGAAGAAATACGACCTCAGTTTCTTGGCTAAAGCCGGATTCCGGGATCGTCCCAGAACATACCCGTTCGTTAATCAACACATAGCCTTTAGCATTGACTACAACCTCATATCGGCATACGCCTACAGAGGCATTGGCGAACAGGATTTCAATGTCCGGTATGCCTCCCGAGGAGTACGACCCCGAGGACACGACGTCAACTTCTCCGCGTCAAATATAGGACTGGCATTGACTGACAGAACTCCTGACAATAACAGGAATCTGTACGTAAAAAAATACTATGGGTACCCATACTTCGTCACCCTGTTCCCGAAAGGAGTTTCGAGACTTAACTCCGCTATCCCGATCACCGTTCGTGTTAAGCGGCCTGAGGGATCGTCAGGAAGTTATTTGGACCTTGTTGTTGACATTTCCAGCCGATTCAACATTCCCTTTGTGTGCGAATTTGAGGACGAAAATGCTGACGGAGCTGAATACGTAAAAATCAGACCTTCGGGTGAAGAGTTTTCTAATGAAGCATGGAATATCATGTTTGTCGACACGGAGGTACCTTGCAACCCATTCTATATTCGCTGGATAAACCGAAAAGGCGGATGGGATACGTACATGTTTGAGCAACACAAGAAGTATACTCAGGAGGTTGACCGAGGAGACCAGTACGTATTGGCTAATGCCCGGAATCCTTACACCTCAGAGACGAGAGGCGAGTTAGCTCCGGAGTTTAAGAACATAGTTCAAGCCGGAGCAGAACAGCTTGATGAGAACGACTTCAACTTGCTCAAAGGAATTGCTCTCTCGCCTTTGGTCCAGGTTTACAACTATCAAATTGGGGCATGGCAACGAGTCCTCGTAGATGATACTGATCTGACTTGGGACACCAAAGCTCCCCGGAACACTGTTAGCTACGAGTTCCAACTTATTGACGAACAAACTCAGTGGTAATATGAACTACGAACTACTCATGAAAGGCATTGACGGCGAGGTCTGGTCACTGGACCTCCCGCTGGATGCTCCTGCGATGAATTACCAGATCAACAATCTGGCGGAGCTGAAGGACAGGAATGCCTCGTACTCCCAGCGTATCAGTCTGCCCAGGACGACCCATAACGAGCAAGCATTCCAATTCAGTTTTGTAGTTGGCTCAGGTTCGTATGTGCCATACATGAAGTTTCCTTGCCAACTATTCTATGGGGGAGCACTCATATCCCCAGCGGGAGCAGTATTGAATATTGTAGACGTGTCTGACGAGTCAATAGGAATCCAGATCATTGGAGCGATCGCTGACTTGTTCGACACCCTCAACAACACTGACGCGAAGGATCCCGGAACTGGCATGTTCCTCCTCAAGTGGTACACGGACACAATGGGACAGGCCGAGCGATACCTCTCCGGCCCCGAGGAATCTAAAGTCCTGTATTTTTGGCTATATGCAACTCTACAGAAGAATCCGAACGTGCCCCCGATCTCGACGGAGGCAATCCAGGAAGTCCGAGAGTTGGACAAGTTCTACCCCCACCTCAACTGGTATGATCTCGTAACGTGGATCTTCGACCGAGCAGGTTACAGTCTTGAGACAGACGTGGATTCAGTTGACCGAGCCGAAATGTTTTTGCCTTGCACTTACCCCGTTTTGGCAGACAACCCTAATGTCCCGGAAGCATCCGGAACTGGCTGGATCCGGGATACCCCTCCTGGCGGTTTAGCCGATGTGACATGGCAAGGCTCCCCGGGGGTAACTCTCAGTGACCCGGTCGCCGGACGTTTGATTATAAACCCCATATCTGGGGAATTCAGCTGGATGACTCTATGGGACACGACCATCACGTTTAGTTTCTCATGGTCAAACACTTCTGTCATCCAAAGAGGTACGGTGACAGTCCAGGTTACCCACTACAAGAACGACGGGACCAATGCTATAGTGTTGACCAGATCCTGGTCGTCCGGATCTTCCGGCAGCGCTTCGGTCGACATCCCGATGGAGGCAGGAGAGCACATAGAGGTGTACGGATCTCTCCTCGCAGGCAGTTTCACTACCGATCAGTATGACATGAGATTTCCAGTCAGCATTACTGCTCCCATCCCGCCGGAAACTTCACCAGGGGATAGGCCTTATCCCGGGCTAACCTATGACCTCCTGGCTTCGACTGGGTTTAAGAGTTTGGGGGACATAGTCAAAGCTTTCTTACAGCTGTTTGGTCTGATTATTGACGTGAATCCCGCCACCAAAGTAACAAGAGCATACTCGGTTCAGGAGTTCTACAACAGACAAAGCTCGTCCGGGAAGAATTGGTCTGACAAGCTGATAAAAGGTAAGGACACAAAACTTACCTTCCGGTTGTCCAGTTATGCCCAGTCCAACGAGATAAAGCTGGAGGACAACAAGGACAACAATGTTACTGACTCGTACAAGTTCAGCATCCCGGATGTCAATCTCCAGCCCACTAAACTCCTGTTCCAAATTGGGTTCTTGGCAGGACTCAACCAAACCCTCTATGATGCGGGCAGTACGCAAAGGTTACACACACTTGCTAACTATCCTATATGGACTATCAATAGAGGCCGGATGGAGAACGGGGAAATGACCGAGACAACTTGGGAGCACAATGTCCTCAGTAAGCCGATGGTCGTCCACATCAATAAGTCGGACTATCTGCAACCCCAGGTGAGTGTAGGCTACACCCTCACCCCAATACGGTTATACACGGCACGTTTCAAAAGTTTGAATTACTACGTTCCTAAATACTACGGCAAGCTCATCAACAATATACTCAAAAGACCAAAGATCCTACAGACCCAGATTCTTTTGGACTCGCTCGACATCCAAAGCCTGGACCTGTTCAACCCGATATGGCTGGAAGAGCATGGGTTCTGGTTCTACGTCTCGAAGATAAACAACTTCCAAGCTGGAAAGATAACCAAAGTGGACCTAATACGCATGTAATATGGCCGAAGAACAGAAAAGCACAATTTACAATGTCAAGGTAACAGCTGAGGATGCCCTCAAGACGTTAGCCGAATTGAAACTCCGGTCCCAGGAGCTGAGGGATCAACAGAAGGCTCTGGGCAAAGTGACCGAGGAGAATGCTCAAGAATACTATGCGCTTGACAACCAGATCAAGGCAATCAACAGCGAAGCGAACAAGTACCAGAAGCAAATCCAGAACAATATTAAGCTCCAGAACCAACAGGAGGCAAGTTTAGCAAAACTTAGAACCCAGCTGGCTTTGGACAATGCCGAGTTTGCAGAGCTGGGCAACTCAATGAAGGACGCGGCTCGTAAAGCCGAGCTCGGCAAGCGCATTGCAGAAACCACCGAGGAGCTCAAAGCTCAGGAGGAGGCACTCGGGGACTATCGCCGGTCAGTTGGTAACTACGAGAAGGCAACGGATAACCTGAAACAGGAGCTCAACGACTTGACCGACACTCTGATCCGGATGGCTCAAGCCGGGGATACGAGTTCAGCATCCTTCAAGGAGATGGTCAAGCGAGCTGGGGAGCTCAAGACGGCAGAGGACACGGTCAATACAGCCATCGACCAGACTGGACGAGGAATCGACACACTGGTCGCTGTCACGGATGCAACTTCGGCAATCACTTCCGTCTACGGTTTATGGACCACAGCCACTCAGGTACTGGGGAGCGAGAACGAGGAGCTCAATGCTACCATGACGAAGATGATAACCATCATCACGGCTCTTTCCTCTTTGTCTTCTCTCCAAGCAGCTCTCTCCAAGACCGAAGCCACTTATCGAGCTGCATCTAACTTGGTTCAGCTGGTTGGCATCAACCAGACTCTCGCCGAGACGAAAGCGATAGCTGCTAAGAACGCCGTCCAGGGAACTGGCAACATCCTCACCAAAGCAGCAGCAGCTGCCACATGGCTTTGGAACGCGGCTTTGGCTGCCAATCCTGTTGTGTTAGTGGCAGCGGCAGTGGTCGGATTGGTGGCTGGAGTGGTTGCTCTTACGAACGCATTTAACAGTAACACGGAAACTCAAGAGAGAGCAACCCGGGCAATGGAGGCATACAATCGAGCTGCCGAAGCCTCCACGTATGTACTGGATCAGATCGAGACCAAGCGGAACACTCTGTCCAAAGCCGAGGAGATCCGGGGCAAACGGGAGATCGAGAACCTCAAAGCCAATCATGCCACGTCGGAACAGATCGCCGAAGCTCAGCTCAAAACAGCCAACAAGCTCCGCGAGATTGAGATGAGTGCAGCTCGTCAAAGACAGATGGCTGCAATGGATGAGTTCGACTCCTTGAAGAAGGTGATTGCAGCCAAGGAGGAGGAGCTCAACACGTGGTCAGGAAGCTTGAACAAATACAAGGAGGCCAAAAAGGAACTCGACGACTTGAAAGGTCGATACCAAGAACTGTTCCGGACAATCGAGAATGAAGGAGCTGCAGTTGCCAATTTGGCTCTCGAGACTGCAATAGCCAATCGGGAGGCTCAGCAGGCCATTGCCGATAAGGCTCTGGAGGTTGCTTTGAAGAATTCGGAAGCCATGCAGAAAATCCGGGAAGACGATCTCAGGTTTCAAACAACATTCCAGTCTACGAGCATCGCCATCCGGATGGAGTATGAAAGGAAACTCTACAAGGCAGCTCAGGATGGAGCCCGGGAGCGTCTCGCTCTTCAAAAAGCTCACGGCAAAATCACTAACAAGGAGTATCAGACGGCTCTGAATGCCATGGCTCGGTCCGACAAGCAGTTCTACGAGAACCAAGCCAAACAGCTTAATAACTACCTTGCTGGGGTGAGAGCCAATATATTGGCTGTAGCCTCCGGAGGCACAGTCGACATGCAGATTGCCCAGGTTACTCAGAAGTACCAGGATGCCATGAAGGAGCTGGCCAACATTCAGCCTCCTCAGTTCGTGAGAGGTATGAGCGAGGAGGAATACCAGAAAGAGTATGCCGCTTATGAGCAGTTCCTGGTCAACAGAGCCGAACTCGAGAAACAGATTCAGCAGAACCTCCAGGATGAAATCAAAAAGATCCGCGAGGACGCTACCAAACAGCAACTTGACCGATTCAACCAAGTTCTCAACGAACAGTATGCCGAAGATCTCTCAAAGGTCGCGGACAACGAAAGGAAGAAGCTGGAGCTCGAGAATGAGATGCTCCAGAAACAAATCGAAGCCAGGAAAGCTGCCGGGGAGAAAACCTATGAGCAGGAGGCCCAGCTCCGAGCCAACAATCTTCGTCTCCAGCAAATGGACCTCGACAAGGAGCTCACTCAAGCCGAGTTAAATCACAAGTCCAAGTATGAGATCCGGAAAAGGTATCTGGAAGCCGAGTTGGCAGCAGCTCAAGGAAACGAGGACGCCATTGCTCAGATCCAACTCGAGATGGCCGAGAACGAGGAGTCTTTATGGGAGGAGCGAATCGAGAAGCTCCAGGAGTATGCCGGAATAGCATCTAGCTTCGCCACTGCTTTCAACGATTTGGCCAGTGCTCTCGGGGAGCGCCGGGCTCAGGAGGTAGAAGAACAATACAGCCGGGAGGAGCAGGCATTGGCAAACATGTACGCTAATGGTCAAATCACGGAGGCCCAGTACAACGAGAAGAAAATCAAGATGGAGAAACAGAAGGAGAAGGAGTTGGCCAAAATCGAACGGGAACAAGCTATCCGGGAGAGGGCAATGGGATCCTTCGAGATTGGCATCAATACTGCCATCTCCATCATGGCATCGGCTAAAATGGGATTCCCTTTGGCTATCCCGTTCATTGCAGCAGCTGCGGCTTTGGGAGCAGTTCAGATGGCAGCTCTTTGGGCAGCTCCTCTGCCGAAAGCCGCAAGAGGTAAATACATTGAGGGACCCAGTCATGCCGCTGGAGGAGTGCACATTGAGGCCGAAGGAGGAGAGACCATCATTAACAAGAAGTCGAGCCGTATGTTCCTTCCTCTCCTGTCAGCCATAAACGAACTCGGTGGCGGAGTACCGTTCACTAAAGTTGGGTCGGACGGGGGATATGCTATCCGATCATTCGCTGAGGCGTCGGAGCCCATGAATCGGCTTGACATGGAGAGGGCAATTCAAAAAGCATTTGGCCAGGTGAGAGTGATTGCTACAATCGAAGATATTCGGAGGGAAGATGCTAACTACGTGCAGATTCAGGACCGGGCTAATTTTTAAATAGTCCAGCACAAATAGTATTTCAATATCTATTAGGAATAATTATATTTGTATCGAAATAATTTGGCACATGATATTCATCAACCTAAAAGGCGCAATTGACTCCGAAGAGAATCGGGTCATGATGGAGCTTTGGGGTGGGACCTCAGAGATCTGCTCCGTGGAGACCTTCCGCCGGATACTTGATGAACACCCCGACGAACAGGAGGTGTGCATCAACATTGACTGTGACGGGGGCTCTGTTGAGGAGGGCTTCAAGATTTACGATTTTCTTCGCATGAGCGGGAGGACGATATATACAAATATTGTCGGGGGATGCCACTCGATGGCAGTGTGCATCCTGTTGGCAGCTCCGGCAGAGAACCGGTCGGCAAACAGGAATTGCCGGGCACTCATCCATCGGGTATACATGCCGGTCGGGGATTGGCTCACTTCCGACGATGCTCGTAGCATTGCCGAGGAGCTTGCTCTGGAGGAGGAGGCTATTCTTGACGTGTATGTCGAGAGAACAGGTCAGGACCGGGAACGGCTCCGCAATGTCATGCATGAGGAACGCATCCATGATGCCAAATCACTTCTTGACTTGGGATTCATTTCCAAAATCAATTCATACAACACAAACCAAATTTTTAATGCTATGGCAAAAAACAAAAAAAGCGCTTATGAAAAATTCATGAGCAAAGTCAAGGCATTCCGGAATGGCAAGAAAGGCTCTCCCGCCAACTTCGACTATCTGGATGCTGAGGGTCAGGTCGTTCTCCAGACCGTAGGTGAAGAGGACAATCTGGCCGAAGGTGTAGAGGCAACTCTCGCCAACGGCGAGACGTCGGGCACTGTCGTTCTGGAAGACGGCCGGGTGGTTACTGTCGAGGACAACATCGTCACCAGCATCGAGATGGAGGACACCGAGTCTCTTGAGGACCGCGTTGCAGCACTGGAGGCGATGCTCGACGAGGCAACGAACCTCATCGAGGAGCAGGAGAACGAACTCCGCAACCTTCGTGGTAGCAACTACCGCCCGAAGAACCGCAAGACGGTTCTGCCCGGAGGCAAGAAGCCCGAACCCTCGGCAGCTGACCTCAAGAACGAAGCTCGCGAAAAGCTCCAGAAGGTCAACGCTGCCAAAAAGATTCTCAAGTAGTCAAACTCAAAAACTTTAAGAACTATGGCAGCTAAAAATGGCGGATTTCTTGACATGGACAAGTTCACTTTTTGTGGACGTGTCATTCAGGCAATCTCGGAGATGATTATGGAGGACACCATTCAGGGTCCTGACATCAACTCCACTCACACAGTCTTCCCCGACATCGTCACTAACACTGAGGTGGGTTACATCGGCGAGGGCGGCATGGTCGGCGTGGTCAACACCGGGTGTAACCCGACTCCTCAGCCGTGGAACATCAACACCCGCAAGCTGAAATGGGAGCCCGGCATCTGGGAGATCCTCCTGTCCCAGTGTTACACTGACCTTCAGCAGTCGGCAACTATCTACTCTCTCCGCACCGGCGTCGACATTCCGGACTTCACGGATACGGACTACATGAACATCGTCATTGAGGTTCTGGAGCGATCCATTATGGACTTCTGGTACCGCCTGTTCTGGTTCAACGACAAAGACGCCAAGAACGTTACCGACAACGGTATCATTACGGATGGGCTCGACCTGAAATTCTTCACCATCATCAACGGTTTCTGGAAACAGATTACCACACAGGCTACAGCCAATCCGTCCCAGCGCGGAGCAACAATTACGGAAAATGCCGGGGCATCTTACGCAGTTCAGAAGCTTACTCCGGACAAGGCCAAGGAATACATTCAGTCGGTCGTGTTCAGTGCCCCGCTTCTGCTCCGTCAGCAGTCTGACAAATTTATCCTCGTTACCCAGTCTGTCTACGATGCCTATCAGCAGTCTCTTATGGACGCTTGCTGCCTCGAGTCGGCTCGCTTGGCTCTGCTGAATGGCATGGAGGCTCTCAGCTTCAATGGCATCCCGGTCATCGCAATGCCCATCTGGGACAAGATCATCGCTACGTCGGAAGACACTGGCACGAAGCTCAACAATCCCCATCGAATTCTCTTCACCTCGAAGAGCGTCCTCGGCATAGGTGTTGATGCAATCGACAGCTTCGAGAAGATGCGGATCTGGTACGAGTACAAAGACCGCGTAGTCTACGTAGAACTCATGGGTCGGGCGGATGCCAAGCTCACTAACCCGGATCTGTTCTCGGTAGGTATCTAATCCTCAAAAATCTAAGAAAATGGCAGGACTTGATTGTTCTAAAATCAAAACAGGATTCATCAACCAGGTGTGTGGTAAGCCGGCAATCGCCGGCACCACCGCCAGGGTGATTCTCCTCAGCTACTCGGACGTCGACAAATCGAAGTCTGCTGTAACTGACAACGTTATCTCTTCGCTCATCCTCAAGGCCGGTGCCACTGGTTACGAAGTCGACTCGCTGCCCAACGCAACAGTTGGCTCGGACACCATCAATGCTGGCACGTATCTCAAGACCCACCAGCACAACGTGGTCGTCCGAATCTTCAAGAAGTCGGAAGCAGCCAAGAAGTTCGTAAACGGCCTGACCAATGCCCGCGTCATCGCTATCGTCGAGAACAACGACACCGGAGACAACGGGGACACCAAGTACGAGGTGTATGGCTGGGACTCGGGTCTGGAGCTCACCGAAATCACTGTCACTACCGAAATGACCGACGGCGTCGCTTACCAGGTAACTCTGGCCAACGGTACCATCGCTCAGGAAGGTTCGCTCCCGATGAGCCTATTCGCCACGGACGAAGCCACCACTGACCTCATGGTTGATGGTCTTCTGACCGGAGGATCTAAACCGTAGCACTCATGACTGACATGCTCGAAAGACTGAGAGCTTACCAATCCAAGTATGGGTCCCTGAGAGGCGAAGCCTATCGGGCCCATACATTGGAATTGGAAAAGAACCCCGCTCTCCATCGAGAAGTAGATGAACTTTCTCGATACTTTTTGAATAAGTCAGTTTCCCGATGCGGCTTCTGCCTGATCGAAGCCGACTTAGCATTAAGACGAATAACAGAACAACAAATGAAAAACGTAGCACACCCCGATTACGAACTCCGAGCAGGTACTCTGCTCCACGACCCAATCAACAAAGAGTTCAGCAAGATCCTCACCCCGAGGAACATCACGGAGGATCTCTGCCTGTACCACATCGCATTCAACAAGGATGCGCTCTCGTACTTCACCCGAGTTCCCGAAGACCTGAACGACCGACTGGAGAAATTCATGTCTCGTTATGGCAAGGAGATGCCGGACAAGGACGTGGAAATCAAGAAGCGTCAGGCTCAGGTTCTGAGCAAGCAGATCGATTCTGTCAAAGCCGAACTCGAAGAGCTGAACAAGAAACAGATCGAGCTGAACGCCAAGCTCGATGAGTACTCCAAAGCCATGGAGGCAATCCATGCCATTCTCGACTCGGCATCCGCCGAGGAGAAGACCGAGGAGAAGACCGAGGAGAAGACCGAGGAGAAGACCGAGGAGAAGACCGAGGA
>ERZ857982.2319-NODE-2319-length-15145-cov-7.817893_pt1 | contig 15145 bp, 8 predicted proteins | sample MGYA00519955_ERZ857982 | MGnify/ENA primary metagenome ERZ857982 (study PRJEB31778, sample SAMEA3449416) | human gut metagenome | biome: human gut; feature: human-associated habitat; material: faeces | place: United Kingdom | collected 2010/2012 ... | reverse complement strand
CTGCGTGTGCAGCTGGGCGTGGACTTCGTGGACCTGACCGCCGTGTCCATTCCCGTGGAGCTGGCCAAATACGTCCCCCGGAACCTGGCCAAAAAGTTTCTCGTGGTCCCGGTAAAGCTGGTGCAGGACCGCCTGTACCTGGCCATGCACGACCCCCTGGACTTTGTGGCCCAGGACGAGGTCAAGACCGCCTCCCGCAAACGCATCATCCCCATGATCGCCACCCGCAAGGCGGTGGAGCAGGCCATCGAGCGCCTGTATGGCAGCGAGGGCACCGCCCGCGTCATCGAGGAGATGAAGCGCGAGGCCGGTGCCGGCGAGGACATCATCCCCGCCCAGATGGCCCGGGACACTGCCGACCCGGAGGCCTCCGCCCCCACCATCCGCTTTGTCAACTCTCTGATCGAGCGCGCCTTCACCGAGCGCGCCAGCGACATCCATCTGGAGCCCCAGGAGGGTGAAATGCTGGTGCGTATGCGTATTGACGGCCTGCTGCAGCGTGTGCTCACTGTGCCCGCCGATCTGCAGAACACCGTCATCTCCCGCCTGAAGATCATGGGCGGCATGAATATTGCCGAGCACAAGGTGCCCCAGGACGGCCACGCCATGTTCTCCGTCCGGGGCCACAGCCTTGACCTGCGTATCGCCTCCATGCCCACCGTCTACGGCGAGAAAATCGTCCTTCGCCTGCTGGACAAGTCCGCCCAGGTGCTGGACAAGTCCGTCCTCGGGCTGGAGGGCCGCGACCTGGACAACTACAACGCCCTGCTGAAAAACACCAGCGGCGTGGTGCTGCTGGTGGGCCCCACCGGCTCCGGCAAGTCCACCACCATGTCCAATATGCTCCGCGACCTGTCCAGCGACGCGCTGAACATCGTCACGCTGGAGGATCCGGTGGAGTACCACCTTCCCGGCGTGAACCAGTGTCAGATCAACGAAAAGACCGGCATGACCTTTGCCAGCGGCCTGCGCGCGATCCTGCGTCAGGACCCGGACATCATCGCCGTGGGCGAGATACGCGACGGTGAGACGGCCTCCATCGCCATGCGGGCAGCCATCACCGGCCACCTGGTCTTCTCTACCCTGCACACCAACGACGCCGTCTCCGCCGTCCACCGTCTGGAGGACATCGGCGTGGAGCCCTGGTTGGTGTCCAGCGCCCTGCGGGGCGTGGTCAGCCAGCGTCTGGTCCGCAAGCTCTGTCCCCACTGCAAAACGGCTTACCGTCCCTCTGCCGAGGAGCTGCTTCTTCTCGGCCTGCCCGAGGACAGCGACGTCACCTTCTACAAGGGCGCCGGCTGCCCCGAGTGCCGCCATTCCGGCTACATCGGCCGCCGCGCCGTGTTCGAGATACTGCTGCTCAACAGCCGCCTCCGCCGGCGCATCAGCCACGGCGCCGACGGCGATGAGCTGCTGGCCGCCGCCCGGCAGGACGGCTTCACCACCCTGCGGGAAAGCTGCCGTGAGCTGGTGCTCTCCGGCGTCACCTCCGCGGCGGAGGCCGCCCGCGTCATCAACACCGCCTCCGAGGCCTGATTTCACAGAAAGGAGCGCCCCGCGCCCATGACCACATTCCGTTATAAAGGCCAGACCGCCGGCGGCGCGAAAGTCTCCGGTGTGCTCCGCGCCTACGATGAATTTGAGGCGGCGGACAAGCTCCGCGAGAGCGTTGCCATCATCACGAAGCTGGAGGCCGTTCCCGAGAAGAAGGAGAGCGTGCTCTCCCGCCCCGTGGCCTTCCGGGTCAAGGAGAAGGAGCTGGCGCTCCTGTGCTCCCAGTTTGCCATCATTCTGGCCTCCGGGCTGTCGGTGGAGCGCTGCGTGTCCATGGTAGCCGCCCAGACGAAGAACAAATACCTCCGCCGAATGCTGGATAAGGTCTCCGAGGAGGTGGGCGCCGGCTATTCTCTGGCCCAGAGCTTCGGGAACAACGCCCCCTACCTGCCCAAGACCTTTACCGAGACGCTGCGCGCCGGCGAGCAGTCCGGCACGCTGGAGAGCTGCTTCCAGCGTCTGCATGCCTACTACGACCGTTCCGCCAAGACCAGAGCCAAGATCGTCAGCACCCTGACGTACCCTGTGATGGTCATCATCGTGGCCATCGTCGTCTTTGTCATCATCATCGCCGTGGCGGTCCCCGCGTTCACGGACGCCTTCACGGACCTGGGCTCCGGCAGCCTTCCCGGCGTCACCAGGGCCCTGATGGTCGTCAGCGCCTTCTTCACCAAGTGGTGGTGGCTGGTGCTGGGCGTTCTGGCCCTGCTGGTCATCGCCTACCTGACCTTCCGCCGCACGGAGCGCGGCCGCGCCGCGCTGGCCGCCTGGAGCCTGACGCGCGCCCCGCTGCGCCGCATACACTCCATGAACGCCGCCGCCCAGTTCGCCCACAGCATGGCCACCCTGCTGGCGGCAGGTCTGCCGCTGCCCCGGGCACTGGAGGTCACCGCCAACGTCGTGAGCAACTACACCTTCTCCCTGGCGGTCCGCCAGGTCCGGCAGGACGTGGAGCGCGGCCGTCCCATGGCTGAGAGCATGGCCGGCATCGAATGCTTCCCCGCCATGCTCACTGAGATGGTGGGCGTAGGCGAGCGCTCCGGCGCACTGGAGGAGACGCTGGACGTGATCGGCGGCTACTACGACAACGAGGTGTCCGTCACCACCGCCCGGCTGCTGGCCGTGCTGGAGCCGGCCATCACCATTGCTCTGGCCGTGCTGGTGGTCATACTGCTGCTGGCGGTCTATCTGCCCATGTTCACCCTGTACGGCGGCATATAACCAAGGTATCATTTCCGCGCGCAACGCCGCGGGACGATATAGAACTACAAACAGAAAAGGAGAAACTACCCATGCTGAAAAAACTCAACAACAAAAAAGGCTTCACCCTGATGGAGATGCTGATCGTTGTCGCCATCATCGCTGTTCTGGTGGCTATCGCCATTCCCGTATTCAACGGCGCTCTGACCAAGTCCAAGGAGGCCGCCGACGTCGCCAATATCCGCGCTCTGTACGCCGAGTGGCAGGTCGGTATCCTGACCGAGAACAAGACCATTCCCGCTGACAAGGATAAGTTCCTTGCCGGTCCTGACAACAACGGCGCAACTGAATTCACTTTCAATTACGCTGATACAAAGCTCACGTACACTAATGGCAAAATTGAGTACGCAGCTACCAAGCTGACTGATGCAAACGGTTCCAAGACCTACACTTGGACTCTGGGTCAAGAAAACAGCTAAATGATCCCCCGCCCCGGCTGTGCCGGGGCGGGGACACCCGCAACGACACAAAGGAGCCTGTTCCCATGCTGTACACTGCCCCCGCCATCACCATATACAGCTGCTGCATCGCCGCCCTGCTGGGCGCCTGCATGGGCAGCTTTCTCAACTGCGCCGCCTGGCGCATCGTCCATGGCGAGAGCGTCCTCCGCGGCCGCTCCCACTGCGACGTCTGCGGCCATGTGCTGGCGCCCCGCGACCTTGTGCCGGTGTTCAGCTATGTGTTCAGCCATGGCCGCTGCCGTTACTGCGGCGCGAAGCTCTCCCCCCGCCACGCGGTGGGTGAAGCGGTGGCCGCGCTGGTGTTCGTGTCGCTGCTGCTGCGCTATGATATCTCCCTCCGGACCCTCGAAGCCTGGGCCGTGGCCTGCCTGCTGCTGGCCTGCGCCTTCGCGGACCTGGAGGGGTACATCATCCCCGATCGCTTTATCGCGGTCGGCGTTGTGCTTTTTATCGTCACTCTGTTTTTTGTCCCGGACCCGGGCAAACGGGCGCTGGACGGCCTCATCGGCGGCGTCGCCGTGGGCGGCGGCGTCCTGCTGCTGGCGCTGCTGATGGAGAAGCTGCTCCGCCGCGACGCCATGGGCGGCGGCGATATCAAGCTGCTGTTTCTCACAGGGCTGTTTCTGGGCTGGCAGAAAAATCTGCTGTGCCTGCTGCTGGCCTGCGTCGTCGGCATCCTATGGGGCCTTGTCCGCGCCAAGCGCGGACAGCAGGGCCTTCCCTGGGGCCCCGGCATCGCGCTGGCCGCCTGGTGCGCCGCCCTGTTCGGCCAGAACCTTATCGACTGGTACCTGTCATTGCTGTAACGCTTACCATCGATCGACAAGGGCAAACACGCCTGCCAACGTGTCTTTCCGTTGCTTTTTGCCCTTTTCGCCTTGGCGGGCGTCAGCCTCGCTCCAAAGGAACGTCGCTCGGCAGCATCGGCGAGAATATGCCGACTCCGCCCGCCTGCGTCTCAAAAACTAAAAATCATTCGAAAATACATCGCCGGCAGGTGCGGAGCAGTTTTGCCGGAGCAGAAATGGGTCCAGACAAGAAAAGACCCGCAGAGAATACTTGCCGTATTGTCAAGGGGCTTGACGCAGTATGGGCACATTTCTGCCCGCCAAAACCGTGTCTGCCCTTGTCGATCGATGGTATCGGAAAGCGAGGATCCCCTTATGAAAAAAATCGTTGGCATTGATATCGGCGGCAGTAGCGTCAAGCTGGCCTACTTCGCCGGCAGTACGCTGAAAAAGGCCGCCATGGCCCCCCTGCCGGATAACATGGTGGCTGACGGCAGGATCTTGTCCATGGACGCCATGGCGGACTTCCTCCGCCAGGCCGCCCGGGACAACGGCATTCCCCTGACCAACGCCGCCGTGGTCCTGCCCTCCACCGAGGTCTTTACCCGCGAGCTGACTATGCCCGCCATGACGGAGCAGCAGCTGCGCTACAACCTGCCCTACGAGTTCCGCGACTTCCTTACGGACGAGAAAAGCAAGTACTACTTTGACTACTCCATGCGCGACATTCTCCGCGACCAGGACGGCTATCCCACCGAGATGACGCTGCTGGCCTGCGCCATGCTCAAGGAGACGGCGGAGCGCTACCGCGCCATGATGCGCCGCGCCGGCTTCAAGCTGCAGGTCCTCACCCCCAGCGAGTGTGCCTACGCCGGCGTGCTGGCGGCCTACTACCGCCGCACCGGTCTGCCCCAGCGGGATATGTGCATCGTCAACCTGGGCTACACCGCCGCCTATCTCTACATCTACCGCGGCGCCTTCTTCGAAAGCCGCCGGGAGATCGACCTGGGCCTGAACCGTCTGGAGCAGCTGGTAGCGGAGCACTGCGGCGTGGATATCCATGTAGCCCACAGCTATGTGCTGCAAAACTACAACGACGTGCTCTCCTCCGACTATGCCCAATCGTTTTACGCCCGCATCGCCGTGGAGGTGATGAAGGCCGTCAACTTCTTCAACTACAACAACCGGCAGCAGGAGCTCACTGACCTGTGTCTGTGCAGCGGCGGCTGCAATATCATCCCCCTGCGTCAGGCGCTGGCCGAGACCACGCACCTGCACCTGCACACCGCCCAGGAGCTGCTGGGCGACGATGTGACCCTGGATGAGCCGTGGATGTATCTCCGCGCCATCGGCGGCGTGGACGAAGGACTGAGAGGAGGTCTGCAATGATCGCGGAAAAGAACGGTATCACCGTGGATACGCGCACTGCCGCGCCCGCGCGGAAAATGATAAAGTGCCCCCAGAAGACCGGCATCAACCTGAACCTGCAGGAGGACCGCCAGCGTGACCGCCGGACCCTGCTCATCGGTATTCTGGCCATTGCGGCGCTGGTAACCGTTGTGGTCAACTTCGGCGTGCTCCAGCAGTACCGCCGTCTGGACAAGGCCCAGGCCGCCTACGACCGCGTCCACACCCAGTATGTGAGCGCCCAGGAGGCTCTGGCCGACTACGACCGCGTCCTGCTGGAATACCGCACCTACTCCATGGACTGGATGACCGCCGCCGGCAGCGAGGACATCCCCGCCGCCGTGGACCGTCAGGCGGCCCTGGACCTGCTGGAGCAGGAGATGCTCAGCCACGGCTCCCTCACGGCGCTCCAGATCACCCAAAACACCATGAACGTGGATATGTCCGGCATGACCCTGGACCAGATCTCCGCCATGTTCGCCCGCCTGCGCCTCTCCCCCATCGTGGACAGCGTCTCCCTCAGCGTTGCCTCCACGGAGGAGGGCAAGGCCGCCACCATCATGGATTTCACCGTCCGCATCGAACTGCGCCAGCCGGAGGAGGTGTCTCAATGAACCGCGAGCTTACCAAGCGAGAAAAGACCCTGCTGCTGATCCTGGTGGTGCTGGTGCTGGTCCTGGGCTACTGCAAGCTGTTTCTGGAGCCCATCGACCGCCAGATAACCTCCCTCCGCACCAACACCGACATCGAGCAGGCCGAGCTGGACACCGACCGTGTCCGTCTGGCCCAGCTGGAGCAGATGCAGCAGGCCATTGCCGCCATCAAGGCCTCCGGCCAGGAGCGTGCCCTGCCCCAGTACGACAACGACCAGGCCCTGATGACCGAGCTGGACAAGCTCATGGCCGCCACCCTGCAATATGAGGTGGACTGCACCGAGGGCACCACCCAGGAGGGCTATCTCGTGCTGCGCCCCGTGACGCTGACCTACCAGACCGCTTCCTACGCCCAGTCCCGCCAGATCATCGACGCGCTGGGCGCCAGCGCCAATGTCAACTTCCTCTCCAACGTGGACGTGCAGTATGATGCCGATAAAGCACAGTACAAAACCGTGCTTCACCTCATCTTTTTCGAGCTGATGCCCTGACTGCGTCCCCACCATTTTTCCGCCCGCGTCCCTTTGCGGGGCAGCGTATCGATTGTGTTATGCAAAAAAAGCTCTCAAAACAGAATAATTCCGGCTTTACGCTGTCCGAAGTCCTCATCGCGGTCGCCATCCTGATCGTGCTGATGGGCCTGGCCATGATCCCCATCACCCGCCATCAGCGCGACCTGCGCCAGACGGAGCTGGACGCCAAGGCGGAGATCGTCTACCACGCGGCCCAGAACAAGCTGTCCGAGCTGCTGGCCAATGGCCGCATTTCCGACTGCTATGCGGAGGATCTGCAGCCCCTGAACAACACGCCGCTGGACGCCGCCGAGAGAAAAACCTCCCTGCACTATGTGACCTCCGCCGCCAAGACCGGCGAAGGCTCCGCCGCCGCGGCCATCCTCCCGGAGGACCAGGTGGACCGCCAGCTGTGGGACAACCATTGGGTGATCGAGCTCGACCCCACCAGCGGCAGCGTCTACGCCGTGTTTTACAGTGAAAAACCCCTGACCTACGACTTTGACAGCTTCAATCCCCTGCGGTTCCGTGATGGCCGGCTGAGCGCCGGCGCCACCGTGGGCTATTACGGCGGCGACAGTGTGCAGTCCGAGATCACCGGCAAGCTGACGCCCCATATGGAGATTATCAACAAAGAGCAGCTTCTTCTGCGCGTCACCTGCGACACGCCTATGGAGCCGCTGCACTTCTATGTGACCGTCTCCGACGGCGTCCACAGCACCTCCCGCATCGAGCTGACCGGCAGCGAGGTCAAGACCGACTATCTCACCTACACCGCCACCATGGTCCTGGATTCTCTGACGGACGGTATGCGCTTCGGCCAACAGGCCCGCTTCAAAAACAAAAATCTGACCCCCGGCGCGGACCTGACCATCACCGTGGAGGTGACGTGTGAGAACCGTCTGGTGGACTCCGCCTCCGGCACGCTGACCGCCAACAGTCTGTTTGCCGAGGTTCGCGGCGGCGACACCGCCGTTGTCACCTACGCCCGCCACCTGCAAAATCTGGACACGGCCTCCCGCTTGCCCGACAGCATCACCCGCGCCGTGCAGGAGCAGGATATCCAATTTGTCAACGAAAACGCCGATGACGGCTGGGACCGCCTGTACGGCTCCCGCACGTTCACGCCCATCACCAACAGCCGCCTGACCTACTGCGAGAGCAAGGCCACCGTGAACGGCCAGGTCTACCACCCGGTCATTTACGGTCTGACCGTGAACACCACCGGCGACGGCGGTCTTTTTGCCGCCTTCTCCGGCACGCTGAAAAACCTGCGCCTTTGCGGCGCCGACATCACCGCCTCCGGCAATGCCGGCGGCCTGGCCGGCCGTCTCAGCGGCAAGACCGAGATCCTCGACTGTCAGGTGTACCTCAGTCCCACCCGCGACAAACTCAGCGCCAAGACCGAACAGGACATCTGGCTCCGCGGCAGCACGGCGGGCGGTCTGGCAGGCCGCTGCGACGGCACGCTGACCATCCGCCGCAGCTTCGCGGCTACCGTGATTCAGGGCGTCCGCTATGCCGGCGGCCTGGTGGGCAATACGGACAGTGCTGCTCTGACTGTGGACCATTCCTACGCGGACTGCTACCTGTACGCCGCCGCCAATAACGGCGTCGCCGGCGGCCTGATAGGCGCCTGCAACGGCACCGCCAATATCGCCCTGTCCAACTGCTACGCCGCCGGCTTCCAGAGCGCCGGCACCACCGCCGGTCTCTCCGGCGGCGAGCTCTCCGGCGGCGACAGCCTCAAGGCCTGTTACAGTGCCTGCGTCCGTCTGGGCACCGACATGAAGCTGACCTACTCCACCGTCAAGCCCCCCGCTGCCGGCACGGCTCCCGCCGACATAGACGCTGTCTATTACCTGTTCCCCAGCCGGAACGATCTGTCCGGCACCAGCTTCGTCAATTACGCCGAATGGAGCGGCCAGAACCGCGCAGAGGGCGTAAAGGTCCTGGGCACCGCCTTTACCGCGGAGACAAGTGACACCGTGGCCTACAATCTCATGGACGACATGGGCCTGAGCACCTACTCCTACCCCCGGCTCACCGGTCTGCCCCACTACGGCGACTGGCAGGCGGATTTCGAGTCCGGCGCACTGGCCTACTATGAAAAATACAGCGACGGCACCTACGGCTTCCTGGGTGCCAACCGCTCCACCCTCCGTTCCGGCGGCACCGTCGTGGACGACGGCTACGGCATGGTCTACCGCACCCAGCCTACGGACGCCATCACCGTCGCCTATACCCTGGGCGGTATAGAAAATACTGACACGCTTTGGCACACTGAGGATATCGGCGGCGGCTACTGGCTGGTACGCCTGCCCGACGAGTTGGTCTATACCAGTGAGGTGTCCCCCGCCTTCTACCGTCAGGTGACGGTGGATGACATCTCCTACTTCTTCAATCCCCACTTCGCCTGCCGCGTGATCCAGAGCGCCGCCCTGCCCAGCGCCCCGGCGGAGGTTGGCATCCGCACGGCCCGTCATCTGCACGACCTGAGCCTGTATTACGACACCTACCGTACCCTGCTGGACAAGACAGCCGTCTTCCGGCAGGAGCGCCCCATCGACTACAACAGCTACGCCCGTCTCACGGTGCACACGCAGCCGCCTATCGGCGCCGCGGACGGCAAGCCTTTCATCCACACCTACGACGGCGGCGGCTATACCATCGCAGCGCCCTCCTTTACCGGCACGGTCAACACCGACGGCACCAGCTATGCCGGTATGTTCGGTCTGAACCGAGGCACCCTGCGCAATATCATACTGCTCACCGCCAATAAGGATCGTACCGTTTCTCTGGAAGGTCAGCTCTCTCTGCAAACCGCCTGCATCGGCGCCCTGACCGGCTGCAACGAGGGCACGGTCTACAACTGCGCCGCCGCGGGCTTCTCCGTGAACGGCGACGCCCGTCACGGCAGTATCCTGTATCTGGGCGGCCTGGTGGGACGCAACAGCGGTACGGTCCGCGCCTCCGGCGTCAGCGCGCCGCGCCTTTTCGCCAATAGCCTGTACGCCACGCTCTGCGCCGGCGGCTTCGCGGGCGGCAACAGCGGCGTTGTCCAGCAGTGCTACGCCATGGCCGACATTGAGATCGGCACGATCAACGGCGGCGGCGTGACGCTGGGCGGCTTTGCCGGCAGCAACACCGGCTCCCTCCGCGCCAGCTACTGCGCCACAGCCATGACTTCACCCAATGCGGATATTCACGGCTTTGCCCCCACTGCCGGCGGCGTATCCGGCTGCTGCTACCTCAACGGCGGCACATACCGCTTTGTAGACAGCGTTCACCTATACCAGTACACGGACAGATCCGGCGCAGCCCCGGTGAACGAGCCGGCTCTGCGCGGCATGGCCACCCGGCTGGGCGGCTTTGGCGCCGTCTCCTCCGCCAATACCTTCCAGCACGATAAGACCCTGGACTCCGCCGGCAAGGCCTACCCCTATCCCGGCATCGTCGTCGGCCACGACGGCAGCCGCGTCCATTACGGCGACTGGGTGACACCTGCCGATATGGGCGTTCTGGGCCTGCTGTACTGGGAATATGAGTCCAAGCCCACCGGCAGCGGCTACTATTTCTCCTCGATCGGTGTCGAGGACGGCGAATACAAGGCCAACAGCAGTCTCTGTGTCTCCCATGACGACGGCGGCACCGTCACCGCTTACGGCTACGGTTACTATTGGTCCGCCGGCAGCACCACCGAGCCTGCGCTCTTCACCGGCATCACCGTGACCGGCACTCGCTATACCGCGGCGGCCGATGACCTGCACCGGCAGATGCCGGAATTCAATTTCGTCACCTACAAGACCTCCGATAACGGTCTGCACCTGACCAGCGGCACCCAGGCCAACGATGCCTGGACGCTGACCCACGAGGACGCCGCGCTGACCTACACCGTCAGCCCCTTCTTTGCCGATGCCTTCGCCCTGTCCTCCAACAATGCGCCGGGAACGGCCTCCAAGCCCTACCAGGTACGCTCCATAGAGCAGCTGCAATACATTAACTGGAGCTATATCGACAGTCAGGGCAGCACAACGCGCGATGTCACAGGCAGTAATAGTGACTACAAGTATTATCCCTATCTGCAATACACCAACCGCCGCGGCAATGCGCTGCAAACAAAGGCGATGGCGCTGGCCGGCGACAGCACCGGCGGCCCCCGTCCTATCCTCACCTGGCAGCAGACCCACGACCTCAACGGCGCAGGACACGGCACCGCCGCCGACGGCACGGCCGCGAACTACGACTTCCACCCCATTGCCGGCGCGGTGAACAACGGCCAGTTGAACGACAGGGGCAATGAAACCTATGATCTGACGCTGTACAACTGGTTCGGCGGTATCTACGACGGCGGCAACTACTACATCAAGAATGTGAACATCACCTCCCATTGCTACAACGTGGGTCTGTTCGGTACCACCGCCGGCGCAGAGATCAAAAACATCGTGCTCTACAGCGACAACGACGCCGTTATCCAGCGCAAGACCGACGCCACCCCCGCCTCCGGTGCCACCGGGCCGGAGAATTACGCCACCTCCTACGCCTTGGGCGGTCTGGTAGGCATCGCCTACGACTATGATGAAAACCTGAAGGACAAGACGAAGGTCAGCACCATCAGCAACTGCGCTATCGCCGGCTACACCGTGACCGACAACAGCAAAACCCGGCAGTTCTTGGGCGAAGCCGCCATCGGCGGGCTGGTGGGCGTATCCAGTGCCAATCTGAACAGGTGCTCCGCCGTGGTCAAGCTGAATATCAACTGTACCCACCGCTACGCCAACACCGGCGCCATGAACAAGGCCCAGTGGGGCAACTATGTCCGCGTGGGCGGCCTGGTGGGCGGCGTCCGCTATGATGTGTCGGACTGCTACACCGGCGGCAGCATCACCGTCGCCAGCGATCTGCTGAACGAGCGCATCCTCACCGGCGATGGCTCCAACACCTCCTTCGTGGATCGCTATGAGTCGACGCCTAAATCCGTCAAAATGACCCAGGGCGGCGCGGAGGCCGGCCCGGACACCTACGTGTACATCGGCGGCATCGGCGGCAGCGGCTTCTCCGCCACCTTCTCCAACTTCTCCGGCAGCAAGGACGGCCAACCCACCTACAACAACTGCTACACCTACATGACCTTCCCTGCCATGGAGGGCACCATCACCGGCATCTCCCTCATCGGCAGCATCGCCGACCGCGCCGGTGTGAACGGCGGCACCGCCCGGCTGACCATCAACAACTGCTACTACCTGGACAGCAGCGCCGCGATCTCCTTCGGCAACCTCCCCACCTTCTACAGCAAGTCCAACAGGACCTGGTCCCCATCCCAGCGGCAATACATCTACACCTACTACTCCCTGTCCACCCTGCTGAACACCGATGCCGCGCGGATGGATATGCTCCGTGGCGATCTGAGCTATCTGTCCAAGTACACCTGGAACACCGGCAGCAGCCCCTACACCATCAACGGCCTGAGGGCCCTGAGCTACGAGCAGATGTCCGGCCGTGCGGACATCGACGGAAAACGCTTCACCGCGCTGCTGAACGGCGGCAGCGACGACGGCAGCTTCCACTGGGTCACCACGGAGGAAAACGGCCAGTCGGCCCACGGCAAATACAGCTTCCCCGGCAGCGCGGCAGCCCTCCGCGGACAGGACTACCCCTTCCCCACCGTATTGACCCAGGGCACCGCCTGCCTGCACTACGGCGAATGGCCCTCCCGCGGCCTGTACTGGAGCAGCGGCGTCCTTTCGCTGGACCGTATCACCACCCCCAGCGTCACACTGTCGCTGCACTTCACCCAGGACACCGACGCTGACGCCGTCCCCGTCATCACCTGCTCCCGCGAGGGCATCGTGGCTGTCTCCGTACCACAGGCACAGACGCCCCCGGCGGACGTCAGGCACAGCTACGCCGTGACCCTCACCGGCCTGTCGGTCGGCTCTACCGAGGTCTTCGCCACGCTGGGTGGCTATACCGCCCGACTGCTGGTGAGCGTCACCTCCACGCTGGACATCTCCGTGGACGGCCTGCCCGGCGATGACTTCTTTGTCGGTGACACCTGTAATTTAACGCTCACCGCCCGCGACAGCCGCGGCAGCGCACTGGATGTCAAATGGACAGTCACGCCCCAGTACGGCGGCAGGGTCCTCACGGCCTCTGTTCCCGTTACCAAGGCCGACCGTACGGCCTCTGTCACCCTCACCGCCGCCGGCGAGGGTGAGGACCGCACCCTGGTCACCGCCGCCTACACCGCCCCCGGCGGCGAGACCTTCACCAGCCAGCTGCCCCTTGTGCTTCCCGTCCGTATGCAGGGCGCGCTGGGCATCGCCAACACCTCTGACCCGGAAACACCGGCCTATACGCAGGGCATTATGACCCACGCGGGCGACACCTTCCTGGCCGACACCTCGGCTCCCCTCTACAACGGCGCCCCCTACACCGACCGCCCCGCCTACGCCGGTGCCAAGCTGTACCTGTACAGCCGGGGCAGCGCCGCGGACCTGACGGCCGCCAATGAGGACGGAAGCTACCGCTTCACCCTCTCCGCCGCTGCTGTCACTGTGGGCGCCGGCACCGACGCCGTGACTTACGACGCCCTCTCCGGCACGGCGGATTACCGCATCATAGAGGGCGCGCCCCAGAGCCTGACGGACACCCTGTTCACCGTCCGGCCCCTGACCGTCAAGGGTAGGCAGCCCGGCCCCGTGACGCTCACTGTCACCCTCATGGACACCGAAGGCCACGCCTTCACCCTCTCCATTCCCTACACCCTGACGGAGAAGGACACCCAAGTGACCGCCACCCTCCTGGTGGATGAGCAGGCGCTCACCCTGTCTGTCCCCTACGGCACAGCACCGGCGGCAGAAGCCCTGTCCCAGCTGCTGACGGACAACGGCATCTCTCCGGACACCATCGACAGCTGGACCCCGGACATCACCCAGCCGCTGTATGCCGACACGGCCTTCACCGCCGTGCGCAAAACGACGGACAGCGGCGGCGCCCCCACCGTCCCGGACGCCGATATCCCCGCTTCCGGCAGCAAGGACCCGGAGGGCACGCCCTCCGACGATCCATCCGCCCCGGACAGCAGCAGCTCCGGCACCGATCCCACGCCCGAGCCGTCACCGGACACCCTTCCATGACCCACCGCAGAAAGGAGGCCCTCCCGTGCACAAACTGAAAAACCAACAGGGCGCCACGCTGATGATGGCCCTCCTTCTGCTGCTGGCGGCCAGTATGGTCAGTGCGGTGATCCTCACCGCCGCCACCTCCTCGGCCCGCCGTCTGGAGAATGACCGGGCTGCCCGGCAGGCGTATCTGACGGTCAGCTCCGCGGCCCGTCTGCTGCGTGATGATATCCTGAACGCCTCCTTTGTCCAGGAGACGGTGAAGACCACCTATACCAATGACACCTCCACCAAAACGAGCCGCGAAACGACCTCGCCCACCGGGTTTACGGCCGCATGGCTCAAGGCCGGCAAGGCCGCCGTGGACAGGGACAGCGGCAAAAGCTTTACCGACACCATCACCCTCTCCGTGGACGGGCTGGATGATGTCTCCGCCGTCTTTACCATGGCGCCCAATTACGACATCACCATCGTCCTGCACCTGGCCGACGGCGGCGACAGTGACTGCCGCCTGGTGCTGACGCTCCGCGAAAACAAGGCCGATCCCACTGTCAGCACCGTCAGCGGCGGCGGTCTCTGGGTCCGCGACGTCACCACGACCACAACAACGATCTCCTGGTCGTCAGATAATGCCACCATCGAAAAGGAGGCGGTCGTATCAAAAAGCTGAACAGCACCCGCGGCGAAACACTGGTAGAGACGCTGGTCTCCATCCTGATCATCGTACTGACCTTCGTGTTTCTGACCACCGCCGCCGTCTCCGCCGCCAAGATCAACGCTAAGGTCCGTTCCGCCGACATCTCCTTCCACTACAGCAGCGCGGTGTCGAACGGCACCGCCACCCTGACCGCCTCCGGCGGCGGCACCCGCAGCGGCCGCACCACCGTGCAGGTCTATGAGGACAACGGCTGCCTCTATTACGAGGAGGTCACGCCATGAACAAGCTTCGTGACCGCCGCGGCTTCACCCTGACGGAGCTGCTGTGCGCCGTTCTCATCGTCCTGCTCGTCAGCGCCCTGCTGACCGTGGGCGTCCGCTTCGCCGGCCGCACCTACAACAGCTCCATGCAGCTGTCCGAGGCCCAGGAGCTGTGCTCCACCCTTACCAGCGTTATCAGCGACAAGCTGCGCTTCTGCGGCACCGTGACTCCCGGCGCGGACGGCAGTCTGGACCACATCTTCATTCAGGATCTGGGCAGCGTGGAGGGCGAGGGCGCCGCCTTTCAGGTGGATGCCGACGGCCAGCTCACCCTGGGCAGCACCAAGCTGCTCAGCAGCGCCGCCTATCCCCGGGGTCTTCGGGTCCGCGATGTCAGTCTGCGCTACGACAGCGCTTCGGGCATCTTTACCGTGACCCTTCAGGTGGGCACCGCCGACAGCACCCTGG
>ERZ857982.2318-NODE-2318-length-15148-cov-3.809779_pt1 | contig 15148 bp, 10 predicted proteins | sample MGYA00519955_ERZ857982 | MGnify/ENA primary metagenome ERZ857982 (study PRJEB31778, sample SAMEA3449416) | human gut metagenome | biome: human gut; feature: human-associated habitat; material: faeces | place: United Kingdom | collected 2010/2012 ... | reverse complement strand
ACGAGATCGACAAGATCGCCCGCAAGGGCGACAACCCTTCGATCACGCGCGACGTGTCGGGCGAGGGCGTACAGCAGGCCCTGCTCAAGATTCTCGAGGGAACGGTGGTCAACGTGCCGCCCCAAGGCGGACGCAAGCACCCCGACCAGAAATTCATCCAGGTCGACACGACGAACATCCTGTTCGTCTGCGGAGGCGCTTTCGACGGCATCGAGAAAAAGATCGCCCGGCGGCTCAACACACAGGCCGTCGGCTACGGCCAACTGCGCAAGGAACGCGTCGACACGGACGACATCATGCAGTACGTGCTGCCGCAGGACCTGAAGTCGTTCGGGCTGATTCCCGAGCTGATCGGCCGAATCCCGGTGCTCACCTACCTCGAACCGCTCGACCGCGCGGCCCTGCGCTCGATTCTCACCGAGCCGAAAAACGCTATCGTCCGCCAGTACGTCAAGCTGTTCGAAATGGACGGCATCGCGCTGTCGTTCGACGACGACGCGCTCGACTACATCGTCGACAAGGCGGTCGAATACCGTCTCGGCGCGCGCGGCCTGCGCTCGATCTGCGAGGCGGTGATGATGGACAGCATGTTCGAGCTGCCGAGCCGCAAGAACTCGAAAAAGAGCTTCACCGTCACGCTCGACTACGCCCGAAGCAAGATCGACAACGAGAAGTTCCGCCGGCTCAAGGCCGTAAGCTGACCCGACGCCGGCAGTCATCGGCATACGGACCGTACATGTCTCGAGACATATACGGTCCGTTCCATTCCCCGCCCGCTCGGCCGGCTGATTCGGCGAGCGCCGTGAAGAGCCTCTCCCGACCGGCGGCATTCCCCGACATTCTCTTCGACGTCCTAGCAAACCCGTACCGGCTCTCGCCCTTTTCCCCGCCAGGCAGGAGGGACCGCCCGACCGGAACCGGTTCCGCCTCCTCGGAAACGGCCATACCCGCGCCCCGCGATTCCGGACATTGTTCCGGATATTTACCGGCTTTACGATTCGGGGACACTCCCCGACCGCCGGCCGCAGAGACAAGTTCCCTCAACTTGCCATAACCCGACAAACCGAAGGCAACGGTCTCTACGAAAAAAACTCGCCGAGAACAAAAGGAAACCGGTCGTTCCATGCCATCGTATCAGAAAACCCGTTTCCCGCCGAAAAGGAAAATCCGGGTCGAGAACCGGTAGGGCCGACCGCCGGCCGTCCGATAAATCAGATCGACATAGCAAGCCGCATACCCGAGGGAAGGGAACGGGACCGTAACGGTCGTCCGGCCGGTTCCGGACAACGCCAGCGGCTCGGCATGCCAGTCCGAACCGCCGAAGTCGAGCGTATCCGAGACGACATACCACCGCTCCGCCCCGACGAGCCGGTCCGGCGCGAACGACAGGTCGATGCTCAGCGAGTCGCCTTTGCGACGCGCCGAATACCGGCAGGACGGAAATTCCTCGTCCTCGAGCAACATGGAGAAAAACGTTCCGAGCGCACCGAAAGCCGCCGAGTCCCGCGACAAGTCACGACCGGCGCCCGGCAAATAGCGAACCCTGTTGATGCCGGGCAGCGAATCGAGGCAGCCGGCTGTTTCCGAAACCTCCCGAGCCGAGGCGGCAGCTCCCGAAACGACCAGCTTGGGCATCGGTAGCGAATCCGCACGGGCATAAGGATCGACCGACATGACGAGCGACTGCCCTCGCTCGGTTCCGGACAATCCGTGCAGCAGAGCCGCAACGTACCCGTCTCCGGGCGAATCGTCTGGCGGCTGCGCGGATGAAACCGAGCCCCGTCGCCCTGCATTCAGCATATCGGCGCACCAAGGCGAAATCGCCGATATGCGCTCATCCCGGGAAGCGGCGAGCCACACGGCCCACCCCTGCTCGGCTGCGCCGCCGACCACGAAACCGCCGGCCTTGCGCCCCAGCATTTCGGCGCAGAACTCGGTCACGGCGTCCATCGCGCGGATCACGCACTTGGTCATCGGGAAAAGCAACGGCCACGAGTCGTCCCCGTCTTCGACGGCCAGCTCCAGCGTGCGGCGTATCCATGCCCCGGCGTTCAGACTATCCGCCGAGGACCGGTTCGGCACCTGTCCCAGCAACGCAACCACAGCCTCGCACCCGGCAGCCAGCCTGGCGGCGGATGCCAGCCAAAACTCGGCCGGCTCTCCATCGCGGACGGGAGCACTATCCCCGGCCCCCTCTCCCGAGAGGAACAGCAGTACGCCTGGATGCGAAACCCGGTCCGGAACGATCACCGAAAGCCGGTGTTTCCAGACGCGATCCCGCCACCGCTGCGAGGTCAGTCGCAGGCGATGGATCGTGCAGCCGCTGTCGCACGCGCTCCGCTCGAGTTCCCAATCGTACGCATAATCGCCGTTTCGCAAATAGGCGCCGAGCAGGTCTTTCGGCGCACGGACGGAATCGCCGCCGAAACAGCGGGCGCAAAAGAGGAAGCCTGCCCACAGAGAAAACCCCAGAATCGAAAGATGTCGCAGCATGATATCGAGTATGTGCCGCCGAAAGACACTACCCGGGACAGAAGCGCGCGCCGGCTCCGCCGGCCCGACGCGCTACGGGAAAGTCCGGACTCAGTTCCAGCCGAGCTCTCTCTGCAATTCCGCGTCGCCGAACTTCGACGAGTTGCCGAACCATACGACCCGCCCCCGGGCGTCGAACAGCACGGCGAAAGGAACAAATTGCACGCCATAGGCCGCGAACGTCCGGTTCCCGTCGTCGAGCGCCACAGTAAAGGCGTAGCCTTTCCCTTCCAGCGCCGCGGCGAGCCGCTCCCGGCTCTCGCGGACCATCAGAATCACATTCAGCCGTTCGGAATGATCGCGTATAAAACCGTCGAGCACCGTCAGACGACGCAAGCTCGGCTCGCTACGGGAAAAGAAAAATTCCACGAGCGTCGGACGCGAGTCGGACAGAGCGTCCTTATGCAAGAGCCACTCCCCCACTTTCAGCTCGGGCGCTTTCTCCCCGACAACCAGCCTCTGAGCCGGGCACGAACCCGCCGAGAACAGCAGAACGACGACCGCCAAACAAAACCTTCCCATAGGCTCATCCGATTTCGTGTTAAACAAATATAAACTATTTATTCATAAAACGAAACCGATGGCGCAAAGTTACTCGCCGCAGGCGCGGAATATCCGGCCGCCCGCCCGACGCACGGCACGGCGACGGCGGACGATAAAATCCGACGATATTATTTAGCATTTTAAAGAATAAATCCTAAATTTGTAGAATCGGGTCCGTTCCCTGCCGAAGCGGGGTTCGGACCCGGAACATCGGATTACGAAACCAACCTAAAAATAACGAAAACTCATCATGGAAGTTTCACACATCGAACATCTCGGCATCGCAGTCAAGAGTCTGGATACCGCCATTCCGTTCTGGGAAAAAATGCTCGGCACCAAATGCTACAACATCGAGGAAGTTCCCTCGCAGAAAGTAAAGACCGCTTTCTTCAAGGTAGGGCAGACCAAGATCGAACTGCTCGAGTCGACCTCCCCGGACGGCTCGATCGGCAAATTCATCGAAAAGCGGGGCGAAGGCGTCCACCACGTCGCCTTTGCCGTGAAAAACATCGAGGAACGCCTCTCCGAGTGCGAGGCTGCCGGCGTCCAGCTGATCGACAAGGCCCCGAGGGGCGGAGCCGAAGGACTCAGCATCGCCTTTCTGCACCCCAAGTCGACCGGCGGCGTACTGACGGAGCTCTGCGAGGACAAAAACGAAAAATAGCAAGTCTGCCGCTAACCCCGACCGAGGAGCCGCAGACAGGCAAACGAACCTAAAATCACACCAAAATTTCGATATGAGCGACATTCAAAACAAGATCAAGGAACTGATGGAGGTCCGCGAGCAAGCCAAGCTGGGCGGCGGACAAAGACGCATCGACTCTCAGCATAAGAAAGGCAAGAAGACCGCCCGGGAACGCATCGAGATGCTACTCGACAAGGGCTCGTTCGAGGAATTCGACATGTTCGTCACGCATCGCTGCAACAACTTCGGGCTCGGCGAGGAGACCTATTTCGGCGACGGCGTCGTGACCGGGCGCGGCACGATCGACGGACGGCAGGTGTACGTCTTCTCGCAGGACTTCACGGTATTCGGCGGCTCGCTTTCCGAAACCTTCGCTGCGAAAATATGCAAGGTAATGGACATGGCGATGAAGAACGGCGCGCCGGTCATCGGCATCAACGACTCGGGCGGAGCGCGCATTCAGGAAGGTGTCAACAGTCTGTCGGGCTACACCGAGATTTTCCAGCGCAATATCCTCGCCTCGGGCGTGATCCCGCAGATTTCGGCCATTTTCGGTCCGTGCGCGGGAGGCGCGGTCTACTCGCCCGCCCTGACCGACTTCATTCTGATGAATCAGGGAACGAGCTACATGTTCGTGACCGGACCGAAAGTCGTCAAGACCGTCACCGGAGAGGAAGTGAGTCAGGAGCAGCTCGGAGGCGCGTCGGTCCATGCGGCCAAGAGCGGCGTAGCCCATTTCGTCTCCGAAAACGAAGAGGAGGGCATCGCCACGCTGCGCAAGCTGCTCGGCTTCCTGCCGTCGAACAACATGGAGGACGCTCCCGCAGTGGACTGCACCGATGCGATCGACCGGCTGGACGATGTGCTCAACGACATCATTCCGGACAATCCGAACAAGCCCTATAACGTGCTGGACGTAATCCGGGGCGTCGTCGACAACGGCGACTTTCTCGAAAGCCAGCCCAAGTTTGCGCCGAACATCGTGACCGGCTTCGCCCGGTTCAACGGACAGAGCGTCGGCATCATCGCGAACCAGCCGAAGTTCCTGGCCGGCGTGCTCGACATCAACGCCTCGCGCAAAGCGGCCCGCTTCGTACGGTTCTGCGACGCGTTCAATATTCCGATCGTGACGTTCGTCGACGTACCGGGCTTCCTGCCGGGCACCGCTCAGGAATACGGCGGCATCATCGTCCACGGCGCCAAGCTGTTGTTCGCTTACGGCGAAGCGACCGTTCCGAAGGTCACGGTCATTCTGCGCAAAGCCTACGGCGGCGCCTACTGCGTGATGAGCTCGAAGCATCTGCGCGGCGACATCAACTACGCATGGCCGACGGCCGAGATCGCCGTGATGGGCCCCAAGGGCGCAATCGAGGTGCTATTGTCGAAGGAGATCGCCGCGATCGAGGACGAGCAGCAAAAGGCCGAGTTCATCGCCCAAAAGGAAGCCGAGTATCGCGATAAGTTCGCCAATCCGTACGTGGCTGCCCGGTTCGGCTACATCGACGACGTAATCGAGCCGCGCAACACGCGCTATCGGATCGTCCGTGCGCTGGAGTCGCTCGCGAACAAGCGTCTGGCCAACCCGCCCAAAAAGCACAACAACATTCCGTTGTAACGATGAAAGGACTGTTCAGCAGACTGTTCGGGCCGAAGCGCAGCGCATCGGCGGAGAACGAGATCGCAGCAGCCATAGCCGTAGCGCTGCAACTGTACGGAATGGGAAGCGCGCCGAAAAGAGCGGCCGGCACGGTATCGCGTCGCTCAAGGCCCGTATCGGCATGGAACTGCAAAAGCTACGGCATGACGCAGCTGCCGCAAAGAAACCGGCGCTGGTAGGCCGAGAACCGTATCCAATCAATCGAAACGCTCAACGAATAACCGCAACATGAAAGAATACAAACTGAAAATCAACTCGAACGACTATCATGTCGTCGTAAGCGGCCTGTCGAACGGCCGGGCCGACGTCATGGTGAACGGACAGAGCTACTCGGTAGAGATCGCCGATGCCGGAGCGGCTTCCGACGCGGGTAAGTCGGCTTCCGCTCCGGCCGTCACCGCAACGGCGCCTGCTCCCGCCGCTAAGCCGGCCGCCGGAGGCGCGGTCAAAAGCCCGCTGCCGGGCGTCGTGCTCGACATTCAGGTCGCCGTCGGCGACCGCGTCGGCACGGGCCAGCGGCTAATGATCCTCGAAGCGATGAAAATGGAGAACAACATCGACTCCGACCGGGAGGGAACCGTCAAGGAAATCAAAGTCGCGACGGGAGACTCCGTGCTGGAAGGGGACGTGCTGCTGACGATCGAGTAGACGCCGCGGCGGAATATCTTACGATCGGAAATGTCAACGGACCGGCTCCGGCCGGTCCGTTTTTGACTCGATGCCCGTGCATTCCCGGCTTTTCCCTTTCGGCACCTGCCGTAAGAATTCCCGGTCGAGTACGTTTCGGTATGTCCGGCACTTTCTCCCCCGCCTGAACATCCGAACGGTCTGCCGGCCCGGGCAAGCCGGCGGATAACCGTCGGAAGCGGGAAAAACGGCGGGAGCGCGAAAAGCTCCGCCGTCCATATTTTACGCAACAATTTAATACGACCCGAATATGAAAAACATGTTAATCGCACTACTGGCCGTCCTGACGCTGGCCTCGGGCAGCGCCGCAGCCCAGAGCGCAAGAATCGAGATCGTTCCCAAACCGGCCGAAATCGTCGCATTCGAGAATCAGGCCGTTTACAAAGACCCCGTGCTGGTCTGGCTCGACCCGCAAGCGGGACTCGATCGGAATTATGTCGAGCAAACGCTCCGCGAGACCGGATTTTCGCCGATTTTCGTCGATAAGCGAAAGAAAGCCGATTTGGTATTCCGGCTCAATAAGACGCCGCTGAACAACGACGACGAGGCCTATCGGCTGGCCGTGCAGTCGCCCGACAGCAAGAAGCAGATCGTCGCCAGAGCCGACGCGAAAGAGGGCCTTTTGTACGCCTTGCAGACCCTGCGTCAGCTGGCTCAGCAGGAAAACGGCACCGTCGTCGTGCCGAGCTGCGTGATTACCGACGCCCCGGCCTTCCCTTGGCGCGCGTTCATGCTGGACGAAAGCAGGCACTTCCACGGCATGGCGGCCGTCAAGGACCTGCTCGACGAAATGGCCCGCTTGAAGCTGAACACGTTCCACTGGCATCTGGTAGACGATCCGGGATGGCGCATCGAGATCAAGAAGTATCCCCTGCTGACCGAGCGGGGCTCGAAGCGCGACTTCTCACACATGGATATTACGCCCGAAGGCTGGGACAGCCTGCATCCGGAACGCACTTACTATACGCAGGACGAGATCCGCGAAGTAGTGCGCTATGCGGCCGACCGGGGCATCCGGATCATACCTGAGATCGAAGTGCCGGGCCACGCCTCCGCCTCGATTCTGGCCTATCCGTGGATCGGCTCGACGAGCCGCCGCGAAGGCAAGGCCGTGACGGGCGACCTGTACGACGTGACCGATCCGAAGGTCGAGGCGTTCCTGCACGACATTCTCGACGAGGTGATCGGGTTGTTTCCGTCGAAAATCGTACATATCGGCGGCGACGAGGCCAACTACGTTCACTGGAAGAACTCGCCCGAGATCATGGCGTTCATGAAAGAGAACGGTCTGCCTACTTGCACCGACCTGCAGGTGTGGGCGATCAACCGGATGTCGAAATACCTCGCCTCGAAAGGATGCCGGATGATCGGCTGGAACGAGATCACGGGCGAAACCGTGCGCGAGGGCATTCAGGCCAGCCAGTCGGAGCAGCTCGCCCCGGGCACGATCGTCCAGTTCTGGGACGGCGACGTATCGCTGGTAAACAAGGCGATCGCCAAAGGTTACGACGTCGTGAACTCGAACCGATTCTTCACGTACGTCGACTATGCCTATGAAGTCACCCCGTTCGAAAAGGCCTATTCGTTCGACCCGATTCCCGAAGGACTGGCCGAGAAGGACAAAAAGAAAATCCTCGGCCTCGGATGCCAGATGTGGGGAGAGTACACCCCGACCCTCGAGCGGGTCTACTACCAGACCTATCCCCGAATCGCCGCCTTCGCCGAAAGCGGCTGGACCGCTCCGGAGAAAAAGTCGTACCCCGACTTCCGCAAGCGCTTGAAAAAGATCGAGGCGATCTGGAAAGAAAAGGGATATATCAAGACTCAGATAGGGAAATACTGACTTTCAGTCCGCAGGCAGAAACGATCGGCCCCGCAAACGATAGGCGGGGCCGATTTGCTTTCGGTATCTTTCCGCCGCACTTTCGCCGATAAACGGGTAAGAATGCTCCCGACAAGCCGCAAGGTAGTTTCTTCCCGTAATTTTCACGACGGACGAGCGTACTCTGCGACCGTTTCCCGGAACCGTGCGGGCATCGCTGCAACGGTCACATAAAAGCCCTCCCACATAGCGTCGGTCGAAATTTTGTTCGACCATCCGATCGCTCGTCGCACATATTTCGGTAGCAAAGGCTCCAAGCCTATCGCCCAGTGCGGCCAAAACAAAACCCGCCTGACGAAAACGTCAAGCGGGCCGTCCGGCAGAAACCGGCATACCAAAACTCAACAGCCGCAACCGCAGCCACCCTTGTGATCGTGGTCGCAGCCATCGCCGCAACCGTCGCCGCAGCAATCGCAGCCGCCCGCGTGATGGTGGCCCATCATCATATCCTCGGGCGTAGCCTCGCGCACCTCGACGACCTGCCCCGTAAACTCGAGCGCCTTGCCGGCCATCGGATGATTGAAGTCCATCGTCACGCTGTCCTCGCCGACCGCCTTCACGACGCCGACCATCCGGTTGCCCTGATTGTCGCTCATCGGCAACTGGTTGCCCACCTCGAGCAGGCCGTCCTCGATCTTGCCCTCGATCATGAACACCTCCTTGGGCAGTTCGACTACGGCATCCGCCACCACGTCGCCGTATGCTTCGGCCGGCTCGAGACGAAAGGCGAAACCGCCGCCCGGCTCCAATCCCTCCAACTGCTTTTCAAAAGCCGGCAGCAGGAAGCCGGTGCCGTATACGAACCTCAGCGGGCTCTCGGCCGTAACCGTTTCGACGACTTCGCCGTCGACTTTCAACTGGTAGCTCAGAGCCACAAAAGTCTTTTCTCCGATTTTCATATCTGTCAAAATAATAAAGTGTCGTATTCCTAAATCCGGACAATCCGGCGGCAAAGATACGAATTCCCTCCGGAATCCGCCTTCGGGTTCTCCGGATTCGCTTGCAAAAACGCGACCGGAAACGATCCGGACGAAACGCTTGCCGATCGGTCCGACAACAAAGAAACGCCTCGGGAAATCCCCGCATGCCGGGCTCCCAAACCGGACCGAACGCTGCCATCGCGGCTCATCACCTTCTCTCCCGGAGATGAAAACGACGGACTCGATCTTCTCGGTCCGGTCCGGGAAAACGGTTTCTCACGAGCGAACCGAACCCCCACTTCAACACCCTTTACGAAACCGTTCTACTCGACCGATTCCAGAAGGTATTCCCTCCAACAAACAAACCTGCCGGCTACCCCGCTTCCGGAAAGCGAAAGGCCGCCCCCGGGAGCCCCGGCCTACTCGCCCCCGTACAGCGTTCCGCAAGTGCAGCAAAGATTGCGGTCGCCGTATCCGCCATCGATTTTCGTCACGTAAGGGAAAAACTTGTTGGCCCGAATCCACGGTAACGGGAACACGGCCCGCTCTCGGCCATAAGGGTGAGTCCATGTATCGGCGCAAGCCTCCTGCGCCGTATGGGGAGCCATCTTGACCGGATTGTCCTCGGCGTCGGCTTCGCCGTCGCGTATCTGCTCGCACTCGCGCTTGATCGCCACGAGCGACTCGACGAAGCGGTCGAGCTCGGCGAGGCTCTCGCTCTCGGTCGGCTCGATCATCAGCGTCTCGTGGACCGGAAACGACAGCGTCGGGGCATGGAATCCGTAGTCCATCAGCCGGCGGGCGATATCGGCGCACTCGACGCCGTAGAGTTTGCGGAAATCGCGCAGGTCGAGAATCATCTCGTGTCCGACGCGCCCCGTCTCCCCGGTATATACGATACCGAATTCGTCCTTCAGCGCTACGGCCAGATAATTGGCATTCACGATCGCCATCTCGGTCGCGCGGCGCAAACCGCTTTCGCCCAGCATCTTGATATAGCCGTAGGTGATCGGCAGAATCAGCGCGCTGCCGAACGGAGCGGCGGCTACCGCCGTAATGCCGCTGCGTCCGCCCGTCTCGGCCAGACTATGTCCCGGCAGGAACTCGGCCAAATGGGCCGCCACGCAAATGGGCCCGACGCCCGGACCGCCGCCGCCGTGCGGAATCGCGAACGTCTTATGCAGGTTCAGGTGGCAGACGTCGGCCCCTATGTATCCCGGGTTCGTCAGTCCGACCTGAGCGTTCATGTTCGCACCGTCCATATAGACCTGTCCGCCGTTGTCGTGCACGATGTCGACGATCTCACGGATGCGGCTCTCGAACACGCCGTGCGTCGAAGGATAGGTAACCATGATGCAGCAAAGCTCACTGGCGTATTGCGCGGCTTTGGCTTTCAGGTCATCGACGTCGATGTTGCCGCGCTCGTCGCAGGCCACGGTCACCGTCCGCATACCGGCCATCGCGGCCGAGGCGGGATTCGTGCCGTGAGCCGAGGCAGGTATCAGCGCGACGTTCCGATAGCCCTGCCCGCGACTTTGGTAATAGGCTCGGATCACCATCAGGCCCGTATATTCGCCCGACGCGCCCGAATTGGGCTGCAACGACACGGCCGCCATGCCCGTGATCGTCGCCAAGTCCTTCGACAGCGCGTCGATCAGCTTGCGGTAGCCCTCGGCCTGATCGGCCGGAACGAACGGGTGAATATCGGCGAACTCACTCAGGCTCAAAGGCATCATCGCAACGGCGGGCGTCAGCTTCATCGTGCACGAGCCGAGCGAGATCATGCTGTCGACCAGCGAGATGTCGCGCCGCTCGAGCTTCTTGACGTAGCGCATCAGTTCGGTCTCGCTGCGATAGTTGCGGAATACCGGCTCAGTCAGATAGGCCGACGAGCGGCGCACCCCGACCGGAAGACGGTCCTGTTCCCCGATCGTCTTGAGCGCCGGAGCTTTCTTACCCGCCGCCTCGGCGAACACGGCGATCACGGCATTCGCCTCGGCAAGCGTCGAAAGCTCGTCGAACGACAGCCGCACGCGGCCCTCGTCGGGATAAAAGAAGTTCAGCCGGCGGGCGAGCGCGGCCTCGCGCACTTGCGCCGCATCGGCAGCCACCTCGATCGTATCGAAGAAGTTTTTGGTTTTCAGCTCGTAACCCAGTTTTTCGAGCGTATCGGCCACGACGACGGCATGACTGTGGGCATGCAGGGCGATCCGACGGATGCCCTCGGCTCCGTGATAGACGGCGAAGAAGCCGGCCATCGTAGCCAGCAGCGCCTGAGCCGTACAGATATTCGACGTGGCCCGCTCGCGCTTGATGTGCTGCTCGCGCATCTGAAGCGCCATGCGCAGCGCTTTGTTGCCGAGCCGATCGACCGAAACGCCGATGATCCGGCCGGGCATATTTCGCTTGAAAGCGTCCTTCGTGGCCAAATAGGCCGCATGAGGGCCGCCGAATCCCATCGGAATGCCGAAACGCTGCGTCGAACCGGTCACGATGTCGGCGCCCCACTCGCCCGGCGCCTTCAGCAGCGCAAGGCTCAGCATGTCGGCCACGGCCGTCACCAGCACGCCCCGGCTGTGGGCCGCCGCAGCGAAATCGTCGTAGTCGCGCACCTCGCCGTCGGCCGCCGGATACTGTACGATCGCGCCGAACTCGCTGCCCGTGAACTCGTAGCAGTCGAAGCGGTCGCTGACGATCTCGATGCCGAAAGGCTCGCTGCGGGTCAGCAGCACGTCGAGCGTCTGCGGGAAAATATTCTCATCGACGAACAGCACGTTGCGTCCCTCGCGGACCGCCTCGCGCGAACGGAGCGCGAACATCATCGCCATAGCCTCGGCCGTAGCGGTCGCCTCGTCGAGCAGCGAGCAATTGCTCACCTCCATGCCCGTCATCGAGACGACGGCGGTCTGGAAATTCAACAGCGCTTCCAGACGCCCCTGCGAGATTTCGGCCTGATAGGGCGTATAGGAGGTATACCAGGCGGGGTTCTCGAACACGTTGCGCAGGATGACCGCAGGCGAGGCCGTGCCGTAATACCCCATACCGATCAGGCTGCGGTAAAGCTTGTTCTTACGGCCGATCTCGCGGATATGGGCGGCGAACTCGCATTCGCTCATGCCTTCGCGCGGAAGGGCCAGCGGCTTCTTGAGCCGGATCGTCGAGGGTACGACCTGCCCGATCAGTTCGTCGACCGAGCGGACGCCGATGGCCGACAGCATCTGCGAAAGCGCCCTTTCGTCCGAACCGACGTGGCGACCGGCATATTGATCTTGTGACATAATGCTTTGTATGTTAAAGCCACAAAAATAAACAATTTATCCGAACGCAACCGTTCCGACTTAAAAAATCGTTCATTCCGGAACTTTCGAGTTACGATCCGACACTTCGCTCTAATATTCGAAGCTGCTGCCGCCTATGAACTCGCGCAGAATGGACGTCGGCGGAATCTCTTTTCCGTCGAGCGAGGTGAAATGGTCCAGAAACTTCAGCAGGCGCCTCGCCTCGCCGAACTCGGGCTCCGTGTCGGGGACCTCGCGCAGCAGCGGCCAAACGCAATCTTTCAGGACGGCCAGCTCGTAGAAAAGCGATGAGTTGAACATCACGTCGGCCTGCTCCTGATTCGGGAAGATATGCTTGTCCTCGCCCCGGCGGACGCTCTCCCAGCGGCGCAGCGTAGCGGTCGCGCTGTTGCCGCGCGTACGGTGATCGCGCACGATACGCCGGATCAGCCGGTTGTCGGTCGTGGCGATCCGGTTCAGGTCGTCCATTGCGATCGAGGTCAGGGCCGAGACGTAGACCTTGAACTTCATCGCCGCGTCGATTTGCGGCGTCAGCCTCGGATTCAGGCCGTGAATGCCCTCGATCAAAAGCACCGAGCGCTCGTCCATGCGCAGCGTCCGGTGATTCGGCTCGCTCTTGCCGGTAATGAAGTTATAGCGCGGCATCCCCACCTCGCGGCCCGCGAGCAGGGCGGCCAAATCGTCGTTGAACCGGCCGACGTCGATCGCTTCGAGCGCCTCGTAGTCGTACTCCCCGTCCTCGTCGAGAGGCGTCTTCTCCCGGTCCACGAAATAGTCGTCGAGCGAGACGAGCACCGGACGCATGCCCAGAATGCTGAGCTGGATGCCGAGCCGCTTGGCGAACGTCGTCTTGCCGCTCGACGAAGGGCCCGAAATCAGCACGATGCGCGCTCCTCCGTCCCGATGTCTCTCGTAAATCCGGTCGGCCAGATTGCCCAGCGCCTTCTCATGCAACGCTTCGGCGATCCGGATCAGGTCGCTTCCGCCCCCCTCGAGAATCCGCGCGTTCAGCGAGCCGATGTTCGCCACGCCGATCACGTCGACCCAGCGCGTGTACTCGCTGAACACCTCGAACATCTTGTCCTGCGGGACCAGCTCCTCGAGCTTCGTCGGATCGGTTCGCTGCGGCAGAGCCATGCGGAACCCCTTGTAATAGGGATGCAGGTCGAAGCGGGAAACGTATCCCGTCGAAACGGCCAGCGCGCCGTAAAAGTAGCCCACCAGATCGGCCATGCTGTACACGGTCACATACAGGTGCGGCCGGGTCCGCAGCAGCGCGATCTTGTCGTCGAGCCCCAGCGCCTCGTACATCGCCTCGGCTTCGGCCGAGGTGACCTTCTGCCGCACGATCGGCAAGTCCTGAGCGACGATCGCGCGCATGCGCTCCTTGATCCGGACGATCTGCTCGTCGGAGAGGTCCTCCATACCCTCGATCTCGCAATAGAATCCCTTGGCGACCGAATGCTTGATATGCAGTTTCCGCTCCGGAAACAGGTCGTAGACGGCCTTTTGCAGTACGAAGAACAACGTGCGCTGATAAACGCGCATTCCCTCGAAATGCGTGATGTCTACGTAGCGGATGCTCACCGGCGAGTAGACGGCGAAGTCGAGCTCCTTGAGCCGGTTGTTGACATAGGCGGCCAGAAACGGACGGTCCTCCCGCTCGCCGAGCGACAGAATCTCGGCAATCTGCAACAGCGAAGTTCCCCGGTTGACGAACAGGCTGCGGCCCGTATTCTCGCAAACGATTCTTACGGTATCGTTCATATTCATGGTTTCAGACGGTTTGATTTCGGCGATTCTCGCGGACCGCGATTCGACGGTAAAACGCGAAGCGGCGGCGAAAACGTATGAAAGATACGTTTTTCGGCGCAAACCGCAAAAAAATAGCGCGACGCGGAGGCAAACCGGCTTGCCTTTGTTGTTAAATGTGAATTATTTATTACCTTTGCAACGCTTTTTCGGGCCTCTCGCCCCGGCCGCTCTTCGAGGAAGTTCGGGACCGAGAAACCGGACAAGCACTATAAATAATGTCTAACGCATTAATTGCCAAAACAAACAACATGACGACAAACAACGAAAACCAACCGGAAATGAAAGCCGCCGAGCCGGTGGCGGCCGCTCCCGTCAACCTCGACACGTTCGACTGGGAAGCCTACGAACACGATTCGAACCTGTACGGCGAATCGAAGGAGGAAATCGCAGCCAAGTACGACCAGACGCTGTCGAACGTTCAGGTCGGCGAAGTGGTCGAGGGAACCGTGATCGGGCTCACCAAGCGCGAAGTAGTGGTCAACATCGGCTACAAGTCGGAAGGCATCATTCCGATCAGCGAATTCAGATATAACCCCGAACTGGCCGTAGGCGAGAAGGTCGAAGTATACGTCGAAAGCGCCGAGGACAAGAAGGGGCAGCTCGTGCTCTCGCACAAGAAAGCCCGCCAGCTCCGCTCGTGGGATCGTGTGAACGAGGCGCTCGAGAAGGACGAGGTAATCAAAGGCTACATCAAGTGCCGCACCAAGGGCGGTATGATCGTCGACGTGTTCGGCATCGAGGCGTTCCTGCCCGGCTCGCAGATCGACGTGAAGCCGATCCGCGACTACGACATCTATGTCGACAAGACGATGGAGTTCAAGGTCGTGAAGATCAATCAGGAGTTCCGCAACGTCGTCGTGTCGCACAAGGCGCTGATCGAGGCCGAGCTCGAGGCGCAGAAGAAGGAGATCATGTCGAAGCTCGAAAAGGGCCAGATTCTCGAGGGTACCGTCAAGAACATCACCTCCTACGGCGTGTTCATCGATTTGGGCGGCGTGGACGGCCTGATCCATATCACCGACCTGAGTTGGGGCCGCGTGAACCATCCCGAGGAAATCGTTCATCTGGACGAAAAGCTGAACGTCGTGATCCTCGACTTCGACGATGCGAAAAAACGTATCGCGCTGG
>ERZ857982.2314-NODE-2314-length-15172-cov-4.318648_pt1 | contig 15172 bp, 20 predicted proteins | sample MGYA00519955_ERZ857982 | MGnify/ENA primary metagenome ERZ857982 (study PRJEB31778, sample SAMEA3449416) | human gut metagenome | biome: human gut; feature: human-associated habitat; material: faeces | place: United Kingdom | collected 2010/2012 ... | reverse complement strand
TGCGAAAAAGCCCGTAATATCAAGGAAAAACGCACCATAGAGATGTTTAATACGGTCTCAAGGCAGCTCGTCGCGCGCCTCAGTTCTCAAAGAGATAATCTTTGTGCTTTCCAGCACGCTTCAAGGCTACTGTTTACAGGGTTTTTGGAGTATTCAGACGGTTTGAGATGTGCTTAAATGTGTTAGATAAGCAACAAGCAAGTAACACATAAGTAGCAACAGTTCTCAACCTCAATAAGCAATCAAAAGAGATGTTTTTCTAAGTTCAGAAAGACATCTCTTTCTTTTTTTGCTTTTAGATTTTATTGATCGCATTGATTAGCACCTCAACGTCTAAATGTGTGTACACTCTTTCGGTCATCGTCATAGCGCCCGAGTGCCCGACAATCTTTTTAATTGTGGTTTGGTCAACCTGTGCTTCCGCCAGCATTGAGATACAGGTGTGTCGTGTACAATGCGGTGTGTGATCCATATTCAGATTGACCATAAGCGGCGTAAAATAACTATCGTAGTAATTGCGGTAATCAAACTTGTTTCCATTTTCGGTGTGAAGCAGATATTCGCTCTCGCCGTCGTTGTACCAGCTCTTAAAGAACGGCAGTACCTTGTCGGCGATCGGTACTCGTCTGATTCCGTTGTCAGTTTTGCTGAGCTTGACATCAAAATATTGTTCTTTCAGGTTTACATCTTCTCGTTTTAGATTCAGTATTTCGGAAATCCTCACACCCGAATAAATCAGCATGAGGACGATCTGATAATACTTGTCATCTGACGCTTTCCATAAGCGGTCGATTTCTGCTTTGGTGAACTTTTCCCGATCCCTTTTGTTCGGGTTGCGGCCTTTATGCTTTACAATGTCCACATATTCGGAGTAATCCTTGTTGCACAGCTCATTTTTCATAGCGTATTCGTAGAGCTGATTCAAAAGAACTTTCAGTTTTCGCAACGTGGGATAATTCTTGCCGCAGGTGTCCACGACGTTTTGCAGCTCTGCAAGCTTGATTTCCTTGAACACCTTGTCGTAAAGCGGTACGCAGGCTTTATATGAAGCCTTGTAACCTTTTACGTTGGAATCCGATACCGTCGGAAACTTCTCCGCAGACCAACGCTCATACACTTCCTTGAATGTGATCTTGGAAGCAGAAACGTCAAAGGGATTGTTGTTGTAGTCTGCCAGAATTTGCAGTGCCTCAGATTTGGTGGCTGCATAGCCTATGACCACATAGTCCTGAACCTTTTTGTCTGTCTTTTCATCAATGTGCCAGCCGATAGTTTTTCTGACCATATAGGGGTTTCTACGCCTACCCGATAGCTTTGTGACGCCGCCGTAACCGTTTGGCAACCTCACTCCAAAACCTCCTTGTTTTAGTTTTATTTATGATAAGAGCTTATTGCTCCGTATCACCTTTGTTTGCTTGTTCTTGGAACTTCTTTATGTAGTATTCGTTGAATTTTCTTAGCCGTTCCTCGTTATCTAAAACCTCATATTCTCTGTCCGTCAGGAAGTAATCGCTCCGGGATTTGATTTCTTTTTCTTCCCAATCACGGAACATCTCGTAGTCGATTTTATAGGTTTCAAAACTTTCACGATTATAATCGAAGTTCCTCAACATTGTATAAAGCGCACTGTTGCCATCAGCTTCGTGTACATCGAATACAAGTGATACCTTTCTGATTGTTTCGGGTCCTTTAGTAAATTCGACCTCAAAGCGAAGGTCTTGTTTTCGATCCAGCTCGAACAAGTACGCATACACATCGCCCAATGTTTCCAATTTAATATGCGACGAATCGTAGCCTATCAAGTAATTGATGGGCATTTTTAATATGTCCGCTATCTGTTCTAATACAGAGACGGACATATCTATTTCTCCACTTTCGTACTTCTGCACGGTGCGGAGTGATTTTCCCAATTGTTCCGCAAGCTCGGTCTGACTAATCCGAAGCTGCTTGCGCTGTTTGGCGATTCTTTCGCCGATTAAGGTTTGCAAATTATCCATTTCGTCATCACCTCATTATAATAATAGCACACTTCTTTGTGAATTGCAAGTGCATTTGCGAAATTAAAATACATAATTTTTGAAATTAGGTATTGACAAGTCATATAAATGCGTATACAATGAATATGCGAACTTAAAGTGCGCAAATAATTAACAGGAGGATATGCTATGGAGAATAAGCTATATATAGATTGTCCGAAATTCACAGGAAGGAACGTTCCTATTACCGAGATCGCAAAGGCTATCGGCAAAGACGCTCAATATGTCCGTGTTGGTTTGCAACAGGGCATCTTGAAATTCGGCTATGCTATGAAGCTTGACAAATCAAGCGAGTACAACTACTACTGCCCCGACAAAAAAGTCTGGGAAGAAACCGGCTACTTTAGAGATAAAGAAGCCAGCTAAAAGGAGGATTGAACTATGAATGAAAAATACGACCTTTGCGATATTGACGAATCGTATTTACACACGGTCTCGATGACCGAGCTGTTTGACAGCGCCTATCAGAGTAAGCCGCCGATCATCGACGGCTTGCTCTACCGGGGAACATATCTTTTCGCCGGCTCTCCGAAGATCGGCAAGAGTTTTTTGATGGCACAGCTTGCCTATCACGTCAGCACAGGCACAAACCTGTGGGGCTTTGATGTTCGGCAGGGTAAGGTATTGTATCTCGCTCTGGAGGACAACTATCCGAGATTGCAAAAGCGGCTGTATCGTATGTTCGGAACAGCCGAAAACGAAAACCTGTTCTTTTCGGTATCAGCTCATCAGCTCGGCAATGGCTTGGACGAGCAGCTGGACGGCTTCTTACAGAAGCACCCAGATACTTCGCTTGTGATTATCGACACCTTGCAGAAGGTCAGAGAAGTCGGCGGCGAGAATTACAGCTACGCCAATGACTATCAGATCATCACGAAGCTAAAGAGCTTCACCGACAACCACAACATTTGTATGTTGGTTGTCCATCATACACGCAAGCAAACGGCGGACGATAAATTCGATATGATTTCCGGCACTAACGGTTTGCTCGGCGCTGCTGACGGAGGATTCGTTCTTTCCAAAGATAAGCGTACGAGCAATAATGCCACGCTTGAGGTATCTGGCAGAGATCAGCAAGACCAGCGTGTGTACTTGAAGAAGAATACGGAAACGCTGGTGTGGGAGCTTGACAAAATCGAAACAGAGCTTTGGAAAGCGCCGCCGGAGCCGTTGCTCGAGAGGATCGCCGAAAGGGTGACTGCCGACAATCCGCAATGGTGCGGAACGCCGACGGAGCTGTGCGAGTATCTCACCGTTGACATCAAGCCAAACGCTATTACACAAAAGCTGAACGTCAACGTTAACCGTCTGATGGACGAATACAAGATCGCCTATCACTATCAGCGGACACACGACGGTCGAAAGATAACGCTTATCTTTGAGGGCGGCGTGTCAAAGCGTGACAGCCGTGACGGTGATTGTGGGGTGTGTGAAACACCGACACAGCCGACACGGACTGACACGGACTGACACGCAATAAAGTTTAGGCGGGGTGCAGGGAGCTCTTTTCAAAGGGCTGCCCTTGCTCCTCGAAGAGCGCAAAACCTGCTTGCAGGTTGCATTTTTGATGGCTCCGCTGTCAAAAGTGCTTTTGCGTTACTCTTGGCAAGAGTAACAGAACCTGAGTTAGAGATAAACCAATGAGATAACCATATTATTATACAGATTTGAGGTAGATAAATGAAGAGAACGATCAGCGCAATGGTGGGTAAAGGCTCCGTCACGCACAACAGCCGCAGCTTCACAGCGGAGAACGTGGACAGCGAGCGTACCCATTTGAATATAGATTACTGCAACGAGCCAATCAAGAAAGTGTATCACGAAATGTTTGATGAAGCTCTAAAACAGTACAACGATAAACAGAAACGCAAGGACAGAAAGATTTCCGATTACTACAAGCATATCGAGTCCGGAAAGCAGGAAAAGCTGTTCCACGAGATCATCTTCCAAATCGGCAACATGGAAGATATGTCGGCAACAGGAGAGCACGCCGAGCTTGCGAGGACAGTCCTCGACGAATACTATCAGGGCTTCCAAGAACGCAATCCATATCTGCTAGTGTTCTCGGCGCACCTTCATATGGACGAAGCAACGCCGCATATCCATATCGACTTTATACCGTTCACCACCGGGAGCAATCGAGGTTTGGAAACACGAGTTTCGCTGAAACAGGCTCTGCTCAATATGGGTTTCAAAGGCGAGGGCAGAAGCGACAACGAACTGAATCGCTGGATACTTTCCGAAAAGAAAGTCCTTGCTCAGATTATGGAGCGGCACGGTATCGAATGGGAACAGAAGGGCACGCACGAGCAGCACCTATCCGTCCTTGATTACAAAAAACAGGAGCGAGCCAAAGAGGTCGCCGAGCTCGACCGGGAGATTGAGGGAAAGCAGTTGGAGGTCAAAGGTCTGAAAGCGACGGCTGAAAAAATCAAGGAAGCAACGGATTCACTCGACAGCATAGAACATCAGCTTGACAATAATCCAGAGCTGCAACTCCCGGAACCGCAGGGCTTGATGTCGGCAAAGAGTTACAAAAAAAAGTTTGTAGATCCGTTAATCCAGCGGCTGAAAAATCTTGTTCGATCTGCGGTAGCAAAAAGCTATTTGGGTTGGGAAAACTATCACCGCATCAACAATCTGAACGGCAGATTATACAGCGAAAACAAAAGTCTGAAACACGAAAATTCAAGGTTGAAGGAATTGAATAATCAACTCCGAGAGCAAAACAAAGCCTATCGCCTGTTGGAAAAGGTTTTCGGTAAGCGCAAGCTCAATGAGATTATCGAGCAGGCGAGAGGATACAAAAAGTCAAAACAGCGTGACGCACGCTAATATATTATGAAAGGTTGATGAACAATGGAAAAGAGAATTTACGACAAGAAAACGGGTATCCACTACGAAATGCAAGGTGATTATTATCTGCCGTGTTTGGAGCTGCCCGAACAGCCAAAGGTTGAAATCGGGATATGGGGCAAGCGGCATTTGAGGTACATCAAACAGCACCACAAAATCCGCTATACCAATCTGATGACAAGCTGTAAGCTCACCGCCTACCTCGCCGACATCGACGAGCAGGCAGAGGATATGTTCTTTCGGTTAGTAAAACAACTCGCCGAAAAGGAAGGCGTTACCGAACAGCTAAAGGCTGACAATCAAATGCTGTGGGTGCAGAAAATGAACAACATTAGGAATATAGCGAGAAATGTTGTGAATAATGAAATAATATTAACTTAAAAATCTACCCATGCATATCTTTTTTGATATGCATGGGCAGTTCGTTTTCGTATGCAAAATTGGGTTTAAAGAACATAGACATAGTTAATTTCAATAAAATTCAACCAATTTACACTTATTTTTACAGCTAATTTTAAAAAATATAAGTATTAAAACCAAAACTATTGACTTTTGGTTTTAATACTTATATAATAGTGATTGAAAGAAGGATGACTATGAAAAGTGGTTATAAACCTCAATGTTTACCTGTTGATGCATCTATTATTGATCAATCGTACTATTTTGACGAGCTAATAGATGCTACTGCAAAACTTGAGGTATATAAAGAGAAAATAAAGGACAGTAAACTAGATAGCTCGTGGTTTATGCCTACATTGCAGCAAAAAGAAGCACTTGCTTCATCTGCGTTGGAAGGGACTCAAGCAACTCTTGACGGAGTGCTTGTTAATGAAGTCGTTCCTAATGAAAAGGACAAGAACCTAAATGAAGTAAAAAATTACTATTCAGCTACGGTAAGTGGTTATGAATACTTGCAAAAGCGAGATTTTACCGATGAGTTTTTCTTTAATATGCACAGAAAACTTATGGCTGGAAATGTTAGAAAACCCAAAATTGTAGGGGCATATCGTACAGAACAAAATTTTATAGGACGAAGTGATTCCACGCACGCTATAACATTTATTCCTCCGGATCCCAAAGATGTTAAACCACTAATGGATAATCTCATAGATTATATGAATAATGCAAATGACAATCTTCGTCCGTTGGTTCAAACTGCAATAATTCATGCTCAGTTTGAAACTATACATCCGTTTATGGATGGTAATGGCCGAGTGGGAAGATTGTTAATTCCGATGTATCTGTTTGCTAAAAAACAAATTGATCTACCCTGCTTTTTTATCAGCGAGGCGCTTGAAAGAGACAAGATTAGATATTACACGCTGCTGAACAACATTCGATATGAAAATGATTGGAACGAGTGGATTAAGTTTTTTCTTGAAACAGTAAAAAAACAGTGCGATAAATACATAGGCATTATTAGTGACATCAACACGCTTTATGAAAAGCATTTGGAGATTGCTCGTGAATTAGCTAGGTCATCAAATATAGTAGATATTATAAATCTTCTGTATAAGCATCCAGTAACTACAGCTAAGCAGATATCTGAGGAAACAGATATTCCTCTTACGAGCATTAACCGTTATTTAAATTTACTTGTTGAACACAAAATACTGTTTACAGATAGAAAGAGCAGAAACCGAAATTATTTCTATTTCGCTTTGCTTGATATTCTTAAATAAAACAACACATACAATAAGAAAAAGAAAAGACATCGAGTTGCAGCTCGATGCCTGTGGGGTGACAGAAGCACAGAATGTTGTACTTTGCCTTAATCACAGACTCATTGTACCACACTTTGTTTCCGATTGCAATATGAAATCTGTACCTAGAAAGGTGAAAAAACACAGGCTTTTTCTAAAAATGTGATAATCATAGATTATTATTTTTAGAAAGGAGTAATACAGATGAAAATTAAGTATTCGTACTATATTTGTAAATGTGGTAAAAAAATTATACCGTTTTCCAATCCGTGTAAATGTCCGCACTGTGGACGAGTAACAATTTTAAAGTGAGGTATTAACAATGAGTAAAAATCAACATGTTACACCACATCCGCTTGGTGGATGGCAGGTTAAAGGCGATAATAATAGCAGAGCTACAGCAAGAACAAGAACCCAGGGCGAAGCTATAAAGAGAGCACGAGATATTGCTATTAACAATCGTTCAGAAGTTGTAATTCATAGAACAGACGGAAGGATTAGAGATAAAAACTCCTACGGCAACGACCCTTTCCCACCAAAAGGTTAATGTAACTTTCAAACTCCCTGCTTGCATAGAAAGGCAAGTAGGGAGTTATGTTCATAGATAGGGTAACTGAATCTGTAAATGATAAATTATTGGCATGTTATAGACCAATTTTAAAGGTGTAACAGAATTTTAATTTGACTAATTACAGCGTAAATTATATAATTAATATGAGAATTTATATGTAAATAAGGGTGAAACGCTAATTTTTTATTTGTATCTTAGCAAAGTACGTTTTATTGAACTTTGCTTTTGATATAATGATATTATCAGTTAGTGCAACATCTATTTTTGATAATATGTTTGGGTGAGAAAAATGTCAGTTAAAGTTAAGTCAAGTGAATATAAGACTTCTTTGATAAATAACAGAAGATATTTAGGGAATAAATATAAGCTTCTGCCATTTATTATGAGAGTAGTTACTGACGAATGTGCAGATATCGATTCAATAGCTGATATTTTTGCGGGTACCGGTGCGGTATCATCTGCTTTTACCGATAAGACAATCATTACCAATGATTTAATGTATAGTAACTTTATTTGTAATTATGCTTGGTTTGGTGCTGAAAGCTGTGACCAACAAAAAATAATTGATTATGTCATTAGGTACAATGCAAAACTAATTGCGGAGTAAAACAATGGTAGTTAAATTTTAATAGGTGAAACCAAATGAAAAATAAATTTAGCAAGACATTATATGTTATAAAATGGAAGAATGACAGACAGATTATAATAACAAGTGGTTGGCAAATCAATGCTATAAGACATAGTGAAAAGAAATGGTATAACGGTGAACCGCAGATGGAAATTTTACGAAAAGCCACTAAAGAAGATTTAGAAATGATGGAAGTGGTGCTATAAATGAAAAAAACAACATATCTTTCTTCGATTATATCTGCACTTAATAAACTGAATGGTATGGGATCGTTAAATGAAATATATGAAGCTATTGAAGAGGAAGGAAAATTAAATTTTATTTACTCTAATCCTAATTGGAAAGATAATGTTAGGGCTACAATACAAAGACATTGTAGCCAGACGAAATCTTATAGAGGAAGTGAAGATTTATTTTGTTCGGTCTACGGATTGGGTGAAGGTTATTGGAAATTAAAAAATTACAAATCGTCAGAAGTTGACAATCCCATAATTGATCGACAATTAACAATAATAACAGATTTAGATATTACAACGACAGAAAAGGAAATGTTAATAAAGTCTAGAATTGGTCAAGGAATTTTTAGAGATAGAATAATAGAAAAATATCAACATTGTATAATTACCGGAATTGATGATAGTCGGCTATTATTAGCAAGTCACATAAAACCTTGGCGTTCAGCTTCAAATTATGAGCGATTAAGTTCGGAAAACGGACTGTTATTATCACCGCTGTATGATAGGCTTTTCGATATTGGATTAATTACTTTTGATGATAATATGAAGGTTTTAATATCTAATAAACTAAGTTCTGAAAATGTTTCTAAGATTAATATTGATATAAACAAAATTTATGTTAGCAATCCTTCAAATGAAATGATAGTAAACATGAGATATCATAGACAGAATATCTTTGTAGGATAATATTGAAAAGATATCGGGATTGATTGATAGAGGATACACGTTATCAGAGATTGCAACATCTTATTGACACTGAATTTATTGATGATAAATTACTGTCGCTTCTTGATTGCTTTGAAACAAAAAATGATGATGAAATCAGAAATATGGTTACCGAAAATGCCGATGTACCCACGATTTTCGAATATGTGCTTGGTATTTTGTGGTACAAAGCAAGTGAAAGGCACGGTAAGATTCTTGATTATATGAAATTGTCCCTTGACGCTGATCTCTTACCCAAAACACACGCCGCTGGTGGTGAAGCGGATATTGTATATGAATATCCCGAAACAGAATACTATCCGGCACATACATTGTTGCTTGAAGCGACTTTAGCCGACAACACAAATCAGAGACGTATGGAGATGGAGCCTGTTTCCAGACACTTGGGCAGACATCTTCTCAGGACGGGCAATCTGAACCGTGGAATCGCGCTAAAACTGCAGAAAGAAGGGTATCAGGTTTTTTCCGCTTTTCAGATTTCAGAGGCAGAAAAAATATGCCGTTTTATGATACACAGGATTATACTAAAAGCGTTGATGGAATGAAGATCATTCCGTTGCAGACTTCTGAATTAATAAGAATCGTAAATGATAACAGAAAGTATTATCAGCTATATGGTTTATTTAAATATGCTTTTCAATCAGATTTGCGTCCTCATGAATGGTATCAAAAGAACATTAAAAATATGTTATAATTTAGAAAGAGGTGTTTAAAATAAAAAGACAAGTATTCTTTAGCTTTCATTATGACAATGATGCATGGAGAGTATCACAGGTAAGGAATATGGGAGTCGTTGAATCCCAAAAACTGTTTTCAGATAATAGCTGGGAAACTGTACGGCGAAAAAGCGATCTCGCAATTAAAAGTTGGATAGACAATGAAATGAAGTGGCGCTCTTGCGTAGTTGTTTTAATTGGCGCTGAGACTGCAAATCGCAAGTGGGTTCAATATGAAATAGAACACGCTTGGAAAGAAGGAAAGGGAATCGTTGGTATTTATATTGATTCTTTAGAGGACAGTACAGGAAAGCAGTCCAAACGAGGAAAAAACCATTTGATTATTTCTGTATTGATACTACATTCAACTATATTACAAAAAACTCAATTCCAGCGGATTCAAATGAGGTAAGACTTAGCTCTATAATAAAAACTTTTGACTCGAGTTATGTGAGTAGCAAATACGTTTACGAAGATATAAAAAACAATATTGAGAAGCTAATTGAAGAGGCAATTAAAATTAGAAATAAATATCCTAAATGAGGTGTTTGTTGTGGATGATAAGCAAAAGTGTTTAGAAAAAGAAATTGACTTAATACAAGCTTGCATAAATCGTATGGCAAAAAATTCATTCATCGTTAAGGGCTGGGCAATAACCTTGGCTTCAGTAATACTCGCATTATTGCCCGAGAATATCGATATAAAAATTCTAAGTTTAATAGTCTTAGTATCTACATTATGTTTTTGGTATATCGATGCTTTTTTCTTGAAAACCGAAAAATTGTATAGGTGGAAATATGAGTGGGTTATAGCAAACAGACATAAGAACGAACATTACAAATATGACTTGAATCCTTATAATAAAAATATGTGGATGAAATCTAATAAAACAGAGCGCAAGGCACCATGTATTATTAGAGTAATGTTTACAAAAACGCTCGTTCCGTTATATGGTTTGTTGATCTCACTTTCTGTTTTTTTGTTTATTAATTCATATTTTAATTTCATCGATGTATTAATAGTGAGTGGTACTGTAGCAACTTAAAACAATAATGGAGATTTTATGGCTGGATTTACGAAACACAAGTATGCAAAAGATTTAACGCAAACAAAGAATAGTTTTAATACTTATGTCAAAAAGATAAGTCCTATTTTGCCAATTGAGTTTGACTTAAACTGTATTATTAAAAAATTAAAAAAATATTATCCCTATGAATGGAGATTACTTGAGGAAAAATATAAAGAATACACCAGAGCTGATAGAAAACTAATTCGTGTTGGTAAAAAGGCTCGATATAAAACAGTAACACCCGAAAAACTGATTTCCATTCTTCCTCAAACCAAAGCTATCCTATCTAAAGATTACAAAGCTAATTATCGTAATAGTTTTTCTGAAGTTCAAAGAACTCAAAATGAAGAGAAGATAAAAAAAGAACGGTTACCAAAAATTCAAAGGATTGACGATCGCATTGCTAAAGCAAAAAGCCGAGTTCAACAAATGGAACCAATCTATTTTGAGAAGATGATGGGTTTATACGATAGAAAGGGAACAACTCAAAAAGATCGGGTATATATTATGTATGAACTCACTAAATACTATTCACCGGAAATCGTTCAATTTTTTAGCAGAAAAGCCCATTCTGAGTATAATTTCCAATTAAGACTAATGGCTTTTTCCTATTTGCAGCAGTTTTATCATTATACTGAACTTCGTAGTCAAAAACATATGGAACTTCGCACTACGAATAAAAAGAAAAGAAAAGAAATGCGAGAATACGCAAAACAAAAATTTAATATTAAAGAAATCCCAGAAGAATTAGAATTTAGGGTAAATAATTCACCTGAACAAAGGCTTAAATCATTTGATTATTTTTTATCTCATAGTAGTAAAGATCATGCTGCTGTACAAAAATTAATATACTATTTAAACCAAAACAAAAAGAATGTTTACTGCGATTGGTTTAATGATGATGACTATCTTAAAAGGAACCTTGTTGGAGACGCAACAAAATCAATAATTGAAACAAGAATTAAACAATCAAAAAATGTAATTCTAATAAAATCTCAAAATTCTGAAAAGTCTCTTTGGGTTAAGTATGAATTGAGTTATGCTAAAGCACTTCATAAAAGAATATACTTTATTAATGCAGATGACTTATTGAAAGGAAAATATCTTTATTTACCTTTTAAGGATAAGGCATATTTTATGAGTAATTACTCATCACTTAAGTTGTATTAGAAAATTATAATAAATCAACGTAATAGAATAGTATTATAATGCATTCCATAGTTCTCCGTACACAACACACAAGCAACAAATAAACGCAAAAGCTCTGTAAACAAGCCAATCTTTGCGTGTGAAAAGTTCTCAAAAAGATAATCTTTGTTATACTCGCTTTTTACAGCCTTTGCAAATTTGCAAGGGCTGTTTTGTTTTATTAAATACCTTTTAGGTCTTTTTAATGTTAGGGATTAATTATGGATTATCCCATTTGAAATTTATTTTTTAGGCCTTTTATTTTCTTAGAAATAAGTATATAATTTATAATATTATGCATTAAAAATTTCTTTGCGGACAAGGCAAGGAAACATAAAGGAAAGAGATGAAATGCTATGAATTTTTTGGAAGAGAGAATTGTAAAGGACGGAATTGTTAAAGAGGGCAATGTGCTTAAGGTTGACAGCTTTTTGAACCATCAAATGGATATTGATTTGTTCAACCGAATGGGTGCGGAATTTAAGAAAAGATTTGCGGGAAAAAATATAAATAAAATAGTCACCATTGAGGCATCGGGAATCGGCATTGCCTGCGTGGTTGCCATGCACTTTAATGTGCCCGTTGTATTTGCAAAAAAATCTAAAAGTATTAATATTGACGGAGATATGTATATTGCGGAGGTTGAGTCTTTCACACACAAATGCAAAAATCAAGTGATTGTTTCTAAGAAATTTTTAAGCGAAAACGACCATGTTCTTATTATTGATGATTTTCTTGCCAACGGTTGTGCTTTGCAAGGTCTTATTTCTATTATAAATCAGGCAGGCGGCACGGTAGAGGGCATTGGAATTGCAATTGAAAAAGGTTTTCAGAACGGCGGCAATATAATTCGCAATCTCGGCTATCAGCTTGAATCCCTCGCAATCGTAGATTCGATGGACGCAGCAACAGGCACTGTTAAATTCAGGGAACAATAAATAAAAATCCAACCCCGACAGGCGATTAAAATACAGCTTGTCGGGGTTAAGTTTTTTCAGCACCAAGTGCCTACAAAATAAATAATAAGAATACATTATATTTGTTGATTTGCAATAAAGACAATTTTTGTTATAATAGTAGCAACGGAGGCGGTAAAATGTTTCGTAAAATGAGAAGATTTAAACAACAGCTTAGTAACGATGAGGCTTTGGAAATATTAAAAAACTGCAAAAGCGGTGTGCTTGCCGTGAGCGGTGATGACGGCTACCCATATACTGTTCCGTTATAAAGACGGCAAGATTTACTTTCACTGTGCAAAAAACGGACATAAACTTGACGCAATTAAGCAAAACAAGAAAGTTTCTTTCTGTGTTATTGAAAAAGATGAGGTGGATTCGGAAAAATTGACAACTTTGTTTAGGAGTGTTGTAGTTTTTGGTAAGGCCGAAATTATGGAAAATGAAGAGAAAATCAATTCGGCAATGCTCTCTTTCGGCTTAAAATATAACAATGATATTAATGCGGTGAAAAAGGAAATCGAGCGTGAACGGAGCGGACTTTGCTGTGTCGAAATCACGATTGAACATATAACGGGAAAACAGGCGATAGAGCTTTTGCGTAAAAATATGTGACCTTAATCGGAGAGAAAGGGTATTTAAAATGAAACTGTTAATTAAACAAAGAGTTTTTTCGTGGACGGATACTTACGATGTTTATGATGAGTATGACGAGCCGAAATATTTTGTTAAGGCTGAAATGTTCAGACTTACGCATCAGATTCATATATATGACAGAAATCGCAATGAAATCGGTATGATTAAACAGCGATTTTTTACGCTTATGCCGACTTTTGATATAGAAATAAACGGACAGCCGTTTGGCAGTATTGAGAAAAAATTTACCTTTTTTAAGCCGAAGTATAACCTCGACTACAACGGTTGGCGCTGTGAGGGCGATTTTATGTCTTGGAACTACAGCGTTTACGAGGCTTGCAGTATGGTTGCGCAGATTTCAAAAAAGCTGTTCCGTTGGGGAGATACTTATGTTATCGACTATGCAGACCCGAGAAACGAAATTTTGGTGCTTATGCTCGCAATTGCAATAGACGCCGCAAACTGTACGCAGAATAATAATTAAGTGAGGTATTGTATGAGCGAAAGACCGAAACTCGACAAAAATCTTGACGGCAAGACATTCAGAGCGTTTTATTATTTAAAGGAAGAACTTGTCGATTCTTGTCGCCGATACGGTTTACCGACATCGGGCGGAAAACTTGAAATAACCGAGAGAATAGCACATTTTCTTGACACAGGCGAGGTTATCGCCGCAAAGAAAGCGCAGAAAAAGTCACAGATAATCGGCAACATTACAACTGACACGGAAATTGAGCCGAATTTTGTTTGCTCGGAAAAGCACAGAGCGTTTTTTAAGGAACATATCGGCAACGGATTTTCTTTTAATGTTGCATTTCAGAAATGGCTTAAAAGCAATACGGGCAAAACTTACGCCGATGCGATTACTGCGTATTATCGGATACTTGAAGAAAAGAAAAGCAGTAAGGCAAAAATTGACAAGCAGTTTGAATACAATACATATATAAGGGATTTCTTTGCCGATAATCGGGGCAAGAGCCTTGACGAGGCTATTAAGTGTTGGAAATATAAAAAGCAGTTGCCGGGACATAATCGTTATGAGAAAAGCGACCTTGATGTATTGGAAAAATAATTTATTACACTTCAAACAGTAAGGTTTATATTGCTTTTTATTGAAGTTTTACCCTTACAGTAGTATAATAAAAATGTTAAGCTAAAATTTACAAGGAGATAGGGCAGAGGTTGAGCCTTTGCCGAGCATATAATGGAGAATTTGCACCTTGAGCCGTTGGGCAACGGCATTGAAATATATGTTACCAAAAGCTACAGATATTCGACAGACACTATTTTGCTTGCGAATTTTTCAAAGCCCGCAGGCAGTAAAAAATGTGTGGAACTTGGCACAGGATGCGGTACAATTCCGCTCTTGTGGTGCAGGGACAATAAAAACTTAAAAATAGACGCTGTTGAAATTCAGGAAAACGCCTGTACGCTTGCTCAAAAAAGCGTTGAACACAACGGGCTTTGCGATAACATTAACATTATAAACGCTGACTTATGCGACCTTAAAGGCAAGCTGAATTTTGGCTGTTATGATGTTGTTGTATGCAATCCGCCATATAAAATTGGCGGAGGAGGAATCAAAAATCCGACTTCGGCAAGGCTGATTGCAAGACACGAAAGCGAATGTACGCTTGATGACATTTGCTCGGCGGCATCAAAGCTGCTGCAGTTTGGCGGCAGATTTTATATGTGTCAGCGCCCCGAAAGATTAGGCGATGTTATGGAGTCTATGAGAAAATTTGACATAGAGCCAAAGACCTTGCGACTTGTACAGCAGAGAGTGTCAAAAGCGCCGAAACTGTTTTTGCTTGAGGGCAGACGAGGCGGAAAACGGGGCTTTTTAAATGT
>ERZ857982.2307-NODE-2307-length-15204-cov-13.949304_pt1 | contig 15204 bp, 15 predicted proteins | sample MGYA00519955_ERZ857982 | MGnify/ENA primary metagenome ERZ857982 (study PRJEB31778, sample SAMEA3449416) | human gut metagenome | biome: human gut; feature: human-associated habitat; material: faeces | place: United Kingdom | collected 2010/2012 ... | reverse complement strand
CTTTTGGCATAGCAAAACACCCCACTTGTTAGATAGTATATCATACTGTCTAACATGTGGGGTGCAGTTCAATTGGGCTTTGCTGGGGAATATTTATTTTACTCCCAATTCCACTTTGCGTTTCCATTCTCTCTGATCTTCTTGAGAATATTAAGAGTGAGGAGCTGGAGGGAGATCGAAAACGAATTGGAACTTTTTTAATAGGAAAGAAGACTATAAAAATACAGAGTGATGCCGCCGATTTGTAATAACGGCAGGATTAGCACAAAGCACTGCTGACCTTTGAAGCTTGTTTAATCAATGCACCGCTGATTTCCGGAAGGGTTTCCATGTCAAATAAAGAGGCTAGTGTTATGAGAGTCATTACAGCGAGTAACTCTCCGTTGCTGTTATATATTGGTACGCCGATGGAGATAATTTCATTTTCGTTTTCCCTATATTCTATAGAATATCCGCGTTGAGCGGTCAAAGCCAAATCTTTTCGCAGGGCAAGTACATTGGTAATCGTATGCTCGGTTAGCGGTGTCAGATGGTGACTGTCGAGATATTCATCAAGTGCCTGCGGAGAAAACGTAGAAAGAATGACCTTGCCCGAGGCACAGCAGTATAGTGGACAGCGGAAACCAACCTCTGCAGAGATGCGGATACTTGAGGGTCGGGTGGGATTGACGGAAGATAGGGTAAGCGAAGTGTCCTTATCAAGCGTTGCAAGGCTGGTGGAAAAATCATAGCGATCAGAGAACTCTTGCATAAATGGTAAAGCGACATTGTTTATGCTCAGGGACTGTATGAAAGGGGAGTATAGCAGAAAGCGGTTACCGAGGCTGTAAGAACTGTCCTTTTCGTCTTGAATCACGTAGTTGTGCAACCGCAGAGTATGAAGAATGCGATACACCGTGCTCTTGTTAAGACCTACGCCGATAGAAATTTCATTAAGCTGTACCCCTTTTGGATAGGCAAGCAAAAACTCCATAATATGGAGTGCTTTTTCTAAAACAGCAATGTTCTTTACCGTCTCAGCCATATAGTAAAAACTCCTTTCTAATCGAGTATATAACTTTACTAATATAAGCATAACACAGCATTTCATATTTTGCAACAACATTTTATTTTTTAATTTGTCTGTTGTGTTAAAATAAATCGATATTTGTTGTATATATGCACAAAAACGATTGAAAATGAGAAAATATTATTGACACAAATGACAGGAGATGATATCTTAATGATAAAGATGAAACAGCATTTTACATTGAGAAATGCTGCGGATTCAATTTTTTGAGACATAGGAGAACTGATATGAAAAGAAACTTAAGAAAAGCCTTTGCGTTTATCCTTGCTCTAACGATGGTGGTGTCGCTTTTTGCCTGCGGCAAAAAGGATGCTAATCCGGACGGCGGCGATAGTTCATCCGATGATACATTTACAATTGCCTACATCGGCCCGCTGACCGGCGAAGCGTCTGCTTGGGGCACGCCAGAAGCGAATACGCTGAAGTTGCTGGTCGATCAGGTCAACGCAGAGGGCGGCATTGCCGGGAAAAAGGTGATTCTCAATACCTATGATAACCGCGGTGATAATGTTGAGACGACCAACGCAGCAAAGAAGGCCATTGAGGTGGGAGGCGCTGATGTGATTGTGGGATGCAATAGCTCTGGTGCATCGCTTGCACTTGCCAGCGTCTGCGAAGAGTATAAAGTCCCCTCTGTAGCCACTTGCGCAACGAACTCAAAGGTTACCGAAGACGACAATGGCAATGTGCGTGAGTGGACGTTCCGTGTCTGCCTTGCTGATCCTGCCCTGGGTAATGTTATGGCAAAGTATGCCTATGACGAACTGGGACTGAGAAGGATCGGTATTCTCAAGGAGATCAGTTCTGACTACTCTGTGGGTATCAGCGATAATTTCTCGGATACCTTTACTTCACTCGGCGGGGAGATCGTTGGCGTAGAGGCATACACGGCTGGCGATGTTGACTTCCGAGCTCAGATGACGGCGCTGCATCAGAAGACACCGGATGCGCTGTTCCTGCCCATGACGTATAAAGAGCTTGCGCTCGCCACTGTTCAGGCACGCGACCTTGGGATGGACGAGTTGTTCCTTGGGCCGGACTGCTGGATGGCAGAGGATATCTTCGACCTTGCGGGTAGCGCAATTACGGGTTCTTACTTTGTTTGTACCGTTGACGGAAACGATAGCCAGTTGGATAGCTTTAAAGCAATGTATGAAGAAGCATATCATGAGCCTTGTGACGGCGCTGGACAAAACGCCTATTTTGCTTATGATGCATTTGTTGTGATTAAGCAGGCTGTAGAATCTGCCGGCAGCACCGCTCCGAAGGATATTAGAGATGCACTTGAAACCGTTGAAAACGCGCAAGGTTTGACCACCCCCATTACAATCCGCAAGGACCATAAGGTCATCCGCTCTGCCATCATCTTCCGCGTGGGTGCTGAGAAGTTCGAGGCGATCGATACCTACATGGTTGATTACGGTGACTGATGTAAACTCTTTAACTGCGACGAAGAGACTCTCCTCGTCGCAGTTAAAGAAACCTGCATTCTTAAATGAGCGAAGGAGATACTCTCATGTTTTTGCAGCAGCTGATCACAGGCCTGTCTGTTGGAAGCATTTATGCGCTAATGGCGGTCGGCTATTCATTGATTTACAGTTTACTTAACTTTACCAACTTTGCTCACGGAGCTTCGGTGTTGATAGGCGCATACGTCGGCTATTTTATATTAGCAGTGTGGCAGACAATGTCCTTATGGCAGTAGTGTGCTCCACATTTTTCGGCGCTGTGCTGGCGGCCTTGATTGAACGTATCGCATATCAGCCGTTGCTCGACAAGGGTGTGAAGCGCATATATCTGCTGATCGCAGGTCTCGGAATCTCCATTATCGGAGAAAACTTGATAGTCGTCATGATCGATGGAAGATTCCACGCCTACAAAACCTCCTTGTCTGCTATGCCAGTTTCTATTTTGGGCGCAAGTATCGGAGTGGTCGATTTGATAATTCTTGTTGCCAGCGCGATAGCTTTGCTGATCGTTCAGTTCTTGATTCGCAAGACTCGTGTAGGTCTTGCAATACGCGGCGCGGCATTCGATTTGACAACTGCGTCTATTATGGGAATCAATGTGCGGCAATTGATTTTAATTGTATTTATCATCGCTGGTTCCATGGCCGGCCTTTCCGGTGTATTTCTTGGCATCAAATATACAGCTTATCCTACAATGGGAAACTTGACGAACAAAGCGTTTATTAGCGCTGTGGTCGGCGGCCTCGGCAGTATGCCGGGAGCGGTTGTTGGCGCACTGCTCCTCGGAGTGCTGGAGACGATGACCTCTGCTTATGTATCTTCAGCGCTACGCAATCTATTCGCTTATGCGTTGCTTATTGTGATTTTGCTGATTAAGCCGACGGGGTTAATGGGCAAGAGCATGGAAGATAAGGCGTGAAGGAGGAACGATATGCTATCATATTGGAGTGGTGTGGCAACACTGACGGGCATTTATCTGATTGCTACGCTTGGCGTTTCGATTCTTGTCGGTTTCACAGGCCTTTTTTCTTTGGGACACGCAGGATTTATGGCAATCGGAGCATATGGAACGGCTCTTTCCATTAAGCTTCTCCATATGCCGTTTTTTCCCGCCTGTCTGATGGGAATACTGGCAGCTATGCTTGCCGGTGGGCTGATCGGAAGAGCGACTATTTTGTCATTGCCACGTTGGCAATTGGAGAATGCACCAAATTGCTGATTGAGAACATTCCGAGCATTACAGGCGGATCAAGAGGCTTGACCGATATCCCGAAGAAAACGAGCCTTCTTCTTGTTTGGGTGATCCTGCTTGCAGTTATTGTAATTTTGAGCAATTTCCTGCATTCCAAGCATGGACGCAACTGTATTGCTGTGCGGGAAGAAGAGCTTGCGGCAAAGTCAATCGGTATAGATGTGATTCGGTATAAAATGCTGGCATTCCTAATCAGTTGTGCACTTTGTGGCCTTGCTGGTGGCTTACTTGCTGGATATATGGGATATCTCTATCCCACTATGTTTACGATGGCAAAGTCGAACGAATTGACAATGACGGTTATTTTGGGAGGTACCGGCAGTCTGACCGGTACAATCCTTGCCGGCCTTGTGTTGATTCCTCTGCCGGAATATCTGCGTATCGAGTCTGCTGAGGAGTGGCGCATGGTTCTATACGGCGTGTTGGTCGTTGCAGTCATCGTATTTAAGCCGTCAGGACTGATGGGAAGTAAGGAATTTACAGTTGCTGGGGTTTTGCGGAGATGTAAACAACTTGCTGCGAGAGTCCGCAAGAGAGGTAGCAAAAGGGATAAAGAGGGTGAGGCGAAAAAATGAGAAGATCTGCATCACTAAAGATAGACCATGTCACTAAACGGTTCGGCGGCGTTATTGCATTGAATGATGTCAGCTTTGATGTGACGCAGGGCGAGATCCATGGTTTGATTGGACCAAACGGAGCGGGAAAGACGACCTTATTCAATCTCATTACCGGTATTTACTCTCCGACGGAAGGGAAGATAGAACTCAACGGGCGGTCTTTAGTGGGGATGAGCCCGCATCAAACGGCTAATTTGGGTATTGCGAGAACATTCCAGAATATCCGTCTTTTCGATGAATTAAGCGTTTATCAGAACTTGATCACGGCATGCCAGAAACATTTGTCCTATCATCTAGCCGATGGTCTATTTAAAACGCCAAAGTATAGAAGGGAAGAAAAGGAGATTGCCAAATTGACAGAAACGACCCTGCAACAGATTGGCCTCTGGGAATTGCGGGACCAACTGGCGGGCAATCTGCCATACGGTCAACAGCGAAGACTGGAGATTGCCAGAGCGCTGGTTACAGACCCGCAATTGCTGCTTCTCGATGAGCCGGCTGCCGGAATGAACGAGGATGAATCGATCAAGCTTTCGGATTTCATCCGCTCGATTCAAAATATGTATGATACGACAATTTTGATTATTGATCACCACATGGATGTGATCATGGGAATCTGCGATCATATCACGGTGTTCAATTTTGGCAGTAAGCTTGCAGAGGGAACGCCGGCAGAGATTCAAGGCAATGAAAGAGTGATCGAGGCATATTTGGGGAAGGGGTGAGCCGTATGCTGAAAATACAGAACCTAAGTTACGCATACAAGAAGATACAAGCCCTTAAAGACGTTTCCTTTTCTTTGCAAGATGGTGAGATTATGTCGATCATCGGTGCTAATGGCGCAGGAAAATCAACTCTGATGAAGTGTATTGCCGGCGTTCTGAAAACAGACTCTGGTTCGGTTATTCTTGATGATTTTCCACTTGCACAGAAACCGCACCAAGTGGTTCGCAGTGGTATCGTGCTTGTTCCGGAGGGACGGTGGATATTTCCGGGACTTTCGGTGGAAGAAAATCTGAACATTGGCGCATATGTCCTTGGCGGAAATCCACAGGGAAAAGAAAGAGCGTTTCATATGTTTCCTAAGCTTAAGGAGCGCCGCGATCAACGGGCTGGAACACTCTCCGGCGGTGAGCAGCAGATGCTGGCTATTGCTCGTGGACTGATGTCAAATCCAAAGATTATCATGCTCGATGAGCCGTCTTTGGGACTTGCGCCACTGATTGTCAATGATATTTTTGACATTATACAGGAAATCAACCGTGAGGGCGTTTCAGTTTTGCTGGTTGAACAAAATGCTCGTAAGGCACTTTCGATCGCGGATCATGCCTGCGTGCTTGAACAAGGGCGCATTGTGAAGCAAGGCACTGGAAGTGAAATTGCCGCAGATGAAAGCATTATCAATGCGTATCTCGGCGCAAAAAAATAAAGTTAAGAGGAATTGAACAAATGGAAAAGCTTTTACAAGAAATGATGGCGGCATTGGATGTTGAGAAATCTGCGGACCATGTTAGATGGCTGACTGATCATACCCCCAGCCGAATTTCTGGTATGGGTCAGGATCGTGAAGCTGCGGAATACATTTGTAAGAAGATTGAAGAATATGGACTTGAGTCTAAAATCCTTGAATTTGAAGCATACAACAGCCACCCGGGTACTTCAAAAGTGAAGATTGTTGCGCCGGTTCAGAAGGAGATCAGCAGCATCGCCTGCTGTCACATCGAATCTACGCCGGTTGGCGGAGCGGACTATGAAGTGGTTTACCTTGGATCTGGTGGAGAAGAGGACTATGTCGGGAAAGATGTAGCCGGAAAAGCTGTTCTTGTGGAAGTTTCTTATGCACCGGCTACACCTGAAAAGGCAATGCTTGCTAGCGAGCACCACGCTGCAGCGATGATTTGCATGAACTGGGGCACTGCGGAGCACGAGCTGATTTGCAATCGAGGACTTAAAGCAGTTTGGGGAAATCCGACGCCTGAGAGTTTTGGGAAAATTCCTCAGATTGTTGGCATCAGCATTACACGAAAGGATGGCGAGTACCTCAAGGAGCTCTGCCTCTCTGGGGAAAAGGTAGTGCTGCATATGGATGTGCAGTCGCAGCGCGAGTGGCAAACTCTGCCGCAGCCGATGGGTATTCTGCGCGGAACGGAAGAGCCCGAGAAGTTTCTGCTTGTCAGTGCGCATCTTGATGCATGGTGCCCCGGTGTGACGTGCAATGCGACCGGCGACGGCACGATGCTTGAGATGATGCGTGTTTTCGGCCAGTTCAGGGATAAAATCAAGCGGAGTATTTACTTTATCTACTGGAACGGCCATGAAATCGCAGAGGCTGCTGGTTCTACATGGTTCCAAGACTACTTTTATGAAGACATCCGCAACAACTGTATCGGTTATATCAATATTGACTCCACCGGTATGCGGGGGGCGGAAAAATATGGAACCGATGCATCTCGCGAGCTTTCGGACTATGCGTACGAGATGATCCGAGATGTACTGGATGAGGATGTAGATGTTGCATATCTTGCCAAGACCGGAGACCAGTCCTTCTTCGGCGTGGGCGTGCCGTCTATTGCCGGTCGTATTTCCTACTCTCCAGAAGTCGTTAAGCAGCAGAATGGAGCTACGCTCGGTTATTGGAACCATACTTGCGAGGACTCTATTGATAAAATGGATGTTGACAACTTGGAAAAAGATAACCGCGTGGATCTTGGTGTTATCTACGGGCTAGCCAATGCAACGGTGCTGCCGTACGATTTTAGCAAAACATGCGAGGATATGAAGCAGAAGGTTGAATATCTGCGCAAGGAGAGCGGCAATATTGTTGACATGGAGTGTATCTCTGCTAATATTGATCGCCTTGGAAAGACCGTTGCGGCACTGAATGAGATGAAGTTGAAGGCCTCGGAGCTGAGCGAAGTTCGAATCCGTGCATTCAATGATACGCTCCTGCGCCTGAGCCGTGCGATCACCAATGCATTTTACACCAATGCTGAGAAGTATGATCAGGACAGTTATGGCAGGACGATCCTGTCTAAGCCGCTTCCGTTACTGTTCCCGACTATTAAACTAAGCAGGCTTGACAAAGACACACTTGAATATCGTCTGCTTTACACACAAATGCTTCGCAACCGCAATCGTGTGGCCGATGCTGTTTTGACAGCCTGTGAGTATGCTGAGCTGTTCTTAGCGCAGAAATAAGGCTATAGGAGCTGCTATGAGATTAAAAGTCATTATTCCAAACAGTGGTATGGATCGGGACACTCTTCTACAACGGGAGAAAATGCTCTCAGCCTTTGCAATGTCGAGTACGGAAATATCGGTTGAATGCATAGCTCATGGACCGGAAAGCATTGAATCTGCTTACGATGAAATACTGGCGGGTCCCTACGTGATTCAACAGGCTGTCGAGGCAGAAAAAGCAGGTTTTGATGCAGTGATCGTCTATTGTGGAAGCGACCCGGCTGTGGCAGCGGCTAGGGAAATATTAAACATTCCGGTAATTGGCCCGGGGAAGGTCTCAAAGTTGGTCGCCATGGACATCAGCTATCGCTACTCTGTGCTGACCGTTTTGGACAACTGCGTTGTTCGAGATACGGAAGCTGTATGGGAGAAGGGTTTGCCAGCGGACAAACTGGCATCTGTGCGTAGCATTGGCATTCCTGTTTCTGCTGTAAGGGACAATATGGAGAAGACATTTGACGCGCTTTGCAATGCGGCGAGAAGGTGTATCGAGGAGGATGGTGCACAATGTATCGTGCTCTCATGCCTTGGAATGGCCGGCATGGGGGAACGCATGACAAACGAATTGAAGATTCCTGTTATTGATCCGGCTCCGGTTGCGATCAAGTATGCGGAAATGCTAGCCGGACTCGGCATCTGCTACAGCCGCAAAGCATATCCATCGCCGCCTGATAAAGAGATTATTTGACTAAAATACGGAGTTTGCTTCAATGAAAGACACAATCAATATTGGCGATACAAAGGAAATGCTCTGCGAAATGCTTGCTATTCCCTCTGTGAGCGGCGATGAAGGGGCACTGTCAGACTATATTGCCCAGAAACTTCGCGATGTAGGGGCTGAATGCGTTAGGCAGCAGATCGTAGATGGAGACCGACGCAATGTATTCGCAGAAGTAACAGGTTCGCTTCCAGGGAAAACGATACTGCTTACAGGGCACATGGATACCGTGGAAGCCGGAGATGGCTGGACTGTGAATCCCTTTGCCGGTACGGAGCGCGATGGACGGATATATGGTCGCGGCGCAAATGATATGAAGGCTGGAATAGCTATTATTCTACAAACCGTAAGCACCTGTGTGCGCAATCGGGGGCGCTTGAGAGGCAAGATTGTTGTAGCCTTTGTTTGCGACGAAGAAGCGTATTCTGAAGGCGTGCTTTGTGCGATCAAGGAAGGAAATATCCATGCTGACTTTGGTATTGCAGCGGAACCAGAATACCATCATGCTGTTATCGGATCCTGCGGGAAGGTTTTGATACGTGCTGTGGCGCACGGAAAAGCGGCGCATGCTGCAGAAGCGGAAAGCGGTATCAATGCGATCAATGAAATGAGCAAGTTCCTCAGTGTGCTCGAAAGAGTTCCGTTACAGACAAGCGAGGTTATGCCGGCGCAGCCCTATATCACTCTGCGGGTTAGGGGTGGTAGCAATCGCTACAGCATGGTTGTTCCAGATTCCTGTGAAGCGCTTATCAGCAAACATACTGTTCCAGGAGAAACGCCGGAAAAGATCATTGCGGATCTGCAGAGTGCTGTGCAGCGGGAAAAACTGCATGCATCATTCGAATTTGCGGTGGAGAAACCGTTTTACCCATCGTTTTTGCTGAATGATAACCTTGAGGAAATTTGCAGGCTTCGCCATATTTTCGAAGAGGTAACCGGAGAAGAACTAAAGCTTGTTTGTTCGGACGGAGTGAGCGACAACAATCACTGGTCGACCATCGGTGGAATCCCGTCTGTTTGCTTTGGCCCTGGCGGAAAGGGACTGCACCAATCTGATGAATGGGTCAGTACAGAGCAGATGGAAAATGTACTGGAAGTTTATTTGCGGTTTTTCTTAGAGGACGAAGAATGACAGCATTAGAAAGACTCTATAACGCGGCAGTGGTGCCCGTCGTCGTGCTCGACGACGCGGCCGACGCGGTACCCACTGCAAAGGCGCTGCTTGCGGGCGGCGTGGACGTGATGGAGATCACGTTCCGCACGGCGGCGGCAGCCGACTCCATCGCGGCAGTCGCCAAGGAATGCCCCGATATGCTCGTGGGCGCGGGCACGGTCATCACACTCGAGCAGTGCAAGAAGGCCGTCGCCTGCGGCGCAAAGTTCATCGTCTCCCCGGGCTACAGCGAGGAGGTCGTGAGCTGGTGCGTGGAGAACAACGTCGCCATCACCCCGGGCTGCGTCACGCCGACCGAGATCATGGCCGCGATGTCCCACGGCCTGAAGGTCGTGAAGTTCTTCCCGGCGAACGTCTACGGCGGCCTGAGCGCAATGAAGGCGCTCTCCGGTCCCTTCGGCGGCATCAAGTTCATCCCCACCGGCGGCGTGAACGACAAGAACCTTGCCGAGTATATCTCCGCGCCGTTCATCCATGCCGTTGGCGGCAGCTGGCTGTGCGCCAAGGCGGATATCGCCGCGCACAACTTCGACAAGATCACGAGCCTCTGCAAGGAGGCGCGCAAGACCGCGCTCGGCTTTGAGATCGCGCACGTCGGCGTGAACGCCGGCGACGCGGAGGAGTCCCTTGCGGTGTGCCGCGCGCTCGACGCGGCCTTCGGCTTCGGCGTGAAGGAGGGCAACAGCTCCAACTTCGCCGGCAGCGGCGTGGAGGTCATGAAGAGCCCCTATCTCGGCAAGAACGGCCACATTGCGGTCAAGACCAATTCCATTCCCCGCGCGGCGGCGGAGCTTGCCAAGAACGGCTTCACGCTCGATGAGTCCACCGCCAAGTACAAGGGCGAGAAGATGGTCGCGGTGTATCTGAAGCAGGAATTCGGCGGCTTTGCCGTCCACCTGCTGCAGAAGTAAGGGAGGAACGAACGATGAAATTTCTGACTTTCGGTGAGATCATGCTGCGCCTGAAGGCGCCCGGACAGGAGTGCTTCTTCCAGTCCCCGATGCTCGAAGCGACCTTCGGCGGCGGCGAGGCGAACGTTGCCGTCTCCCTTGCCAACTACGGCGAGGACGCAGCTTTCCTGACGGTCCTGCCCGATAACGCCATCGCGGACGCCTGCAAGGCGGAGCTGCGCCGCTTCGATGTGGATACCAAGCGCATCGTCACGGGCGAGGGCCGCATGGGCATCTACTATCTCGAGGGCGGCGCGAACCAGCGTCCGAGCAAGGTCGTCTACGACCGCGCGTGGTCTGCCATCGCGCTGGCCAAGCCCGGCGATATCGACTGGGACAAGGCGTTCGACGGCGTGGAGTGGTTCCACATCACCGGCATCACGCCCGCCATCAGCGAGAGCGCGATGGAGCTTTCCGTCGAGTCCGTCAAGGAGGCGAAGAAGCGCGGCAGCACTGTCTCCTGCGACCTCAACTACCGCAAGAACCTCTGGAAGTACGGCAAGAAGGCCAGCGAGGTCATGCGCGAGATCGCAAAGTATGTCGACGTGGCCATCGCCAACGAGGAAGACGTGCAGAAGTCCCTTGAGATCAACGTGGACGATGTGAACGTCGAGTCCGGCGAGCTGGACCGCGCAAAGTACAAGGCGCTCGGCGACAAAGTGCTCGCGGCGTATCCCGATATGAAGATGATTGCCATCACGCTGCGCGAGAGCCACAGTGCCGATTGGAACGGCTGGGCGGCCTGTCTGAACGACGGCAAGGACTTCTACGTTTCCAAGAAGTACGAGATTCGCGACATCGTGGACCGCGTCGGCGGCGGCGACAGCTTTGCCGGCGGCCTGCTCTACGGTCTCAACCACTATGAGGACAAGCAGTCCGCGCTGGAGTTTGCCGTGGCAGCGAGCTGCCTGAAGCACTCGGTCATCGGCGACTTCAACCGCGTGAATGTTTCCGACGTGACCAAGCTCATGGGCGGCGACGGCACCGGCAGAGTGCAGCGGTAAGGGAAAGGGGGGGATAATTGTATGGAATGGATTAATGAAAAAGCGAAAACGCTTAGTCAGGGCGCAATTCGAGCCATGTTTGATCGCGCAAATAAGATGACAGATGTTATCAGTCTGGGAATCGGCGAGCCTGATATGACTACACCAAAAGAAATCTGCGACGCCGCAAAACAAGCACTTGATTTGGGATATACGCACTATACCCCCAATGCAGGACTGCCTGTGCTCCGCAAAGCTATTGCAGAAAAGTCTTATATAAAAGGCCTGCACTATGATCCAACAAAAGAAATTATTATTACAAATGGCGGAATGGGTGCGCTAAGCCTTTTGTTCCTTGTTTTGCTGAACGAGGGAGATGAGATTTTAATTCAAGACCCTCAGTGGCTCAATTATGTTGCACAGGTCAAATATTGCAATGGTACTGCGGTTCGCGTACCTACCGACATAGCGCATAACTTTGAGATGCAGGGTGAGACGATTGAAGACTTGATTTCACCGCGCACTAAGGCGATTATGATCAACACCCCGAATAACCCTACCGGCTGTGTGATGTCTGAGGATTCCCTGTATAGAATTGCAGAAATCGCGGTTAAGCATGATTTGCTTGTGATTTCTGACGATGTGTACAACACGCTCATCTATGACGGGGCTGCAGCGCCGCTGATTGCAGCATTCCCCCATATGCGTGAACGCACAGTGATCGTCAATAGCTTCTCCAAGTCTTTTGCAATGACAGGCTGGCGAATCGGCTTTGTAGCGGGTCCTGCCGAAATAGTTGACCGGATGACTAAGTGTCAAGAGAATTTTAACGCATGCGCTAATTCGGTGGGACAGTATGCGTGTGCGGTAGCGCTTGATCACCCGGAACTGTCGGATATGATCTGCAAAACATTCGCGGATCGGCGCAGTGTGCTTTTGAAGGGATTGAAGCATATTGAAGGGATCAAGTGCAACTGTCCGCGCGGAGCTTTCTACGTTTTTGCGGATATATCGTCATTTGGGCTTACAAGCGCAGAGTTTTGTAATCGGCTTCTTGATGAGGAAAAGGTTGTTTGCATACCTGGGAGTGCATTTGGCACATGTGGTGAGGGCTTTATTCGCATTGCCTACACTTGTGCAGAGGAAGATTTGAATAAGGCAATCCTCCGTATTCAACGATTCTGTAAAAAACTGAGTGAAAAAAGGGCTGATATAACGACCAATAGTGGTTAACTTGAAACTATTCAAGTTTGAATATCATTCCTTTCTACTGGGTTGTTTGGTCACTGTTCAGTATAAAGGATTTGAAAGAATTCCGTAATGGCTTTTTCTTTTGATCCGCAATTAGTTTTTCCTGCCGGACCTTTGGGGGCTATTTCGGCCGGACACCAATAGCGCTTAGTAACGGCACAGCTGGAACAAAGTAACCGTAAAACAAAGCCGCGTAAAAAGACCGTAAGCGCTCAATAACCGCACGGAACTGAAAGCAAACATCAATGCACCGAGGGATCTCTAACGAGATTCCTCGGCTGTCTTTTATCCCATGCGGTTATTGAGCGCTTACCTTGGTAGCCACAACACATACCACAAATCCTTGAAGAAAGCGATAATGTACAATAACTTGCGCAAATTGAAAAGATCATAAAAGAAGACATGCGATGTGAAAACCGGCTACAACTTGGTTAAGGACGCCTATGAGGGAGAGGCTGTGATCCCGTTAAACAAGCGCGGTACAAAGAGCCCTGAAAAACTGTCCGTTGGCAATCCTATCTGTGAAGCTGGTCTCGCCATATTAGTACATATATTCGTATCAATTGAGAGGTGTACTACATGACTTATGTTAAATATGAAGATATGCCGTTGGTCCTCAACGTAGAGGACATTGCCGACACACTGATGATCGGCAGGAATAAGGCATATAATTTAGTTAATTCTGGAAAGATCAAAGCGCTGCGGATAGGGAATCATTACCGAATTCCGCGCGATTCATTTATAGCGTTCCTGAAGGGTGAACGCACATCGGCTTAAATACCCAGGCGGGCAGCATTCAATATTTGAGTGACTGCCCGCCTTTATTATATACAAAATGTGATTCGAAAGGAAGGATGAACTATGTCAGTTCGAAAAAGAGGAAACAGGTATCAGGTGGTCTATCGCTGCCCTGGTGAGGCTTCGCCGCGCACGGAAACCTTTAAGACCGAAGATGAGGCCGTGATTCGAGACAGGTCAATCAAAATGGCAAAGGCAAATGGCACATTTGAGCCGCCAGCAAGGCTTTCCAAGGGCGTTGTGCAGCAGACAAAGGATATCACAGTGTCTGAGTTCCTTGATGAGTACATACAGGTCTATGGCTTGAAGAAGTGGGGCAACTCCTACTACTCATCGAGCATCAGTTTGCTGAAAAACTATGTCAGGCCGTACCTCGGCAATCGCTATGTGAGATCTATCACCGTAAAGGATATGGATGCCTATTATACGATGCTCTTGGACCAGCCTGCGGTCGTTGTATCTGGACATCTCGACACAGGGGCTAAAGTGAGCGCGAATACCGTATCAAAGGTCCACAAGCTGTTAAAATCGGCGTTCAATAAGGCTGTGGTTTGGAAGTATACACCCGTCAATCCGGTTATTGGAGCAACGCTGCCGGAGTGTAAGGCTGCGAAACGAGCGGTATGGTCAGACAGAGAAGCGATACATGCACTCGATGTCTGTGACCATCCAGTGCTGCGGATCGCCATGTATTTAGCGCTGGGATGCTCTATGCGATTAGGGGAGATATTGGGACTACAGTGGGACCATGTCTTTATGGATGATGCTCTTGTTGCATCGGGAGAAGCCTGCCTGAAGATCGACCGCGAATTGCGCCGATGCAGCAACGACAGCATTAAGGTACTGGAACAGGTTCATCGCAGTACGGTGCTGTTCAAATTTCCGCCGGTTATGCCCAAGAAATGCACAACAACGCTGGTTCTGAAGGCACCTAAGACGGAGAGCAGCAACCGAATCGTATATCTTCCCTTAGCCGTTGTAGAAGAGCTTCGAAAGGTCAAGGAGCAGCAGAGGGAGAATAAAGCCCTCTTAGGCGTTGAATATAAAGATTATGGATTGGTCGTGGCGCAGATCAATGGGAATCCCTATGAACAGAGAGTGATCGACAAGAGCTTCAACAAGCTGATCAGGAAGAATGACCTGCGGCCTGTTGTATTCCACAGCTTGCGCCACAGCAGTACGTCTCTGAAGCTGAAACTGAGCAGCGGTAATATCAAGGCTGTTCAGGGGGATACGGGACACGCTGAGGCCAGAATGGTAACAGACACTTATGCCCATGGCTTTGACGAGGATAGAAAGCTCATTGCGCATGAAATGGACTCTGGGTTCTTTTCTAAGGTCGGTGGACAAGAGAAGGAAGAGACTGATAACGATGCGATCGAGAAGTTGAAAATACTGCTTCAGCAGCATCCGGAACTGTTACCGGATATCCTCGATGCAGCGGTAAAAACCACCGCAAAAACTGGTGAAAAAGGGTAAATGTTGGCATTTGTAAGCATATCGCTTGCCTTTTGGGTGGATTTAACGTCAGCTTTGTAAGCAAAAACTGCCTGTATATGCAAGCATATTTGGCTGAAGAAAAACTCCATGGTGCTGAAAGAAAATAAAATGAAAAAGCCTTGGAAGTGTTGGCTTAACAGTGATAAGGAACTAATTTACTTATCAACTGTTAGCTGACGGTTT
>ERZ857982.2306-NODE-2306-length-15216-cov-3.401425_pt1 | contig 15216 bp, 11 predicted proteins | sample MGYA00519955_ERZ857982 | MGnify/ENA primary metagenome ERZ857982 (study PRJEB31778, sample SAMEA3449416) | human gut metagenome | biome: human gut; feature: human-associated habitat; material: faeces | place: United Kingdom | collected 2010/2012 ... | reverse complement strand
TCCTGTTCCCCTTCGGCTGGGGCGAGCTGTGGGGCGTGGCGGACCGCACCGACTATGACCTGACCCAACATCAGAACACCTCCGGCAAGGACCTGACCTATTTTGACCCCGAGACCAACCAGCGGTACATCCCCTATGTGGTGGAGCCGTCTCTGGGCGTGGAGCGCAGCGTTCTGGCGGTGCTGTGCGACGCCTATGACGAGGAGGTGGTGGGCCAGGATAAAAACGGCAAGGACGACGTTCGCGTGGTGCTGCACCTGCACCCGGCTCTGGCCCCCTATAAGGCTGCCATCCTCCCCCTGAGCAAGAAGCTGTCCGAGCCCGCCATGGAGATCTACAACGATCTGTGCAAGGACTTTATGCTGGACTTCGACGAAACCGGCTCCATCGGCAAGCGCTATCGCCGGGAGGACGAGATCGGCACCCCCTTCTGCATTACCGTGGACTTTGATACCGTAGGCGACGGCGAAAACCCCGGCGACCGGTGCGTCACCGTCCGTGAGCGGGACACCATGGAGCAGGTGCGCATTCCCATCAGTGAGCTGAAGGCGTATCTCACCGAGAATCTGGCGTATTGATTATGAACTTGAAAAAGCAACTGGCCGCAGGCGGCGCCCTGTTGGCTGTCACCGCTGCCGCCTGCCTGAAGCTGGCCCAATGGGCCGGCAGGCAGATCGAAAAGCGGCAGCGGAAAAAGTGATCTGCCGCGCTCTCCGGCCGGCAGAGAAAAATAAGAACGGCTATCCCGCCGTTCTTATTTTTCATTTCCCGGGAGCGAAAAATTTTGCCCCGGGGGCAACAGGGGAATTGACATTTTCTCCCGTAGAGGTTATCATTATAGTGCACGGCACAAGCACAAAAAATAGTTTTTTGTATATACAACAAAACCAAGGAGGCAATCATATGATCTCTATGGAAATGCTCCAGGACGCCCGCCGGGTGCTCTCTCCCGTTATCAATCAGACTCCCGTGCTGCACGCTCCGGGCCTGGTGCCGGACTGCAGCTTCTATCTGAAGGCCGACTGCCTGCAAAAGACCGGCGCCTTCAAGCTGCGGGGCGCATACTATAAGATCGCCACCCTGTCCGACCAGGAGAAGCGCCGGGGCGTCATCGCCTGCTCCGCCGGCAACCATGCCCAGGGCGTGGGCTTTGCCTCCCGGGATATGCACATCCCCGCCACCATCTGCATCCCTGCCGCCGCCCCCATTTCCAAGATCCAGGCCACCCGCAGCTACGGGGCCAATGTGGTGCTGGTGGACGGCGTGTATGACGATGCCTATGCCGAGGCTGTGCGCCTGCGGGATGAGCAGGGGCTGACGTTTATTCATCCCTTTGACGACTATCGGGTCATGGCCGGACAGGGCACCATCGGCCTGGAGATTCTGGAGCAGCTGCCGGATGTGGACGTGATCCTGGTACCCATCGGCGGCGGCGGGCTTATTTCGGGCCTGGCCTATGCCGTGAAGCATCTGAAGCCCTCCTGCCAGGTCATCGGCGTGCAGGCCGCCGGAGCCGCCAGCATGGTGGACTCCCTGGAGGCCGGACACATTCTGACCCTGCCCAGCGTCCACACCATCGCCGACGGCATCCAGGTCAAGACCCCCGGCGACCTGACCTTCGAGATGTGCCGCCAGTATGTGGACAAGGTGGTCACTGTCAGCGAGACGGAAATCGCCGGGGCCATCCTCTCTGTGCTGGAAAAGCAGAAGCTGGTGTCTGAGGGCGCCGGAGCTGTGGGCATCGCCGCAGCCATGTACGGCAAGGTAGACCTGCGGGGCAAGACCGTGTGCGCCCTGCTGTCCGGCGGCAACGTAGACGTGACCATGCTGGAGCGCATCATCACCCGGGGGCTGGCCAAGGCCGGGCGCACCGCCAACTTCGCCACCGTTCTGCCCGACCAGCCCAAAACCCTGGCCACCTTGTTGAACATCGTGTCCGATATGGGCGTCAATGTGCTGGAGGTAAACCACGAGCGGGGCAATCTGAAGGCTCCCGTGGGCTCCTGTGTGGTCCACCTGCTGGTGGAGACCCGGGACGCCGCCCATGTGCAGGAGATGTACGAGGCGCTGCGGGCCCAGGGTTACCCCATTATGGAGCGGTAAATCAAACGTATAAAAAATGGGACGCGGCGTCCCTGCTGATAAGACAGTAAAATTCAAGTTTCTTGGAACAGGCATGATCTCGGTCATGCCTGTTCCGCTTTTAGCAGCTCATCCGTGGGAATGCAGCTCACAAGGTCGTACTCGATAGCCTGTGTACAATGGCAGGCAGACGAAAAGCGAGAAACAAACGGCAGACAGAGAAAAAGCAGCCACAAGTACGATAGCACGGCGGCTATATCGCTCATGGCTGCTTTTCACATTGCGGAGAATTTTTACGCTTCGGAAATCTCACACGGGGGTAGATAGCTCTGTTTCTCATCGCCGGCGATCTGCCAGAAGGGCATATCCTGTACTGCCGTCGCGGCAGCGTTTCCGGCCTTGACTATGCTCTGATGCTTGCCGATGGCCTTAATGTCCTGATACAGCTGCTCCGATACTTCCGGGTCAGCGGAGCTCTTGAACACAAAGTCAATGTCCGAGCGCTTCAAATCGGACACGTTATGGACTATCCACGTCAGGATATAGCTGGAATAGTCGTCGTCTCCGGAGCCAAAGTGACGCAGGAACTGCGTGGACAGGATGGTGCCCACGCCGAACTCGCGGCCCTCCTTCATAATGCGCTTGAGGGCGGGGAAATTCTGCGACATGAAGTTGTCCGCCTCGTCCACCAGAATGAACCGGGTCAACTGGCGGAAATCCCGATCGGCCTGGCTGGACCCGGTGTTCTGCATCTGGGAATAGAACAGTTCCAGCGTAATGGCCACGATGAGATTCTGGATATCGGTATCATAACCGGACAGATCTATCACCACAACGCCGCGGAGCAGGCCGAACAGGGAGGATGTGCGGTCGGGATCGCCCTCCAGCACCTGGAATTGAAACAGCTTGTCCATGGCGGCATACAGCGAGTCGTTTTTCTTGATGGATTCATCGTCGGCATACACCTGATATACCTGTTCAAAGGTTGGCGCGGTGCGGTCCCAGGTGGACGGGTCGGAGGATTCGATGCCGCAGCTCTGATAGGCGCTGACGACGCAGCGCAGCAGCGTGGCGCTCTGCTTAGGCCCCAACCCATAGATCCGGGCGATGATATCCGTAAAGGCATTGGCCGTGTGGATGGGAAGCTGGGGCTTGCGGCGCACGCCCTGCAGTGAGAAGGGGTTGAAGGGCAGATGATACGGCTTGAGCACCCGAGCGCCGGCGGCCTGCACAAAATCAGGCTTTGTCTCGTTATAATCCCCCTTGTAGTCAAAGATCAGGATGCCCAGGGGATGGCCGTCGAAGTTGTTGGGCTGCTGGCGGCAAAGTTGGGTTACCAGAGACTTAGTCAGCTGCGTCTTGCCGGTGCCCATGGTGCCGATGATCCCCATATTGGGATGGAAGATACGCGCCGTATCATTGGGATACCAACACACAGGCGCTCCGTCCCCCAGCGCATGCCCGAACAGGATCCGCATGGTCCGAGGGCAGCCGTCCCAGGCAGGAGGCGTATACACAGGCAGCTCATCCTCTGGGGCAGATTTTTCCTCCGGTGCAGCAGGTCCCGCCGCTGGCGCGGCAGCTTCTTCCTCCGGTGCGGCAGACTCCGTCATTGGCAAATCGGGCTCTGTCCCCAGCGCAGCCGGTTCTGCCGCCGGCACAGGGCACTCCATCTCCAGCGCAGGAGCCTCCGATTCCGGCGCGGCGGGCTTGTCCTGTCCCAACACCTGGGTCAGCAGCGCCCTGCAATGGGGGCAAAAGGCGCTGCTTTCAAAAAAGCGATAGCAGTCGCAGGCGTAATCCGTGACTTCACTGGCACGAAGCCGAAGCCGGGGATGGTGGACAAAGCCGAAGCTGCACAGGACCTTTCCCTGTACGCAGCGCTGTCCCTCGTCGTTTTGCCCGTCCGACAGAACGATCACGCGGTCAGCCTCCGGCTTCTGCTCAAGAGCGGGGTCTGAGCCGCCGGGAAGGCCGGTCTTCTGCTGGTATACCAGCTCGCCTTCGCCAAAGGCCCGCATGGCCAGGCCGCCTGGTGGCGGGATAAAGCCACCGGCGAAAAGTAAAGGAGGCCCCTCATGTGGAAATGCCCGGTATGTGAAACGGAATACGACGCGCTGACCGCCTGCCCCAGGTGCGGGTTCGACGGCAGCTGCGATTATGAACACTATCCCACGCCCTTCACCGTGGCAGGCGCAAAAAGCACCCGCGCCCTGCGGCGGGAATGGGAGCAGAAGCAGGACCCGGGAATGGAGCAACTGCTGATGGAATGGTTTATCGGGAGCCACCAGAAAAAGGACGCCACTGCGGCGGAGCGGTGCTTCCGGGAAAAGGCGGAGGCAGGCGATGCGGCGGCCCAATGGTGGCTGGGCGCCAGCTATCAGTACGGCATCGGTGCGGAGAAGAACCATCGTCAGGCCCTGCATTGGTATCGCTTAGCGGCCCGTCAGGGAAGCCAACCGGCCCAGGACATGCTCCAGGCGCTCTCCGGTCAGGCCTATGACCAGCAGCAGCTGGAACTGCTGCTGGAGCGAGCAGAACAGGGCATCCGAGATGCCCAGTATGAGGTGGGCAGACGCTTCTGGAACGGCGACGGCGTGGACCAGGACCACAAACAGGCTGCGGATTGGTTCGATCGTGCGGCCCGTCAGGGCCTGGCCGCAGCCCAATGCGCACTGGGGCTCTGCTATGAACGCGGTGACGGAGTAGAGCAGGACATGTGGCAGGCAGCGGCCTGGTGCCGGTGGGCGGCACAGCAGGGCGATGCCGAAGCCCAGTGCCGTCTGGGCCGTTATCTGGCCGCAGGCTTCGGTGTGCGGAAGGATGCCGCCGAGGCGGCAGTCTGGTATCGCAACGCCGCCGACCAGGGCCTCGCTGAGGCGCAGCTCCGCCTGGCTGAATGCTATGAAAAGGGTCAGGGCGTACCAAAGGATATGGATGAGGCAATCCGATGGTATCGTAAGGCAGCAGAACAAGGAAACAAGGATGCAGAAAAACGGCTGGAAGTCCTGGAATTCTAAGTGACATCTGATAAGGGAGATTACTTATGTGGAAATGCCCGGTATGTGAAACGGAATACGGCGATGTAACCGTCTGCCCCAAGTGCGGGTTCGACGGCAGCTGCGATTATGAACACTACCCCACGCCCTTCGCCGTGGCAGGCGCAAAAAGCACTCACGCCCTGCGGCGGGAGTGGGAACAGAAGCAGGGCCCGGGGCTGGATCAGCTGCTGATGGAATGGATGCTCCTGAGCACGGAGGAGCCTTCTGCCGCCGGGGCGGAGATGTATCTGCGCCGGAAGGCGGACCAGGGCAGCCGAGAGGCCCAGCTGTGGCTGGGCAACGCCTACCGTTATGGCGTCGGCGCCAAGCAGGATGATGTCCAGGCGGCGCAGTGGTACCAAAAAGCGTCGGACCAGCAGTACGCCCTGGCACAATACATGCTGGGCCGCTGTTGTGAGGAGGGCCGCGGCGTACCCAAGGATATAAAGCGGGCCGTGACACTATATGGCAAGGCAGCAGGCCAGGATTGCCAACGGGCGCAGCTTCGTTTGGGCCAGTGTCTTGCGGCGGGACGGGGGGCCGAGAAAAACCCAGCGGCAGCAGCCATTTGGTTTAAGATGGCAGCAAACCGCGATCATCCGCCAGCCCAAAATCAACTGGGCTATTGCTGTTACAAGGGCGAAGGCGTTGCACGTGACTATACACAGGCGGCAGCGTGGTTCCGCAGGGCGGCGGAGCAGGGCTATGCGCCGGCTCAGTGCAATTTGGGGGCGTGCTATAAAAATGGCACCGGCGTGCCCCAGGACACGGCTCAGGCGGTGAAGTGGTATTCCCTGGCCGCCCAGCAGGGCAGCGCCGACGCGAAGCAGCGGCTGGAAGCATTGGAAAAAAACAGCAGCCCGAACAAGCCGAAGGCCCCCGAGCAGCCGCCGGTCAGCGAAAAAACGGCGGAGCAGTGGTATAAGGCATATCTGGATGAGAAGGACGAGGAAAAGAGGACTGCATATCTGGTACGGGCTGCCGCGATGGGCTGCGCGTCGGCCCAGAATCAACTGGGCTATTGCTATGATTCCGGCACCGGCGTACCCAGGGATCCGGCCCAGGCGACAAGCTGGTACCGCAAGGCAGCGGAACAAGGCTTTGCCACGGCCCAGTACAACCTGGGCGTATGCTATAAAAATGGCACCGGCGTACCCAAGGATGCGGCCCAGGCGGTAAGCTGGTACCGCAAAGCCGCCGAGCAAGGGGATGTTGATGCCCAAAACAACCTGGGCGTTTGCTATGAAAGCGGTGCAGGCGTACCCAAAGATACCGCCCAGGCCGTGGTCTGGTACCGTAAGGCAGCAGAACAGGGCCTCGCCCGTGCCCAGTGCAACCTGGGCATATGCTATGACGATGGCACAGGCGTGCCCCAGGACACGGCCCAGGCCGCGGCCTGGTACCGCAAAGCCGCCGAGCAAGGCTTTGCCCGGGCGCAGTGCAATCTGGGCTACTGCTGCGAATCCGGTACCGGAGTGGAAAAAGACCCCGCACAGGCAGTGGTATGGTACCGCAAGGCAGCAGAACAGGGCTTCGCCCGTGCCCAGAACAACCTGGGCGTGTGCTATAGAGACGGCACAGGCGTGCCCAAGGACCCGGCCCAGGCCGTGGACTGGTACCGCAAAGCAGCCGAGCAGGGCTATGCCACGGCTCAGTATAACCTGGGCGTATGCTATAAAAATGGAAAAGGCGTACCCAAGGATGCGGCCCAGGCCGTGGTCTGGTACCGCAAGGCTGCCGAGCAGGGCTACGCCGACGCCCAATGCAATCTTGGCTATTGCTATGAAACCGGTGCAGGCGTACCCAAGGATCTGGCCCAGGCAGCACGCTGGTACCGTAAGGCGGCAGAACAGGGCCAGACCATCGCTCAGTACAATCTGGGCATATGCTATAAAAATGGCACCGGCGTGCCCAAGGATACAGCTCAGGCGGCGGCCTGGTACCGCAGGGCAGCCAATCAGGGTGACGCCGACGCCCAGTACAGTCTGGGCCGTCTCTATGAAAACGGCACCGGCGTGCCCAAGGATACAGCTCAGGCAGCCGCCTGGTATCGCAAAGCCGCCGACCAAGGCCATGCCAATGCAAAGCAGCGGCTGGAGACCCTAAAAAATTGAACTAAAGACAGCGGGAGCGTTGAAAGGGAAAATCGATTATGTGGAAATGCCCGGTATGTGAAACGGAATATGGCGATGTAACCGTCTGCCCCAAGTGCGGGTTCGACGGCAGCTGCGACTATGAGCGCTACCCCACGGCGTTCACGGTCCGAAACGCAAAAAGCACCCGCGCCCTGCGGCGGGAGTGGGAACAGAAGCAGGCGCCCAGGGTGGACGGCGGAAACATAAACCGCGAGATCGTCATCACCCCGGAGCAGGCAGCGCAGGGCTGCCGGATCACCGCAGGGTACTCTGGCGGCAAGCGCGTGGAGGTGACCATCCCCGCCAACTGGAAGGACGGCGGTTTGCTGCGTTGTGCGGAGCAGGGCTACCCCGGCAAAAACGGCGGCAAAAACGGCGACCTGATCCTGACGGTCCGCGTGCAGCCGCCGGAACCGGCCCAACAGGCAAAGCAGACGCAGAAGCAAACCCAGCAGCCGAAAAGTCCACAGAATCAAAAAAAGTATATAAGTGCAACTGCCACTATAACGCCGCAGGAGGCCGCAGCAGGCGTTATAACAACAACAGTCCAACGTGACGACAAGAAATTTCCATTAAGCCTTTCAATCCCGGCGGGAGTAGTCTGGGGCGAAAAGCTCCTCTACTCGCAGGTGCGTGGAGCCGACGGCACCATGTACGATGTAACCCTAACAGTACAGGTGCGGAACCGTTTCATTCATTGGCTGATACGGATTATTTTGACAGTCGCCGCATTTATTACAATCGCTTCTGATGGTTTTATCGAAAGACTTGGTTCTGTTTTTATCGATCAATCTGAAGCAATCTTTTGCTTTGTGGTTTCCCTCGGCATTGCCACTGTTATCGAGGGGTTTTTGGACCTTTTCATATCCCTCGACAAGAGAAAATACGGCCCCAAAACCCCGGAGGAAAAAGCGCGGTGCGAAACGGCCCGCGAAATAATCAACAAGTGACCCCCATACCGCAGTTTCCATTTCCCGGAAGCTGCGGTATTATTTTTCTTTTTCAAAATCAAAGGGGCATGTGCCTTAATGGCACATACCCCTTTTGTCAGCAACCCTTGTCCGGCAACTGCCATAGTATTTGTTTTTCAAAACCTGTTTTATGGACAGCTGCCCCTTGGCGTCCCGTTTTTTACATATTGCGGATTTCCTCCAGGAGGGCGTCCAGGCTCTCCCGGTCCAGGGTCTTTTCCTCGGATTCCGGGGTTTCCGGCTCCTCCGGTGTGGCAGACTCCGCCTCCGGGGCAGGGGCCTCCGGTTCCTCCGGCGCGGCAGACTCCGCCTCCGGGGCAGGGGTCTCCGGCTCCACAGGGGCAGGCTCCGACTCGGCGGGTGCCGGGTCCGGGGCTTCCGGCTGAGCAGGCTCCGGGACCTCCGGGAGTTCCGAGGGCTCCGGCGGAATCTCCGGCTCCGGGGCTTCCGGTTGGGCGGACGCCGCAGGCGCAGGCTCCTGTGCGGATTCCTCCGGTTGGGCAGTCGGTTCGTGTTCAGGCTCCAGCTGGGGCTCCTGAGGCTCCGGCTGCTCCATCCGGGCCAGACGATCCAGGATACGGCGGCGGCTGCGGGAAATGCCAACGGACCGCCCGATAAAGAACAGCGCCACCAGCAAAACCACCAGCTGCAAAGCCAGGATGGCGTACAGCGGCACCCAGCGCCCCGTCAGCAGGGGCAGATCCACCGGTGCGCACAGCGCCGTCCACAGGGATTGGAAGGGACCGGGCTGCTGATCGTCAGGCTCCGGCACGGGGGCCTCCGGCTCCGGTTCTCCGATCTGGGGCAGGGTCCCGGCAAAACCAGGCATCCGCACCACATGGACCGTATAGTCCCGGGTGGTGCCGTCTTCAGCGGTGCAGGTAACGGTCAGCACATTGTCGCCCTGCTTCAGGGCGGCATCCGGCTGGGTAACACCCAGGGCCTTGCTGTCCTTGGCGGTGGCGGAAAGGGAGAGCTTGGTGGTCTCATAGGGGACATACACGGCATATTCCGTGATATTGGGTGCAAAGGCCGGGGTCAGCTTCCCCTCGGAGGGAGTCAGATCCGCCAGATCCGCATCGCTGCTGAGGGTCGCCGTGGGGTCTGGCTGGCGGGTAACGGAAATGGTATAGCGGCGGGTGGCGCCGTTGGCGGCGGTGACGGTGAGGACCACCGTGTTGACGCCCACGGACAGCTGGTTGCCGCTGACGGATACATTGGCGCCGCCGTCCGCCGCACTGTAATCCAGAGGCAGGCGGGACACATCATAGGGCACGGTGACGCTGTATTCCGTTGTACCGGCGGAAAAGGACGGCGACAGGGCGTAACTCCCGCAGGAAAGGCCGGACAGATTGGCGTTGCCGGAAGGGGGCGAGGCCACGCTGGCCGACCAGGCGGCATCGTTGAGATTCTGGTCACTATTGCCGTCGCTGGTCACGATATCGGTGATGGTGGCGCTGACCTTGGTTCCGGCAGCCACGCCGGACTTCACCCGGAACGTGACGGCCAGAACGGCGGAGCTGCCGCTGATGGGGTTGTTAAGAGACTGGTCATAGGCCAGCAGGTTGCCGCCGCTCATGTCCACGGACCAGCTGTCACCGATGAGCTGGCGAGTGCCGGTGAGGGTCAGGGTACTGCTGTCGTAGTGCAGCACAGCGGTGATGCCCTGGATATTGGAGCCGCTGACGGAAAAGGTGACGGTGACGCTGTCGCCGGCCCGGACGCTGCCGGAGCCGGAGAAGCTGGCCCCGGCGGCCTCCGCTGTCACCGGCAGCAGACACCACAGCAGCAGTGCTGCCAGAAAGCCCGCCAGGGCAGATGAGATATTCTTTCGCATGGCGTGGTCCCTCATACTCAGTTGGGTTGTATGGTACCCCGGCCCAGCAGGTACGCCTGAAGCCGGACCATATCGGTGATGGTGACCTGACCGTCGCCGTTGAGGTCCGCCGCCTGAAGGGCCGCGCCGGTCAGGGGTGTCTTGCCCAGCAGGTGAGCCTGGAGCCGGACCATATCGGTAATGGTGACCCGGCCGTCGCCGCTGAGGTCGCCGGTGACCACGGTGGTCAGGGTCTGGATGGTTTGGCCGTCCCTGGCATAGGTGACGGTCATGCCGGTGCCCACCAGGCTGTCGCCCTGAACCGGCAGAGTAATGTAATCGCTGGGGGACAGGTTTGCCAGCAGCTGGCGGGCGGTGGTGCCCATGGGGATGGCCCGCAGATAGCTGTCGGCGATGCGGTAGGCCCCGGTGGTGATCTCCTTGGGGACGGACTCCACGGCCTTGGCCGCATACTGAGCGGCAAAGGTCACGTTGCCGGAGATGGTCATGCCGTTGGTGTAGCCCTGCCAGCCGGTGAAGGTATAGGTATACTGGCTGTCGGCGGGACGGGTAGGCGTTCCGGCGGGACGGGGAATGGTCTGTCCCGCGGTGAGCTTCCCCTGGGCATACACGGAACCGTCGTAGTTCACGAACTGATAGGTATACTGCCCCTGATAGTGGGCGTAAAGGGTAATGTTGCTGGCGCCGGTGGTGCTGTTGGCGGTGATCTGCTGGCCGCCGTCGGGCTGGGTGAACCAGCCCACAAAGGCACAGCCGTCCTTCACCGCCGTGGGCAGATTGCCGTACTTCTGACCGGCGGATACCAGGCGGGTGCTCTCGGAGCAGGTGCCGCCGCAGGGGTCGAAGGACACCACATAGGAGCCGTCGGTAACGTAGAACTTGGACTCCAGGCGGTAGTTGTCCCCGGCGGTATTCTCCGCCGCGATGACCAGGGTATAGCCGCCCACACCCAGCCGGGAGAAGGCCACGGCATCGTCCAGGCGGGACAGGTCATAGCTCTTGGCGTCGGGAGTGGCTGTGGCAGGGGAAATGGCATTGGAGCCGTTGGATCTCCGGATGGACACCGTCACCCGGCGGATGTCATAGGCGTTGCGCAGGGTGCCCCGGAAGGGAAAGCCCGTCTGCCCCACCGTCAGGGTGGAGTTTACCGTGGGATAGGACGCGCCGTCCAGGGTCCAGCCCGCCCCGGCCAGGGCCAGCTGCCACTGCATGGCCGTATCCGCCAGGATCAGGCGGCCGCCTGCGGCGTTGGAGGAAACGGACAGATAGCTGCCCGTGCCCCGGTTTTGCAGGGAGAAGCCGCTGTTGTATACGGCGGCCTTCCACAGCTGACCGTTATCCGTGGAGGCTTTGGCCAGAGTAACGCCGTTTTTCCCGGCGGTCAGCCGCAGGCCGTTTTCCTGGCAGGTGATGGTATAGTACCCGCTGGCATGATAATCCAGGCGGAACTGCTGGTTTTTGCCGCTGCCCACGGCGTTCAGGGTCAGGCCCGAGGAGCCAGGGGTGGCGGTCAGGTTACTGTTGGCAGAGGAGCGCAGCTGATACACGCCCTCCCCCACCGTGGCATCCTTGAAGCCGTAATCCGCCAGCATGACCTGGGCCTTGGCGGGCTCGTTGATCCGCAGGCGGGCGTATACGCCCAGCTGCACGTCGCCGGAGTTGCCATCGTAATACTTCAGCACCTTGCCGGTGACGCCGTACTTGTCGGCGGTGGGGCCGGTCATAACGCCGTAGGAGTCTGACTGAGGCTCCCGCACGGCGCCGCTTTCGTTGTAAATGGCCTCGATGAGCTGGGCCTCAGGCTGATTGGCAAAGCCGCCCAGAGCGTCGAAGGCCCGCATAATGACGCCGGTGGCGCCGCCCCGTCCATCGCTGCTGGAAAAGCCCGAGGAGCCGCCCACTCCGTGCTGCACGGCACGGGACCAGAACACGTTGCGCAGTGCGATGCTGTAGTTATCCATGTCAAAGCCGGGAACAGCGGACTCAATGGACCGGACGATGGGGTCATAGTAGCTGCGGCGGACATAGTTCCGCTGCACCCGCAGGAAGCCGTCGCTGTCCTCGTTGGCCAGGGCCCGCCAGGTGGCGTCGAAATTGGAGCCGTAGCCCCCGTCGGCGTCATAGGCGGCAGAGAGCCGGTTGCCGATGGATCGGTAGTATGTATCCGAGGAGGACTGGCACCACCGGAAAAAGGCCCGGGGAATGTCGCTGCGGCTGGAGAACTGATACGCACCGTAGGACTTGCCGCCGGCGTCGCCGGAGCCGGAGGAAATGACCCCCGGACCGCTGGCCTCAAAGCGCTGGCTCAGTGTCCCCAGCAGCTGCTCCTCCTGGTCATCGGCGGCGGTGGCCGATGTGAACACCGGCAGGATCACCGGAATGGCCGCCACCAACAGCGCCAGGCAAAGCAAAATACTCGTCCCTCTACGCATGGTTTTCATCGTATCACCCCGTTGCAAAGCATGTAATCGAAAAACACAATACTGTGTCGTATTCAGGAATAGTATAGCACCTTTTTTCAGGGGTGTCCACCGAAAACGGTCGATTTTCCCAACTAATTAGCATATGAAGCGCGTGAAGTTCTTGGAGTATAAAAAAGCGGAAAATCCGTCTCATAAACGTTATCCCGATCGCCCCTTTCTCCGGCTTTCTCCTGCCCGGCCGTTATTTTTGTTAATAATCCATTGCATTGTCCGCTAATATGCCGTATAATGCCCCTATCTAACGAAACAGGAGGGCTTTGCCATGCGCCCTGATGGAACCCGCGTAAAGGACCTGCCGCCGCTGGTGGCGGCCATTCCCTATATCATGCCCAAGCGCTACGACGCCTGGAACTCCGTCACCGAGAACATCGACGAGGAGATCATCAAGGACTTCATCCGCACCCACCGCCGGGCTGGGGTGCGGCTGAACCATATGAGCGTCATCATCTCCGCCTATTACAAGGCGGTGCTGCGCAATCCCAAGCTGAACTACTTCGTCATGAACGGCCGCATTTACTGCCGCAACCACTTCTGCGTGTCCTTCGTGATCCTGAAAAAACAGGCCAACGGGGTAGTCAACGAGACCACGCTGAAGGTATATCTGGACGAGAACGACACAGTGTTTACCGTGAATCAGAAAATTGCCGACGCAATTGCCTCCAATCGGGCGGAGCACCAGTCCAACAGCACCGACAAGTTCGCCAAGTTCATGTTCTCCGTGCCGGGTCTGCCGAAATTCGTCGTGTGGCTGGCCTATCATCTGGACCGCCACGGTCTGCTGCCCCGGAAGATCATCGAGCTGTCCCCCTTCCACACCAGCATGTTCATCACGAATCTGGCCTCCATCAAGACCAGCTATATCCACCACCATTGTTATGAATTCGGCACCACCAGCGTGTTTGTGTGCATGGGCAAGCCCGTGCCAAACTATATATCCGGCGACCTGACCCGAAAGATGATGCCCATCGGCGTGGTCATGGACGAGCGTATCTGCACCGGGTACGAATATGCCGCCTTCTGCAACGATTTCCGCCGTTATATGCGTCTGCCGCAGATGCTGGAATACCCCTTCTGCCAGGAGGAGCCGGAAAAGAAGCCCGCCGCCGAGACCGCCGCTGTATAACTGAAAATGCTCTGCCCATGGGGCAGAGCATTTTTAGTTATTCTCCTATGGGATCGTCGTCGGAGTCGTCGCGGACCGGCGCACCGCCGCTGGCAGGCAGGGGCGCGATCAGGGTCCGGTACAGCCGCCGGAAGAAGGCCAGGGTCACAAGCAGGGACGCGATCTCCGCCAAGGGATAGCTCCACCACACCAGGTCGTCGTTGCCGATGCTCTGGCCGTACCGGGCCAGGACATAGGCAATGGGCACCAGGAACACCAGCTGCCGGATGATGGAGGTAGTCATGGAGTACACCGCTTTGCCCAGGGCCTGGAAGGAGCTGCCCAGGGCGATGCAGGCGCCGGCCATGCAAAAGCTCAGGGAGATGATCCGCAGGGCGGGGACGCCCACCTGCAGCATGGTGTCCGTGGCGTCGAAAATTTTCAGCAGGCTCCCGGGAACGGACCAGAACACCGCCATGCCCACCAGCATGATGCAGGAGGCATAGATGGCGCTGCGCTTGATGGTCTCCACCATCCGCAGCCGGTTCTGGGCCCCGTAGTTATACGCCACGATGGGCACCACGCCGTTGTTCAGGCCGAACACCGGCATAAAGATGAAGCTGTTGAGCTTGAAGTAAATGCCGAAAGCCGTGGCTGCCGTCTCCTTGGTGGAGTGATAGGCAATGAGGATCTTGTTCATGCAGAAGGTCATCACCGAGCCGATAGCCACCATGATGACGCTGGGCAGGCCGATGGCATAGATATTCCCCACTAGCCGCCAATTTGGCCGGAAGCCCCGGAACTGTAAGTGGATCTCCTTGTTCTTCTTCAGGTTGAAGATCAGTGCCAGAATACAGCCGCAGAACTGTCCGATGACCGTGGCCACCGCCGCGCCGGTGACGCCCAGGGCCGGGGCGCCGAAATTGCCGAAGATGAAGCAATAGTTCAAAAAGGTGTTGAGCAGCATGGAGACTGCAAAAACCTTCATGCCCAGGGCCGGATTTTCCGTGCTGCGCTGCATACTGATATAGACGGAGGTGAGGCTGTTGAAGATATAGGAGATGCCTACGATCCGCAGATAGGGCGTCCCCAGCTCCACCAGCACCGCGTTGGGGGTCACCAGGCGCATGACGGCCTCCGGCTGGAAGAAAAGCACCGCGGCCATCACCGTGGACACCGCCAGGGCCACATACATGGCTACGCCCATACAGCGGTTGATGGCGTCCACATCGCCCCGGCCCCAGTACTGGCTCACCAGCACCGTCAGACCGCTCATCAGTCCAAAGACGATGACCTGGATGAGGAAGATGGGGGAGTTGGCGGCGGTGACGGCGGCCATGGGCTCGTTGCCCAGCAGCCCCACCATGAAGGTGTCCACAAAGCCCAGGGACGTGGTGATAAGGTTTTGCAAAATCAACGGCAGGGCCAGCAGCCAGACCCGACGATAGAAGCCGGGCTCCCGGCGAAAACGTTGCAGCATGATTGGGTTCCTCTCCTTGTCAAGTCGTACAGAAAAACAGCGGAAGGGGCTCCCGCAGGACGCCTCTTCCCCTGTTCTCATCCCA
>ERZ857982.2284-NODE-2284-length-15295-cov-3.160630_pt1 | contig 15295 bp, 11 predicted proteins | sample MGYA00519955_ERZ857982 | MGnify/ENA primary metagenome ERZ857982 (study PRJEB31778, sample SAMEA3449416) | human gut metagenome | biome: human gut; feature: human-associated habitat; material: faeces | place: United Kingdom | collected 2010/2012 ... | reverse complement strand
CATACAGCACCACATCCGGCTTGACGATGCCGCCGCACTCGGTGCAGCGGGGCACGCCGTCGCCCTGCCCGGCGGCTTCCTCAATAAAGCTGACGGGGTAAAACTTACCGCAGCGCGTACAATAATTGCGCAGGGTAGAGCCGTGCAGCTCGTACACCACCTTGCTGCCCGCCGCCTGGTGCAGACCGTCGATGTTCTGGGTCACCACGGCCTTGCACTTGCCCTCGCGCTCCAATTTGGCCAACCGCAGATGGGCGGCATTAGGCTTGGCCCCGTGGACGATGAGCTTCTGGCGGTAAAAATCGTAAAATTCGGCCGTGTGGGTCTTGTAAAACGTATGGGAGAGCATCGTCTCGGGCGGATATTTGAATTTCTGGTGGTACAGCCCATCTACCGAGCGAAAATCCGGGATGCCGCTCTCGGTCGAAACGCCCGCCCCGCCGAAAAATACAAGGCTGCGGGTATCCCGCAAAATTTCTTCCAATGCCGGTACCATACAAAGTTCCCCTTTCGCTTTTTGCTGAAGTGTTTTATAATGTACCTATTATTATAGCTTTTTTCAGGGAGGATGCAAGATGCAGCGCGAGATCACACAGGAAATGGCAAAGGACCGCCTGCCCCGGCGGGAGGCAGATGCCAACAAGGGCAGCTTTGGCAGTGTGCTGGTGGCGGCTGGCAGTATGGCCTACCGGGGCGCGGCAGCTCTCTGCACCGAGGGCGCTCTCCGCGCCGGGGCGGGCCTTGTCTACCTGGCCAGCGTGGAGCCGGTGGTGCAGATGGTGCTGACCCGTACGCCGGAATGCTGCGCCTGCGGCTGCCGCACGGCGGCTAACGGAGGCATCCACCCTCAGGACGCCGGGGCGCTGCGCAGCTGGTTCGACGGCAAAAACACCGTTCTGCTGGCAGGGCCCGGCCTGGGTGAAAGCGCCGCCCCGGTCTGCAACGCTCTGCTGGGCAAAAAAGCCCCCTGGTCCGCCGCTGTGCTGGACGCCGATGCCCTCAACGCGCTGGCTGCGGGCAAAATCAAAAGCCCCTTGCCGGACCAGACGGCCATCACGCCCCACCCCGGCGAAGCCGCCCGCCTGCTGGATTGTACAGTGGGGGAGGTGCAGGCTGACCGCGAAGCCGCCGCCCGCCGCCTGGCCGGTGTGGCGGATACCTTAAGCGACATCGCTGACACGGTCAACGCCGTCTGCACCCGCCAGATGCCGCCCAAAGGGGAAAACTTCGACTTCGTGGTGGAGCACATCGCCCGCACCACCTGCCAGACCTGCACCCGCCGCAGCCGGTGCTGGGTGCGGGGCTATGCCACGGCCATGGATGGGCTGTACCATCTAAAGCCGATTTTGGAGGGCCAGGGCCGCGTGGAGGTGCAGGACCTGCCGGGGCAGCTGTCAGTCTGCATCCACCCGGCGGATCTGTGTACGGCGGCCAACCACGGCTACCGGCTGTGGCGCAGCCGCCGCCAGACCCGGGCGCGGGCGTCGATGCTGCGCACCGCCCTGACCGAGCAGTACAGCGCCCTAGCCGGGGCGCTGGCCCAGCTGGCGGGCAAACTGGGCCAGGCCGGGCTGCCGGACCCCCGGCGGGAGGCAAAAGTGGCCCAGCTGTTTGCGGACCTGGGGCTGGACGCGCTGGAATGCAGCGTGACCGCCGACCTGGCCGGGCGGCTGACCGCCAGCGTAACGATCTGCCGCACTCACTTTACCCAGGACGAGGTGCGCGGCCTGACCGACGAGGTGAGCCGCATCTGCCGCCGCGATATGGACACGCCGGAGATCACCCACTGCCGCACCGTCACGATGCTGACCTTTGGGGAGCGGCCCTTGTTCACGGTGGAATTTGGTGCGGCGGCCCACGCGGCCAGCGGCCAGCCGGTCAGCGGCGACGCGCTGGACCAGTTCTGCGATACCGGCGGCCGGGCGCAGATGCTTTTGTGCGACGGCATGGGCACAGGCCGCGCTGCCGCCGTGGACGGCCAGATGGCCGCCAAACTGACAGCCCAGCTGCTGCGGGCGGGCTTTGCCGCTGAGAGCGCCGCACGGCTTGTGAATGTGGCGCTGGGGCTGAAAGGGGCCGAGCAGGAGGCCGGGGCGACGCTGGACCTGCTGACGGTGGACCTGTACACCGGGCGGGCCGGGCTGTTCAAGGCCGGGGCTGCGCCGAGCTTTCTGGTGCGGGGCGGCGTGCCCCGGATGCTGGACGGTGCCAGCCTGCCCATGGGCGTGCTGGACAGTTTGGTAGGCCGCTCCACGACCTTTGCGCTGGATGCGGGGGACTGGGTGGTGCTGGTCAGCGACGGTGCCCTGACAGACGGCAGCGATTGGCTGATGCAGCAGTTACAGCTCTGCGCCAAGCTGGGCCACACCCCCAAGCAGGCCGCCGAGACGGTAGCGGATGCCGCCGCCTGCCGCGCCGGGGAAAAGCGGGATGATATTACCGTGGCGGTGCTGGCGATGGGGAAGAGGGCGTAGGGGCGGGCGTGGCCCCGCCCGCAGGAACAGACAATGGGGAAAGACGTATAACAAAACCGCGCTCCATGCGTTGCTGGCATGGGGCGCGGTGCGTTTTAAAATAATTTTTGTTTCCGGGTGGGCTGGGGGTCGAAGGGGGTGTCCTCGTGGTGGCGTTTGATAAAGACCTGGCGGGTCTTTTCGGCTACGCTGCGGCCGTTGTGCTTGGACACCGAGTAGAACGTCCGGGTGATGTTGTAATACCCCAGCAGGTGCTGCACCAGATACTGCGCCACGGCGGGGAGGCAGTCGGTGTCGTCGATGTTCTCGTAATTGTAGTCGCCGTAGAGGAACTTGACCTCGTCGCTGCCAGCATAGAGCACGATGCCGGTCTCGTCGAGCAATATTTCCCGGATAACGCTCTGCTGCAACCCGGCGGTGCCGCACTCGGCGGCGCGTTTGGAGGCCAAGGGGCGCTGATCCAGCGGGACGCTCTGCGGGTCGAGCTTTTCAGTGCCGCGCTGGCTGATCTCAAGCAGAATATCGCGCATCATGCGGCTTTCCAGCAGCGGGCGGATGCGCTCCTTCGCGCGGGCTTGTTCGGTTTTTGTCTGGATGGTGTTGATCAGGCCCATAGGGCGCCTCCTTGCGAAAATGGACGATACACATACAGTATACCATGCTTCGCGCCCCAATGGCAACAGGCTGGATTGTAAAAATTACACGAGGAAAGCGACCAGCCCCGGCGTGGGGTTGCGGTAGAGGGTATAGCCGTCCGGGCAGGGGATGCCGCTGTGCTCCAGCGCGGCGGTGTCCACAGGTACGCCATCGGCTACCAGCAGCCAGTCGGCGGCGGTCAGGTCGGTGTAGGGGTGGCCCGGGTACTCGGGACCGACGGCCTCGGCAGTCAGGTCCAGCACGCCGTCTGCCAGCTGGCCGGAGGCTTGCAGCGTCTCGTATTCCACAATGTAGAAATCACGGGAAATGTAGGTTTCGATGAGCTGACTGTCCCGCTGGCGGATGCCGTTGGGGAGAAACAGCACAGTGCCGTCCAGCGATTGCAGCGCGTCGTTCAGGGCTGAGGCCCGGGCGGCAGTTTCGGCGGGGATGGCGTAGGTCCAGCGGTTGATGCGCCACTCGCCCGCATAGCACAGCACGCAGAGCGCCAACGCGGCAACGGCAAGCGGGCGCCGGTATTTGCGGCGCACCAGCAGCACGCCCAGCACGGCCGCGCCTGCAGCAATGACGACGCGCCAGACGGCCAGCCAGCCGTTCAGCCCCAGGGCGGGCAGGCGGTCGAGACGATCGGCGATGAAGTCAAACCACTGCAAAAGGGTGTTGTCCCCCGCGCCCGCACCGATGGCCCGGCAGACCAGCACGAAGCCGACGCCCCAGAGGGCGGTCAGCGCGGCCAGCACGCGGCGGCGCATTTGGGTCAGGGGTTCGTCCAGTGTGTCCAGCACCACGGCCAGCAGCGGGATGAGCAGCGGCTCCAGGTACCGCATATGCTGCCGGGGCGAGGGGGAGTGCAGGTCCTCCCGCACGGTGATGGACCAGGCGATGACCGCCACACCGATGGCAAGAGACAGCAACAGAAACAGCGGCAGCTGGGTACGGCGGGCGTCGCTGCCCTTGCGGGGGCGGTGCAGCCCGCAGATCGGCAGCAGCACCGGGAACACCCAGAACGCCAGCACCGTGAACAGCGCGTCGCAGGCGAGGGCAAAGGGCAGAAAACGCCACTGCTCGGCGTTCAGCCAGCTTGTCTGGTTGTAGGAGTTGCCCAGCCCCCGGAACAACGTGGCCTTCGCCAGCAAAAAGCAGGCGAGAAAACTGCCCAGCAGCGCGGCGGTGGCGGCAAGCTCAGCTTTCCAGCTGGCTTTGTCGTGCCACCAGACCCAGGTGCGGACGAGCACCCAGGCGATCAGGTAGTAGAGTGCCACTTCCTTGTTTAAGTAGAGCAGGTAGCAGAATGCGCCCGCTGCCGCGCACCAGCCAATGCGCGCCCGGGGCGCAGCCAGCATGGCCCGCAGGAAGAAATACACCTGCCACAGCGAGAGCGGCAGAAAGACCGTCTCGCTCATGAAGGTGGAGGCCGCGGACATCGTGGGAAGCACCGCCGTGACGCCCACCAGGAACACCGTGCGGTGGGGGTTCATCCGCATGGTTTTTGCCAGCGCATAGGCCGGGAAAACCGCGCTGGCCATGTAGGCGGCGTTCAGCCAGCCGATGGCCGTGATCTGCGCGGCGGTGGATTTGAGCAGCAGCGCAGGCAGGATGCAGAGCGGATAGAGAATTTTCTGGTAGTCGCTGGGCATATTGCGCACGCGCAGCCCATGCCCGGCCAGCAGGCTGCGGGCTACATCCAGATAGCGCAGCTCGTCGCTGTACACGGCCAGCTGCCGCGGGTAGCTGCTGAGCAGGCCGTACACGATGGTGCAGGCAAAGAACAGCAGCGCTACCAGGGCGAGGGGGGAGAGTTTTTTACGTGATGGCATGGAAAAATCCTTTAGTGAATTATTTTAACTTGATATAATACACCGGGCATCGGGCGGTGTCGGTCAATAGCTCGGCGTGGGCAATGGGGAGAGTGGATTCAGCCAGGGTCAGCAGGTCGTCGGCATTATAAATGTAGCCGTACAGCACAAAGCCACCGCTCAGGTCGTGGGTGGCAGCGGCGTTTTGCAGGCTGGCCGCGTCATCCCGGCCGCCGGCCTGATAGACGGCCTCCCGCTGGGCAAACTCGGTAATAAAGAGGTCGGGCGCGACCTCGTACCCGGCTTTGTTCAGCACCACGGCGGGCAGACTAGCGGTCTCGGCCAGGGCTGGGGTGCGCGGGGCGTACTGCTCAAACAAATAGCCGTTGGGGTCGAGGAAATGCGCGGCCAGAATCGGGACAAGCGCCAGCGCCAGCAGTGTGTCTTTGTTGGCGGCCAGCTTTGCCAGCACGACGGAGACAGCCAGCACGGCGGCAGCGTAGACGATGACATAGTAGCGGTCAGCCTCAAACGGCGCAGCCTTGTCAATAAGAATGATGTAGCCGCAGGATGCCAGCAGCAGCCCGGCGGCAAACAGGCCGCTACCGCGCAGGCGCAGCCCACGCCGCCACAGCACCAGGGCGGCCGCACCCAGCACAACGGCCCAAAGCAGCAGCCCGCCGAACTGGGCGGCCAGCAGGCGAAACACCCGGCCCAGGCTGGCGGCCCAATCGGCCAGAGCGGAAAGGTCGAACACGCTGGAAAACGCCGCCTTACCGCGGGAGCCGGAGAAGATATGGGTTTTCATGGTGGGAAAGGCCAGGAACGCGGCCCCCAGCGCGGCAAACTCGGCCGCCGCATAGCACCCGGCTGTTTTGAACCGCCGCGTGACAAGCAGCCAAAGGCCGAACAGCCCACAGAGGAAAAAGCAGAACACCAGGAAGAAATACTGGGTCAGCGCCCCGGCCAGCGTGGCGGCAAAAAGCCCCAGCCAGACGGCGCGGGACGGTTTGCGGCCCTGCTGCAAAGCCTGCCACAGCACGACATGGCAATAGAGAAGTGCGATGCCTTCCAGCATCATCAGGCTGTACATCCGGGTAAAGACCGCCATGCCCTGCACGCCCACGCTGAGCAGCCAGCAAGCTGCCGCGCACCAGGCGGGCCAGAACCGCCCAGTCAGCCGACGAGCCGCCAGGTACAGCAGCACGCCGCCCGCCAGCAGGCAAACATAGTTAGGCAGAAGCCCCACCCATGGCAGCCCCAGATGCGGGAAAATCAGCTCGGCTGTGTAGATCAAGCAGTAGTAAAGTGGCGGGTGGACGTCGGCTTTTTGGTTGTTCCAGGGGATGCGGTAATCTGCGGGGCTGCCCGCAGAGAGAACCCCGGCGTAAAAACTGCCGTCGTGCCAGGTGTCCATATAGCCGTCGCTCAACGCATAGAAACTGCCGGGATAGTTCGTCAGCTCGTAGGTGTAGAGTTCGTCAACATGGTAGCCCTGTTTTTGGGTGGTGTAGAACAGCATCATTGCCAGGGCGGCGGCCAGCAGCGCCGCGACCGCAAGAAGATGTTTGGATTTGGTGTTGGTCATGGATGGTGGTCTTTCTTGTATGGGTGGGTTTGTGTAGGAGCGAGCATTGCCCGCCCGAGGCTTTCCCGGAAAAGCATTGCCGGGTCAAGCTGGCGGGCGAACATTGTTCGCCCCTACATTCGATATAAGGCAAAAGGCCGGGTTTTGATAGGGATGTTTTATAGGATAGCATACCAAAAAAGCCTGCCGGTGGGGCAGGCCTTTTTTAGGGTTTACAGTTCTGCGTTTTCTGCTTTGTCACGGATGAAGCGCCACAGCTCACCGATGGTGGCTTCGTCGCTCAGTTCGCTTTCGTCGATCTCTTCGCCGATGGCCTCGCCCAGCGCCCAGGCAAGCTCTACCATGTCCTCGTGGTCAGCGCCCAGGTCGGCCAGCGTCACGCCGCGGCCCAGCTCACCGGTATCACAGCTGAACTGCTCGGCCAGCAGGTCCTGCAATTCTTCAAAGGTCACGATTGTTTCCCCCTCTCACTGGGATGTTTTGTGTTCTTATCATACAAGCCCACGGCAGTTCCGTCAAGGGGCAAACGGACAACAACTGCACAAAATTATTCAGCTGCTTTTGTGGAATTTGCCAAGGGAGCCGCCGGTAACTGCGGCTGTGCGTTCAAAATGCGCATGAACTCCTCGCCGGAAATCGTTTCTTTCTCGTACAAATACTGCGCAATCTCGTCCAGTTTGCGCTTGTTGTCGCTCAAAAGCTGGTAGGCTTTGCGGTGCTCGGCCTGCACGATCTCCACGACTTTGGCGTCGACTTTGGCTGCGGTCTGTTCGCTGCAGGCAAGGCTTGCGTCGCCGCCGAGGTAGGCGTTGTTCACGGTCTCCAGGGCGACCATGTCGAAGTCCTCGGTCATGCCGTAGCGGGTGACGAGGGCGCGGGCCAGCTTGGTGGCCTGCTCGATATCATTGGATGCACCGGTGGTGATGGAGTGGAAAATCAGTTCCTCGGCTGCGCGGCCGCCGGTCAGGGTGGCAATTTTGTTGAGGATTTCCTCTTTCGTCATCAGGGTATGATCGCCGTCCTCCACCTGCATGGTGAAGCCCAGCGCACCCGACGTGCGCGGTACGATGGTGATTTTCTGCACCGGGGCGCTGTTGGTCTGCAAGGCGGCCACAAGGGCGTGGCCGACCTCGTGGTAGGAGACGATGCACTTTTCTTTGTTGTTGAGGATCTTATTTTTTTTCTGCGCACCGGCCAGGATCGTGTCCACGGCCTCCTGCAAGTCAAACTGGGTCACAGCCTTGCGGCGGTGGCGCACAGCGCAGAGGGCGGCCTCGTTCACGATGTTGGCCAGCTCGGCACCGGAGGCACCGGGGGTCATGCGGGCGACGACGCCGAAATCGCAGTCGGGGCCGAGCTTGACTTTTTTCGCGTGCAGGCGCAGGATGCTCTCGCGGCCCTTTAAATCGGGCAGTTCGACGGGCACGCGGCGGTCAAAACGGCCGGGGCGGGTCAGCGCAGGGTCGAGGGACTCCGGGCGGTTGGTGGCGGCCAGGATGACGACGCCCTTCGCGGCGTCGAAGCCGTCCATCTCGGTCAGCAGCTGGTTCAGCGTCTGCTCGCGCTCGTCGTTGCCGCCGAGGTTCGCCCCGCCGTCACGCTTTTTGCCTATGGTATCGATCTCGTCGATAAAGACGATGCAGGGCGCTTTTTCGCCTGCCTGCTTGAACAGGTCGCGGACTTTCGACGCACCCATGCCGACGAACATCTCGACGAACTCACTGCCCGCGATGGAGAAGAACGGCACGCCGGCCTCGCCGGCGACGGCGCGGGCCAACAGCGTTTTGCCGGTGCCCGGAGGGCCTACGAGCAGCACGCCCTTGGGCATTTTGGCACCGATATCCTCGTATTTTTTAGGGTTGTGCAGGAAGTCTACGATCTCCTGCAGGCTCTCCTTGGCTTCGTCCTCGCCCGCTACATCGTTGAATTTGATGCCGGTCTCGTCGTCCACGACGTACTGTTTTGCGCCGGATTTGCCGCCGCCGAACAACATGGCGTTGCCGCCTGCGCCGCCCATCTCCTGCATCTTTTTGGATGCCCAGCGGTTGACGAACCAGAACAGCAAAATCATCGGCAGGAAGGAAATGACGAGGTTCAGCAGCGAATCCCAGATGGTGGGGCTCTGATAGACTGTACCGAACTCAACACCCGCATCCTCCAGCCGGGCGACAAGGTTGTTATCCTGCGCGATGGCGTTGGTCTTGTAGGAGTTTTCGTTTTTATCCACAAAGTAAATTTGCTGATCCTCGATCTGGACGGTGGAAAGCTCCTTATCCTCCAGCATTTGCAGGAAGGTACTGTAATTTACGCTCTTGACGCTGGCCTGCATCAGGGCAGGGAAGAGGAAGATATTGCTTAAAATGACGATGGAAAGAATGACCGCGTAGCCGATCCAAAGTTTCTTCTTTGGGTCTTTCGGCGGCTGTGTCGTCTCTTTCATGGGGGTAGCCTCCTTTTCTTTTGTGACAAGTATAGCATGGACTGAAAAAATGAACAGCGTATGAAGCAACTTTGAACGAAACGCAAAAAATCCGCATAACGGTGGGGCTGGGACGGGTTTTCCGCGTTTTGCACAGGTTTTCGGCAGGATTCCACTGTGGAAATGTGGAAAACTGTGTTGAAATGGTGGAAAACCCAGGGGAAAGGTACAAAATAGTACGATGAGAGGGAAGTGTTGAAATGTGGAAAATGGGAACGCAGAGAAATAAAAACTTCTAAAATTTAAACAAAATCTTTAAATTTGCCTTAAATTTCGCGAATCTTGTAACAAGTTGGAAACATCTGTCGTTATAATAGTTATAATAGATGTGAGGAATCGCAAAAAGCTGTCCTGTTCGGAAGGAGGATGTTCGTTATGAAAACCGCACAAGATGTCTTTTATAAAGATTTGGAAGTGAACCTCGCGGCGCACCGGGTCAGCCGCGCGGGGCACGAACTGTGCCTGACGCCCCGGGAATTTGCACTGCTGACTGTGCTGCTGACCCACTGCGACAAGGCGCTGAGCCGCAGCCAGCTGTTGGAGGCCGCCTGGGGGTACGCTTACATCGGCGAGAGCCGCACCGTGGATGTACATATCAACCGCCTGCGCCGCAAGCTGGGACTGGAAAATGACATCCAGACCGTATATAAAGTGGGATATCGGCTGAATAGTGCAAGCTGAACCCTTGCATTTCCCGCGGGATTTGGTACAATAGGAGTAATAAGAAATCCTGAAATTGCAGTGGTGCCGTAGGCTTGCAGAGGGCGATGCTTGCATCCGCCCCTGCAATGGCCCCGCTGTAAACGCTGTAAGGAGGAAACGACCATGAAGCGTATCATTACCATCGGGCGCGAGTTTGGTGCGGGCGGCGGTGAGCTGGGCCGACGCCTGGCGCGGGAGATGAATATTGCCTACTATGACCGCGATATCATTTTAAAGACCGCCAAGGCCAGCGCCCACCTGACACCCGAGCAGGTGCGCCGCTGGGACGAGCGCGTACCCCACGAGTTCGGCTTTACCCAGAGCCTGTTCAACTTCTACAACCGCCCCTTGAGCGAGGAACTGTGGGACGCCCAGGTGCGGGCCATCCGGGAAATTGCGGATAAGGAGAGCTGTGTTATCGTCGGCCGCAATGCAGACTATATCCTGCGGGAGTTTGACCACTGCCTGCGGGTGTTTGTACACGCTGACCGCAACTGGCGTCTGCTGCATATGCGTAAGCTGATGCCGGACACGCCGTTTGACCAGCTGGAAGCGGTGACCGCGCCCGCCGCAACTACTGCAAGCAGCATACCGGCCAGGTCTATGGCGACAGCCGCAACTATGATCTGACGCTCTGCACCAGCAAGCTAGGGCTGGATAAGGCCCTGGAAGTGCTGCTGTGTGCGGCGAAGGAAATGTAAAGGGAGAAAGAGGCAGCCCCCATAAGCGTGCGGGCCGGAAATGCCCGGCCCCTACAGGATACGGAAAGATAAAAATAACCCTGCACCGTATTTTTGCGGTGCAGGGCGTTTTTTGTGCTTTTTATTTTAGGGGTGCGGTGTAGGTCTGGCCGTAGGGGTCGTGGGCCAGGTTGTTCAGGGGGTACAGGCTGCCGTAGACCTCGGGCTCCAGCATGACGGTCAGGCTGAAATCCTGCTGGTGGATGTGGTGCGACGTCACCCGCAGCACGCCGGAATCATGGGCGTAAATGTAGCGCTGGTAAGTCGGGTCGTCCTCGGGGGTCGTGGTCTGCTGCCACTGGCCGGGAATCGTGGTGTTCAGCTGGGCAATGAAATTTTGCGTCACGGTGTCCAGATCCTCCCCGGCGGGGTAGTTTTCGTCGTGGATGGACAGGTCCACAATCGGGCCGTTGTCGGGCAGGTAGCCGATGACGAGGTAAGTTTCGGTGTCCATGACGCAGGCGGTGCCGCCGCTCTCGGTTTCGTGTACATCCCTGGGGATAAAGTAGTCAAAGTAGACCTGTGTCAGGTCACCGGTAAACTTTACCATGCCGTAGGTGACGTTGGGTTCGCCCTCGGTAAGGCTTTGCTGGAAAGGGTTGGTGTCCGCGCCCGCGTCCAGCTGGGCCAGCAGATAGGTAAGCTGGTCGTCGGTCAGCAGACTGCGGGCAGCGGCTTGCCGCAGCTTGCCGCGGAGGACCGTGAACACGTCCTTGGCGATATCGTAGCTCTGCGGAGTGCTGGCGCCGCCCTGCACGCCGTAGCGGTAGAGTGCCCCGGCCAGCGGGTCGAGCCGAACCTCGTCGCTCATGACGCCGGGCACCTGCGGGCGGGGCTGGGGCGCGGCGTAGTAAAGCGCCTGCCCCTGCACGGCCAGCGCGGGCACCGCCAGCAGTGCCAGGCAGAACAGCGATGTGGTGATGAATTTTGCGTTAAGAGACAGCTTTTTCATGGCGGGGGCCTCCTTTCGGCAGGGTGAGGGAGACGGTCGTGCCTGCGCCGACCTCGCTGGCAAAGTTGAGCTTCGTGCCAAAGGCTGCGGCGATCTCGGCGCAGAGGGCCAGGCCGATGCCGCTGCCGCCGTCGGCCCGGGCGCGGGCTTTGTCAACGCGGTAAAACGGCTCCGTCAGGTGGGGGACGGCCTCGGCCGGGATGCCGCAGCCGGTGTCAATGACGGCCAGCCGCCAGCCGTTCCCGGCGTCGGTGCAGATCAGGCGCACGGTATTGCCGGGGGTGCTGGCGTGCAGGGCGTTCACGGCCAGGTTGCGCAACAGGTCCGCCAACAGCACCCGGTCGGCCTGTACCGTGGCCCCGGCGGGGGCATCAAGGGTGAGCGGTGCATTGGGCAGGCTGCGGGCAACGTCGTGGAACACGGCGGCGACGTCAACGGCTTGCAGCGCTATACCGTTCTTTTGCAGCCCTTGCAGGGCCAATAGCTGCTGGCTCAGGCTCTCGAGCCGGGTGGACTCGTGGTAGATAGCGTCGGCGGCTGTGCGTCGGCGGGCGTCATCTAACATGCCGCTGCGCAAAAGGTCCGCATAGCCAATCATGCTGGTCAGCGGGGTTTTCAGCTCGTGGGTCAGGTCAGCCACAAAGCGGCTTTGGCGGGCGTTCAGCTCTTGCACTTTGCCGTAATGCCAGCCCGCTGCCAGAGCGGCCAGCGTCACAAGCGCCTGCACGGCCAGCCAGCTGAGGAGCAGCTGGTCGCGGGCTGTGTAGGCTTCGGCGGCGTCGACAGCAGAGACAAGAATGATGTTCCGGCTCGTGTTCAGTACGCTGGCCAACAGCAGCTGGCGGTCGCGCAGCAGGATCGTGTCGGTGTCCGCAGCGGCCTGTTGGAGCGCGGCGCCGGACAGGCCGGTGTTGGAGTATTCGACTGTGCCGTCACGCAGAAGTGCAAAGGCGGGCGTGCTGGCACCGAGGATGAGTTGCTGAGCGCGGGTGTAGCTGTCGCCGATGCGGGCAGGGGTGGTGAAGTTGTCGGTAGAGGCGGCCGCGCGGGCAGCGGCGTAGGCGGCGGTGAAGTCGCTTTCCACGCCGCAGACGGTGCGCTGGTGTTGGAGCATGGCCTGGGTTTCCAGTGCGTCGAGCTGGTCGCGGAAGGTGCGGCAGGCCAGCGCACTGCCTGTGAGGGTGAGAGCAAGGGAGAAAAGGACAAGGGCGAGACGGATGGAGCGGGACATGGGGAACCTCCTTTCGGGGCGGGCGTGTAGGGGCCGGGTATGCCCGGCCCCTACGGAGAAACGTCATTTTATTAAGCGATACCCGATTTTGGGCACGGTGACGATCTTATCGGCCCAGTTTAGTTTTTTGCGCAGGCGGTGGATGTGCAGGTCGAGGGCGCGGGGCGTCGGCTCGGCGTCAAGGCCCCAGACCCGCTCGTAAAGCGTCTCGCGGTAAAGCGCCTGCCCCTGGGCGCGGACGAGGGCCAGCAGAAGGTCAAACTCCCGCGGGGTCAGCTCCACCGGCTGGCCGTGCTGGGTCACGGTGCGGTCGTCGGGGTCGATGACCGCGTCGAACACGTTCAGCGTGGCCGCGCGGCGGCCGGTATGGCGCAAAAGCCCCTCCACCCGGGCCAGCAGTTCCGGCGGAGCAAAGGGCTTGACGATGTAGTCATATGCGCCCAGTTTCAGCCCACGCACCCGGTCGGCCACGGCGTTTTTGGCTGTTAAAAATACGACCGGCGTGCCGGTGGGCGCGATGTAATCCATCAGCGCAAAACCGTCGACGCCCGGCAGCATGACATCGAGGATGACCAGGTCAAATTTTTGCATTTCCAGCAGATCGGCGGCGCGTTCACCGTCGTGCGCAATGATGAGCGGCTGGCCCAGCGGTTCCAGCGTCATGGCAATCAGCTGGGCAATGCTCGGCTCGTCGTCGACGATCAGAATTGGCAGCATGGGGAATACCTCCTTCCGGTGGGTGTGAGGACAGTATAGCAGGGGGAGTTTTCTGAAAGTTTTCCGTTTATGAAAAAGTAGGGGCCGGGCATGCCCGGCCCGCAGCCATCCCATCAACGCCATTTTGTGGGTACGCTGCGGGCGAGGCATGCCTCGTCCCTACATTCTGCTGATTTATTCTTCCAAAAACTCTCGTATTTCTTTCTCCACCGCCCGCACTTCTTCCTCAAAGGCGCGGGCGGAGACGCGGAGGGCACCGTGGCCCATGACGATGATCTGCTCGGCACCGTCGCTGCTGACAACGCGGGTGCGGTGCTCCTTCGCCAGCTCGTGGGTGGCGCGTTCGATGTACATATCGGCGGTCTCGGCCTCGCGGGTGTAGACGACGTACAGATTATGGTACTGTTCGACCTCCCGCGTGCCGCCCCGCACCTTGTAGGCGTCGAACACCAGAATCGGCACGCAGCGCTTGTAGCCCGCATAGTTGCACAAAATGTCCATCAGGCGGCGGCGGGCGGCGTCCAGATTGCCGTCGGCCAGCCTGCGCAGGTCGTCCCAGGCAAAAATCACGTTGTAGCCGTCCACCAGCAGGTAATCCGGGCCGGTGGGTACTGGTTTGGCGGGGACGCTGGCCGCAGCGGGGGCGGTGTGCAGGGCGGCGCGGGCTGCCTTTTTGGCGTCTCCGGTCTCGCCACGACGGCGTATCTTGCCGTAGGTGCGCTCAAAAATCGCCAGCAGCTCCTTATCTTGTTCCAGCGTGCCCCGGTAGGCGGCGGCCCGGCGGCGACGGTCGTTGGCGTCAGCCTGCCCGGCAGCGTCCTCGTCGGCGGCGGGGGTGCCATTTAAGCGGCGTTCCAGCCCGCTGGACACATGGGCGCGGGCGGGGACCTCATCCCACTTGACGAGATACCCGGCCCCGTGTGCGCAAAACACAGAGTCAGCCGGGTTCTCGGTGTCGGCGTCCGGGTCATAGCCCACGGCGGCAAGCACCTCGTCGGCGTTGTGGCAGGTGTCGTACCCGGCAGGCAGCACGGCCCAGCGGCCCAGGCCGTGGGTGTAGGCCGCGACCTCCCGCGCATAGCCCCGCGCCGTCGCCACAGGCAGACGGCCCGTCAGCCGCACCGTGCCGCCTGACGTCTCCGGTGCCTCAAAGCTGCCGCACATCCTCTGCACATCAGCCATGGCGCGGCCCAGCGCGTCGGCGGGCAGCTCCAACGTAAAATCATACCACGGCTCCAACAGCTGCACGCCGTCCTTCGCCTCGGCCATCCGCAGGCCCTGCCGCACGGCGCGGTAGGTCGCCTGGCGGAAGTCCCCGCCTTCGGTATGCTTCTGGTGGGCACGGCCCGCCGCCAGCGTGATCTTCACATCGGTCAGCGGCGCACCGATCAGCACGCCGGGATGGGTGCGCTCGGCCAGATGGGTCAGTACCAGGCGCTGCCAGTTTTCGGCCAGACTATCCGGCGGGCAGTCCGCTGCCAGCTGCACGCCGCTGCCCCGGAGGCCGGGCTCCAGCAGCAGGTGCACCTCGGCATAATGGCGCAGAGGCTCGTAGTGGCCGATGCCCTCGACGGCAGCGGTGAGGGTCTCTTTGTACAAAATGCCGCCCTCGCTGAAGGTGACGGCCAGCTTGAACCGCTCCTGCAGGATGTTCTGCAAAATTTCCAGCTGCACTTCGCCCATCAGCTGCACATGCACCTCGGCCAGATCGGCGCGCCAGGCCACATGCAGCTGCGGGTCCTCGTCCTCCAGGGTTTGCAGCGCTCTTAACACGGTGTGGGGGTCGGCGTCGGGGCAATCCACCCGGTAGTTCAGCACCGGCTCCAGCAGTGGGGCGCTGGCGTCGGCCTCGGCCCCCAGGCCTTGGCCGGGGCGGGTGTTGGCGGGGCCGGTCACGGCCACCACGGTGCCGGGCAGGCACTCGCTGACCAGCCGGAACTTGCCGCCACTGTACAGGCG
>ERZ857982.2281-NODE-2281-length-15322-cov-3.474094_pt1 | contig 15322 bp, 10 predicted proteins | sample MGYA00519955_ERZ857982 | MGnify/ENA primary metagenome ERZ857982 (study PRJEB31778, sample SAMEA3449416) | human gut metagenome | biome: human gut; feature: human-associated habitat; material: faeces | place: United Kingdom | collected 2010/2012 ... | reverse complement strand
GCGGCCTACAAGGTGCCGAGCCTGATTGTGCTGGTTTCGGGCATTTTTATGGACGCCTGGCAGATGAGCGCCGTGACGCTTCCGTACTGCTCAAAGCAGCCGCGCATACCGCAGTTGCACTCTTTCCCGTGCATATCAATCACAAAGTGGCCCAGTTCGGCCGCTGCGCCGTTGCAGCCGGTCAGCAGCTTGCCGTTCAGCACTACGCCGCCGCCGACACCGGTGCCCAGCGTGACCATGACCATGCTGCTGCTCCCTTTGCCTGCACCCGCGCAGTACTCGCCCCAGGCGGCAACGTTGGCGTCGTTATCCACATAGACGGGCAGGCCGGTGCGCTCGTGGATCATCTGGCCCAGTGGGACGTTGTCAAATTCCAGATTGTTGGCATACAGCACGGTGCCGGTGTCCACATCGACGCTGCCGGGCGCACCGATGCCCACCCAGGCGGCATCACTCAGGGCCAGGCCCAGGGCAGTCGCCATGCGGCGGCAGAGCAGCGCGATACGGTCGGCGATGTCCGACGCCGGGCAGGGCAGCCCGGTCTTGATGCTGTCGGTCAGCAGCAGTTTCCCGTCCAGGTCGGCAATGCCGCCTGCGATGTTGGTGCCGCCCAGATCGATTCCGATACAATAACGCATAATCTACCTCGCTTCTTTCACTTTATTTCAATTTCTGCGTCGGTTTGCAGAATTTCGTAAACAGTATAAACACGATGAAAAATGCCAGTGCGGACAGCGGCAGGACCCGGATGCTGACGGCATAGCCCGTCATATCCACCAGCTTGCCGAAGCCGACGTTGAACAGGATATCCGCCAGCGACGCGATGCTTAAAATCGTGCCCGCCGCGCCGGAGACCTGCTGCGCCGGGAAATAGAGCCGGATGCTCATGACCAGCGTGGGGTACAAAATGGAGAAAGACAAGCCGCTGATGGCCCAGACAGGCATCGTCACCGCGCCGCCCAGCGAGCCGATCAGATACAGCACACAGGACACGCCGCCGAAAGCCGCCAGGCTTTTGAGGGCCCCCAGCTTATCCACCAGCGGGGACAGGCAGAGCCGCCCGATCATCATACCGCCAAAGAACACCGAAAGATACTTGGCCGCCGAGGCCTGGGGCAGGCCCAGACCGTCTACGCCGTAGGCGACCATCCAGTTCATGACGCCGTGCTCGGCGATAAAGTAGAACCCGAACACCAGCACATAGGGCACGATGATACGCCAGTCATAGCCGCCCTTTTGTGCCGGGGCATCCGCCGGGGCGGCGGCTTCCTCCGGCACATTGCAGAAGAGCAGCAGCACAAAGGCCACCGCGCCCAGGATCAGCAGCACCAGATTTGTGTGCTGCCAGAAGGAAAAGCCGTCGGCGTGGCTGCCCAAAATATACTGGCTGCCGCTGGTGCCGATTTCCTGGGTGAAGAACAGGAAGTTGACGAAGAACCCCGGCGCTGTAGCAAACAGCAGCGGCGTGATGAGGTTCATCGTGGTATTCAATAAGGTGGAAGAACCCAGCGCCAGCGCCATGCCGATGAGCAGCACCGTGTAATTGCTGGTAAAGGCAAACAGCGCCAGGGCGGCCATCCAAATCAGGATCAGCACCTGCAGCACGCGCTTTTTGGAAAAGCGGGTGCTCAGGTTGCCGCCCACCAGCAAAAACACCAGGTTGCCGATGTAGCTTGCCGTGACGATCAGCCCCAGCTGGGTCGTCGTCAGGGAGAAATGCTCTTGGAAGATCGTGGAAAAAATTCCGCGCAGGCTGTCATTGCTGCCAAGCCCCACCATGAGCACCACAAAGGCAAAGAAGGTAAGGCGGCTGCTCCATTTTTTTGCCATCAGACCTGGGCCTCAGCTTCCATCAGGAACAGAATTGCCATGGCCTGGCCGTAGGGCATCGGGTGCAGGGGGATCTGCTTGTAGAAGTCCTTGCTCTCGCGGCCCATCGGGGTGCCGTAGGACACCTGCTGCACAACGCCCTTTTCATCGATGCAGTCCAACACAGGCTGCAGGGCGCGCATGGCGTTGGCGCGGTAGCTTTCGGGCACAATGCCCTGCTCGACGGCTTTCAGGATGCCGAAGCCGAAGCCGCTGGTGGCGCTGGCCTCCAGGTAGGAGGTCGGGTCGTCGATCAGGGTGTGCCACATACCGCCCTCGTCCTGGTACTTGGCCAGGCTCTTGATCTGGCGCAGCAGCGCGTTCTCAAGGATGCGGCGGTCGGGGTTGCCTACGGGGACGATTTCCAGCAACAGGGGGATGGCAGCCGTCACCCAGCTGTTGCCGCGGCCCCAGAAAGCCTCGGCAAAGTTATGGCAGCCATCAAAGCAGAAACCATGATACCACAGACCGGTCTTTTTGTCAGCCAGATATTTGGTGTGGACAAGGTACTGGTAGACAGCCTCGTCAATGTAGTCCTGGCGGCCCAGGATGCGGCCGATGTTGGCCAGCGGCAGCACAGTCATGAACAGCGTATCGTCCCACAGCTCGCCCTCGTTGACGCGATCCGATGTGACATGCTGGAAGCCGCCCTCGCCAGCGCGGGGCAGGTCGTGCATGGCCCACTCGGCCCACTCTTTGCAGATATCGCCGTACTTTTCATTCTTGGTGTACTCGTACAGGTAGCTCAGGGCAAAAATGGGGGCCATCGTGTTGATGTTCTTGCTGGGCAGGCCCTCGGCAATGCGGGCGTCGTAGTACTCTGTCAGCACATCCAGGCAGCGCTGGTCGTGCTTTTTCTCAAACAGCTTCCACAGGCCGTACAGGCCCACGCCCTGGGTCCACTCCCACAGCATATAGCGGGCCAGATTGCCCTGATCCATGTTGGATTTCGCCATGTTCTCCAGGAAAGTCTCGTCCTTTTCATACAGGACAGATTTGAAGCTCTCAATGCAAAGCTCCAGTTTGTTTTCAATATCAGCTTTCTGCATGGTGGTTTTCTCCTTTTTATTATAATAGGTAGACATAACGTTCGAACTTGCCTAAAGTATAGCATAGGGGCAAAGGCAAAAACCACTCTGATTTTGTCTTTGTCACTGAAATATATTGCACTTTTTGCGAGTGCGAGTATAATAGAGACAGGAACATTTTTGACGGAGGCTGCCTATGTATCTGGACGACGCATTGCTGTACAATCAGGGGTACATGATTTCGATCAACGACCTGGATTCGCCGCTGTTTTACCTGTTCGACTACGATTCGCGGTCGTTCAAGATCAACATGAGTTTCCAGCATTTCCACCAGTTTCACGAGATACACATTCTGTTAAGCGGCCGTGCATCACATCTCATCGAGGGCGACTATTACACCCTGCAGCCCTATGATATCGTATTGCTGCGCCCTTCCCTGCTGCACAAGACCGAGTATCCGGCGGGCGGCGATTGCCGACGGCTGATCATAAACTTCCGCGTGCCGGATGATTCCCCTGTGCTGCACGAAATGCTGCAAAGCTGTTTACAGCCTTTCGAGGCCGAGGTGCCCATCTACCGCTTTACCGGCGAGACACGGGCTCAGGCATTCTCGCACATGAACGCGATCTTCACGCTGGGCAAGCAGCCGATGACCCCGCTGACGCAGCAGTTCATCCACTGCCATTTCCTGCAATTTCTGGCCACCGTGGCCCAGCACGCGGGCGAGAGCAGCTACGAGCCGCAGGAGCTCAGCGATTCCATCACCCAGAAGGTCTACGCCGTGACCAGCTACATCCACCGGCACTACGCCAGCGAGCTTTCGCTGGAATATCTGGCGGAGAAATTCTTCATCAGTCCGTACTATTTGTCGCACCAGTTCCGCCGGGTGACAGGGTTCTCGCTCATCAACTACATCCAAATCACCCGGGTGCGCAACGCCCAGCAGCTGTTGCTGTACACCGACATGAAAATTGCCGATATCACGACGAGCTGCGGCTTTACGAGTTTTTCCCAGTTCAACCGGGTGTTCAACAAGTTCTGCCATACCTCGCCGTCCCAGTTCCGCGTCAACGGCGTCGTCACCCCCATCACCGCCATTCCCTTCGAGAAGGAGCCCTCCCCGGGGAGCACGAAGGTGTAACATTTTCTGGTGCCGCCCCTTCCCCGGGGGCAGGCACCTTTTTTATTTTTCCTGCATCGTCAGTTTGCCGTAATTGTCAAAACCACTGTACTGCATCGGGGCGTCGTTTACATACAGCGTCTCGCCCCACTGGCAGCGCAGTTCGCCGTAGACGGGGTCCACAAAGCGGTAGCGGCGGCCCTCGGCATCGGCGTCCAGCGCAGCCCCGCGCATGGCGGCCTTGAAATCCTCAAACGCCGCAAACTCGTCGGCCTGCGCGGCACGCACCAGCCAGATGCAGCGGCGGCCCTCGGCGATGCACTCGCGGTCCTTGTTGGAGCCGAAGTCCTGCATCCGCATCCCATTGCTGCAATACACCGCCGCATAGGCACTGCCCAGCTGCACAAAGGCCCACTTGCCTTCGACCTCGCAGCGGTCAAACTCCATCGACGGCAGGTACAGGTGGGTGAAATCGACCGGGTGTTCGGGGGCGATATCATAGATCAGCCCCGCGAACGCCTTGTACTGGTTGACCTTGGGCAGGGTGCCATTGCCCGCCCAGTAGGACGGCCGCGCTGCGCCGAAGAGCACCCGCTCGCCGGGGTGGGTGACCCACAGCTGCGCCACGGCGTTGAAGGTCAGCTGGAAGGGGTTCTCCTGATGGCCCGGCTCGCCGGGGTGGAAGTCGTTGGCGCTGGTCATCATGTAGTCGGCGGTCTTGTAGGTGTACAGATCCACATAGCCGTCATTGCCCTGGGTCGTCTGGCAGATCATTTCCTTGCCCCGGGGGATGCTGAACCACTGGGCAAACTCCTTCGGCGGCTCGTAATCAGACAGGCAGTAGGAGGTGATACCCTTGCCCGCGTGGCCCGGCACGCCGTACCCATAGCCGATCCAGCTCAGGCCGGAGGGGCAGTTGGACCAGTTGCCGAACTGCTCCTTGATGTAGGTGCGGCCCGACGACGAGGCGAAGATGCCCTGCTGGCTGTGGACGGCCAGCAGGTAGTAGGCAAAATCCATGCCCTCGCGGCCCAGTTCCCGCATGGCGGGGTCCTGGGCAAAGGCATACAGGCTGCCGAAGCCCAGCGTGTCAATGGGCAGGTAGGGGCTGGAATTCCACTCGGTAAAGCCCTCTTTGCGGAAGGTGACGAACCAGTCGTAGAGCATATTCTTGGCCTTGGCCTGCATCTGGCGGCCGGTCAGCCCGCTGTTGGTAAAGACCTCATCGGGGAACAGCTCGCCCGCCAGCAGCTGGCAGGTGTGGAACATCAGGGCGTGGTTCTCGCTCCAGAACCACATGGCGTCGTTGCCCGGTTCATCGATCCAATAGCGGAAACCCAGCAGACAGTCGGTCAGCTCGTTCTCGGTCTTTTCGGACAAAATACCGCTGCCGCGTTTGCCGAAGGTGCGCAGGATGTAGGGGTAGTAGACAAGGTAAAAATCGCTGCAGTCGAAACGGCGGCGGATGTAGTCGGACTGCACGGCCAGCAGCTTTTCGGCCTCGGCGGTGTCGCCGCCGGTGGCTAAGATCGCCAGTGCGCGGTTCGTGTTCTGCTCGCCCCAACGGGCCAGCAGCTCCAGCGCCTGGCGCTTGCGCTCGGCCACGGTGGGCAGGGCGCGGGGCAGCACGCTCTCGGTGTGAATTTCCACACTGATGGGTCGGGTCAGCCGGATGCCCTCGACCTCGGTCGTGACCTGCAGCAGCAAAAATGCCAGCGGGAAGGTCTTGCAGTCGCCCAGGCTGATTTGACTCGCGTGGGGGAGGGTGTCAGCCTCGCGGCGGAAGAGCACGCCGCCCTTGACATTTTCCTCGGTACCGCCGACAAAGGCCAGGTGGTAGCTCTCGGCGATATCCGCGCCGTCGTAGTCCAGCAGCACCGGGCCGGCGGTAAAGTGGTTGCGGTGGAACGCCAGGCTGCGCATCAGGTGCTCGGCCTCGGCCAGGCGGGCCGCGTCGGCCTCCCCCACCGGGATGACCTGTTCGGGCGCGGCGCCCTCGCCCTTCCAGCGCAGGCGCAGAATGATCGTAGCATCGCGCTCGGCGTAGTTGTCAAAGAACACAAGAAGCTTGTTGCGGCCCTTTTGCAGCGGCAGGGTCAGCGGCGTGGGGACAGGCTCGTTGTGGTGGTAGGGGGTCACTTCGGTCAGCTTTTCGCCGTTCAGCCAGAGGGCCGCGCCGCCGCAGGTGATAAGGTCAAAGGGCACACTGCCCGCCTCGGCGGCGTCCAGCTCGGTGTAAGCCCAGGCGCTCAGGCAGGCGGGGGTCTCACAGTCCCAAGCGTAGGTCAAGCCGATATCGTCAAACGGCCAGTAGACGGCAAAGGGGGTAGCGTTATCCGCGCCGCCCACCAGCCCGCCGGGGCGGGTGTCCAGCTGCGCGGGCCAGGCAGTGGCCTTGGCGCGGCGCTCGGCCTTGAACTGTTCCTCGCCGGGTTTATCCTTGGGGGCGGTGTTCAGCTTCTCGTTTTCGGCACCGTGCAGGGCCGTGGGCTTGGTGATGACCGGCGTTTCGGTCACACCGCTGACCAGCCAGCGGTCCACATACCCGTGAAACAAGGGAAAATGCAATTCGTTTGCCATACTTCGGCTTCTCCTTTATTAAAAAAGGTTTATTAAAAAACAACAGACGCCCCGCCCGGTTTGGGCGGGGCGTCTGTTCGCCCTGGGGAATCACTTCCCCTGTTGATTCGGTTGATTAGTGTGCCCAGCCGGCCTTGTCAGCCAGCGCGGTAGCAAACTCGGTCAGAGCGTCAGACGGAGTCAAGTCGCCGTTGACAGCCTGCTTCAGAGCGTCACGGTACTCGTTGTCGTAGTAGTTGCGCCACTCGGAGCTTTCGTCGATGGCGAATGCATCGGTGGTCTGGCCGACCTCAGCCTGCAGGACCTTGTAGTCGGCAGCCTGATCGGGATCAGCAGGCTCATAGGTGACGGATTTCAGAGAGGACAGGCCCTTATCAAGTGCCAGATAATCGGCAAAGTTCTTGTCGGTGTAGAACCACTTCAGGAACTCAATAGCCAGATCCTTGTTCTTTGCGTTGGTGGGAACGGCCAGACCGGCACCGCCCAGGATAGCGGAACCGCCTGCAGAGCCGACAGGAGAGGGCATGACGCCGAACTTGAAGCTGGTGATATCCTGCACGAAGGGGTTGTAGTTCCAGGAGCCGGAGAAGTAGATGCCTACGTCACCGTTCTTGAAGTAGTCGCCCGGGTTGTCGCTGGAGCCACCGGCCCAGATGGCCTTGGGCATGATGCCGCTGTTGTTGGCATCGACAAAGGCCTGCAGGGTGTCAATGTTCTGCTGGCTGTCTGCAACGACCTTGAAGGAGTCGCCGTCCTTCTCGACCAGAGAACCGCCGTTCATGTACATCAGGTTGTCATAACGGGCGCGGGAGGCATCCATAGCCATGCCGTACTTGACAGCGCCGGAATCCTGCAGCTTCTTGGCAGCCTCATAGACCTCGTCCATGGTCCAGCGGTCGTCCACCGTCGGGCACTCGATGCCGGCAGCCTCAAAAGCATCCTTGTTGTAGAATACATTGGTGATGGTGAACTGCTGGGGCAGAACAGACAGCTTATCCGTCAGGTAGTTCTGGCTGATGATCTGCAGGGCCTGCGGCTCAAAGATGGAGGTGTCAATGCACTGGCCCAGATCCTCGAACTCATCGGGGTACAGACGGGCCAGACGAGTGGTGGACAGCAGATCCGGCAGGTCGTTGTTCTTGGCCATCAGGGGGAACTTGGTCAGCTGGTCATCGTAGGGGATGACCATGATGTCAACGGTGTTGCCGGTCTCGTCGGCCCACTTGTTCAGGGTGGTAGCGAATGCATCGCCCTCACCGGGCTCCTCAGACAGCATGACCTTCAGGGTCTGGCCGCCGGCAGAAGCGGCGCCGGAAGCTGCGGTGTCCGTTGTTGCAGCGGAGCTGGCCGTAGATGCAGCGGGAGAACCGCCGCAGGCTGCCAGAGAAGCCGCCATCGCGGCTGCCAAAGCCAGAGAAAGTGCTTTTTTCATGTTGGTTTTACCTCCTGTAAAGTAGAAATAAAAATAGGGTATATCCACCGGGCCCTCACCCGGTTTGCTCCGTTCCGGGGCTTGGGAACTGGGCTTTCAGCTCCCTTGGTGTACCCATAGTGTACCATTGCGGCGGGTGGATTCTCTACGCCTATCTTGCTGATTTGCATTGCGGCATATTGCATTTTTTGCGTCTCGATTTTTCAATCTGGCAAATTGCATCAAGAAAAGCGGCTGAAATTGTGCACTTTTCACACATCGTTTGTTCTAATGATGCCAAGTTGCGCTTATTTTGCGCCGGCGCTTATTTTTTCAGTGAAAGAAATGCAATGTTTCTGTAACCAAATTTTAATAAAAAGCAGTCGTTTTCCCCCGTAAACAATAAATGCGCACCATTCGCCCTCTACCGCGCAAAAACTGCATTGTCTGCACAGTTTTGAGATGTTATACTGTACCTGAACAGGGGTTGCCTGGGTGCGGGCGAACAATGTTCGCCCCTACAATACCGTTACCCGCCTTGCTGCCTCGTAGGGCGGCCAGTCCTCTGGACGCCGCTTCCCTTACCACACACTCAATCTTCTTATAGAAAGGAAGGAGCCGCCATGCAAAACACTGAACTCCGCCGCCGGGCGCGCCCGGTGCTGGACGCCCTGCGCACTTTGGCGCTGCAGGGGCGCACCCCGGTTTTGGGGCTGCGCAAAAAATCCTGCCCCTACCACAGCTGGGACACCGTGCAGGAGGACCCGGCCACAGCCCCCGGCTGGACACCCTTTGCCCCCGGCGATGCTATCGGTGGCGTGGAGGCCCACTACTGCTTCCGGGGCGGCATCACCGCACCGGCGGGCAGCGCCGGGCGTCACCTTGTCTGCCTGGTCTCCACCGGCGCAACCGATATCTGGAACAACAACAACCCCCAGTTCCTCGCCTACTTAAATGGTGCGCTGGTCTGCGGGCTGGATGTCAACCACACCGAGTTTGACCTGACCTCCACCGCTGCCGAGGGCCAGACCTGGCAGCTGGGACTGTACACCTACTGCAACACCCCGGCTCAGGACGTCTTTTTAAAGGTCGAGACTGCCGTGCGGGACGATGAGATCACCGGCCTGTACTACGACCTGAAAGCCCCTTACGAGGTGCTTGTCCAGCTGGACGAGGGCGACACCAACGCCATCGGCATCGGGCGGTATCTGGAAAAAGCGCTGGATATGCTCGACCTGCGCGACCCGTACAGCGCCGCGTTCTACGCCAGCGTCGCCGCCGCCCGCCGCTATATGAAAGAGGAATTTTACGAGAGCTTCTGCCAGCGGCAGCCGGTCACGGTGGACTGTGTCGGCCACACCCACATCGACGTGGCCTGGCTCTGGACGCTGGCCCAGACGCGGGAAAAGGCCATTCGCAGTTTTGCCACCGTCAACTATCTGATGGACCGCTACCCCGAGTACAAGTTCCTGTCCAGCCAGCCGCAGCTCTATGATTTTGTGCGCAAAGACTGCCCCGCGCTGTTTGAGAAGATCCGCGCCCGCGTCGCCGACGGCCACTGGGAACCGGAGGGCGGTATGTGGCTGGAATCCGACTGCAACATGGCCAGCGGCGAGAGTTTGATCCGTCAATTCCTGCACGGGCAGGAATTTTTCGGCCGGGAATTCGGCAAACAGGGGCACATCCTGTGGCTGCCGGATGCCTTCGGTTTCAGCGGCGCGCTGCCCCAAATTATGGCCCAGTGCGGCATGGACTGGTTCATGACTACCAAGATGGCCTGGAACGATACCAACTGTATGCCCCACGATCTGACCCGCTGGCGCGGCATCGACGGCACCGAGGTACTGGCCTACTTTATCTCCACCAAGGACTACGACAAGCGCCCCGACCGCAACCCGAAACCGAGCTTCAACACGACCTACAACGGCCTGCTGAACCCCAGGCAGGTCATGGGCTGCTGGCAGCGCTTTCAGGACAAGGAGCTGACCCAGGATGTGCTGCAATGCTATGGCTACGGCGACGGCGGCGGCGGTGTGACCGCTGAAATGCTGGAGATCAACCGCCGCATGGAGAAGGGCATCCCCGGTGCGCCCCAGACCCGCCTGACCCACGCGGCCCCCTACTTTGACAAATTGAAGCAGCACCTTGACGAGACGCAGGCCGACCTGCCCTGCTGGCACGGCGAGATGTACTTTGAGTACCACCGCGGCGTGTTCACCAGCCAGGGCCGCAACAAGCGGGCCAACCGCGCCGCCGAGTTTGCCAACCTGACCGCCGAGACCGCCGCCGCCCTGGCCGAAAGCCTGCGCACCGGCTACGCCTACCCCGCCGCCGCGCTGCACCGCAACTGGGAGCTGACCCTGCTGAACCAGTTCCACGATATTTTACCCGGCTCGGCCCTGGGCGAGGTATACGAAGTCTCGCAGCAGCAGTACGGCGAAATCCTCGCGTCCGATGCCAGAATTACCGATAACGCGCTGCACACCGTCGCTGCCCTCGTCAAGACCGACCGTCCCGGCGTGGTCGTGTTCAACCAGCTGGGCTTTGCCCGGGACACCGTCGTCCGCGTCGCCTGCGGGGCAAGCGGCATCACCGACGGCGGACACCCGCTGCCCTGCCATACCGAAAACGGCGTGCTGACCTTTGTCGCCAAGGACCTGCCCGCCAAGGGCTGGCGGTTCTACCCCTTTGCCGACGCAGAACCCGAGACCCCCTGCGCCGAAGTCACCGAAAACGACGGCGGCTATATCATTGACACGCCGCTCTATCACATCGTATTCAACGGCTGCGGCGAGATTACCGCCCTGCTGGACAAGGAGGCCGGCCGCGAGCTGATCCCTGCCGGGCATTGTGCCAACGAGCTGCAGCTGTTTGAGGACCGCCCCGACGAGTACGACGCCTGGAACCTGGAAAAATACTACCGCCGCCACCGCTTTGCGCTGGACGGTGCGGCCCGCCTGACTGTGGCCGAGAACAGCCCGGTCTGCTGCCGCCTGCATCTGGAACGCGCCATTTCCCGGTCGCAGCTCGTGCAGGATATCACCCTCTACCCCCACAGCCGCCGCATCGACTTTGCCACCCACATCGACTGGCACGAGCAGCATGTGCTGCTGAAAGCTGCTTTCCCGGTAGATATCTGCGCCGACCGCGCCCAGTATGACATCCAGTTCGGCAGCATTGCCCGGGATACCCACACCAACACCAGCTGGGACGAGGCCCGCTTCGAGGTCTGCGCCCATAAGTGGGCCGACCTGTCCGAGCCGGGCTACGGCGCGGCGCTGCTGAATGACGGCCGCTACGGCTATGATGTCCACGACGGCGTGCTGCGGCTCTCGCTGCTGCGGGCCGCCACCTACCCGGACCCCCACGCCGACCAGGGGGCCCACGACTTTACCTATGCGCTGCTGCCCCACCTGGGCGACTGGCGGCAGGGCGGGGTCATCCCCGCCGGGTACGACCTGAACGCCCCGGCGCTGCCTCTGGCCGTGGCCGCCCAACCCGCGGGCACGCTGCCTGCCGCGTACAGCCAGTTCCGCATAGATGCCCCCAATGTCGTGTTGGAGACCGTGAAGAAAGCCGAGGATGGCTCCGGCCTGATTTTGCGCCTGTATGAGAGCTGGGGCACCCGCACCCGCGCGGCGTTGGCCCTGCCGGATGATGCCGCTGCCGTGCGCTGCACGCCGATGGAACACCCCTTGCCCGGAGAAGAAGCCGTGCAGCACAGCCTGCCGCTGACGCTGCATCCCTTTGAAATTTGCACAATCCATGTACAATTTGCGCAGTGACATTCACTGTGGATGCATGATTTTACAGTTTGCACAATTTCACAGCATTGCATTTGTACGTTTTCGCCAAGACGACGGTCGGATTTTGCGCCACCTGCCAAAATCGCGCAAAAAATGCAATGCATTTTGGGACAAGCAAGCAAAAAAACGGTGGTATTTGCGCCTTTTGCAATGCTATACTAAGCATATCGAAGGGACCGGGCGGTGGAATCCCGGCCAAAGAGAATAAAGGAGGAATGAATATGAAGAAGAAATCGTCGCTGAAGCACACCGGCGCATTCTGGGCGTTCTGTGCGCCCTGCTGCATTTTGTTCGGTGTCTTTTTCCTTGTGCCGCTTGTGCTCAGCATCGCTTTTTCCTTCACCAACTATGACGGTTGGAAAACCATTGACTTTGTGGGTCTGACAAACTACATTACATTGTTTAAAGACTCCAAGTTCTATCTGTCCCTGGGGCGGACGCTGCTGTACACGGTCTGCACGCTGCCGTTCCGCGTCATCATCCCGCTGCTGGTGGCGGTACTGCTCTGCTCTAAGCGCGTTGCCGGCAAGAGCCTGACCCGCACGATGGTCTACATCCCCGTTCTGATGAGTTCGCTGGTCGTCGGTATTACCATCAACTGGATGTTCAGCCAGGAGTACGGCCTTGTAAACTTTATCATCCGTTCGATGGGCGGCACCGCGCTGGAATGGTCGCTGAACCCGCGTCTTGCCACCTTTGTCATCGCGTTCGCATCGGTCTGGGCGTCCATCGGCTTCAACATGATCCTCTACATCGGCGGTATCAACAGCATTTCCAACGATCTGTATGAGGCAGCTACCATCGATGGTGCCAGCGGTGTGCAGGCCTTCTTCCGCATCACAGTCCCGATGCTGGCCCCCACGACGTTCATGGTCGTGCTGCTGTCCACCGTCAACCTGCTCAAAGAGTACGCCCTGGTCCAAGGTATCACGCAGGGCGGCCCCGGCCTGAGCACCACCTTTATCATCCAGTACATCTTCGACAAGGGCTTCAACCAGATGCAGTACGGTTATGCTTCGGCCATTTCCACCGTTGTCATGATCATCTTTGCCCTGATTGCCTTTGCCCAGTTCAAGGTCAATAACGGAGGTGAAACCTGATGAAAGACAAGCGCGTCAGCATTCCAATGACGATCCTTTCTCTGGCAATCGGCGTCATCGTGATTTTCCCCATTATCTGGCTGGTGCTCAGCTCCTTCAAGCCGTCCGGCGAGCTGTTCACCTACCCGCTGCATATGTTCCCCTCCACCCCGACGACGGAGCATTACTCCTCTGTCCTGGCAGGCGGCTTCATGGGCTATGTGAAGAACAGCCTGTTCCTGGCCGTGGTCGGCACCCTCATCACACTGCTTATCAGCGCCATGTGCGGTTATGCGCTGGCCATCTACCGCTTTGAGATCAAGTACGTCAACCTCGTGTTCGGCGTGTTCCTGCTGGGCACCCTGATCCCCGGTGAGACGCTGACCGTCCCCCAGTTCAGCGTTATCAGCGCCATGGGCCTGTACAACAACATCTGGGGCGTCATCCTGCCTGTTGTCACCACCACGACCGGTATCTTCATGTACCGCCAGCACTATATGTCGCTGCCGCTGTCTCTCGTCGAGGCTGCGCGTATCGACGGTGCCAGCGAGTGGAAGATCTTCTCCAACATCATGCTGCCCCTGGGCTCCAACGTCACCATCACGCTGACGATCTTCAGCTTCATGTGGCGCTGGAATGACTACATCCTGCCGCTGCTGGTTTTGTCTGACCAGAAGAAGTACACGATCCAGATTGCCATCAAGAACTTCATCGGCAACACCGGCGTGGACTGGAGCTCGATCCTGGCGGCATCGGTTCTGTCCATCCTGCCCATCGTCATTCTCTTCATGATCCTGCAAAAATACATTGTCGGCGGTGTCTCCGCCGGCGGCGTCAAGGGGTAAGATTCCCTCTCTCTTGCCGCAGCTGCCCTCCGGTTTGCCGGGGGGCATTTTTTGAACGATGCAGAAAGGGCGCGGTGCGTCCTCCCGGCAGGGGCCGGGCACGCCCGGCCCGCAGCCCTGCCGTCACTGCATATTTACCCTTACACAAGGAGGTTTCCCCCATGAAATACGGCTGCCGCGCCCATGATTACGGGTGCTTTACCGCCAAAGGTCTGGCCGATGTGCTGACCGCCAACGGCTACAATGCCGCCCAGCTGGCCATGCCCAAGGCTATCCGGGGCATCCCGAATTTTACCGATATCACCCCCACCCAGCTCACGGATATCCGCACGGCTTTCGCCGAGGCAGGCATCGAAATCTCGGTGCTGAGCTGCTACCAGGATCTGAGCAATCCTGACACCGCCATCCGTGAAAACGCCGTCGCCGCAGTCTGCCGCGCCCTGCACTACCAGAAAGCCGTCGGTGCGAAACACGTCGGCAGCGAAAGCGCCTGCCGCGATTTGACCGAGGACGAGAAAGCGGCGACCCTGCCGCTGCTGACCGACAGCATCCTGCGTATTGTGGAGCAGGCTGCCAAAATCGACGCCTGCTTTGCGCTGGAACCGGTGTTCGTCCACACGCTGGGCACGGTGGAAAAGCTGCGCACCCTGAAAGAGGCCGTGGCTGACCACGACCACTTCCACATCATCTTTGACCCGGTCAATGTGCTGACGGCGGCGGATGTGCCCCGCCAGGCCGCGTTCTGGCCCGCCTGGTGCGAGGTCATCGGCAAAGATTTAGCTTGTGTCCATATGAAGGACGCCGTGTTCCACCCCGACGCGCCGCGCACCCCCACTGCCCTGGGCGCGGGCCAGATGGACTACACCGTCATCCGCGAATGGCTCCACCGCGACCACCCCGACGTCGCCCTATTGCGGGACGAGGTCATCCTCCCCGCCGCGCAGGCCGATTTGGCGTATATCAAAGCCCTGTAAACAAATACACCGCATCACGGTCAACAAACCGTGATGCGGTGTTTTATTTTTGGCTTCCCCCTTGGGGGAAGCTGTCTGCGAAGCAGACTGATGAGGGGCGACGCTGCAATTACAACCCGTTCACGGGCAATAACGGCAAACGCGCCCCTCATCCGGCCTTTGGCCACCTTCTCCCAAGGGAGAAGGCTTTTTTGTTTTCTTTTTACACCACCGTCACCAGTGTCTGGCACTGGCCCTTGACAGTGTACGCGCCGCTGTTGGCGGGCAGGAAGTAGCTCTCGCCCTTCTTGACCGGGACGGTCTCACCGCCGCAGGTCAGTTCACCCGCGCCGTCGGTGATCAGCAGCGAGACAAAGCTCTTCTCATCGGCCACACCGTCAAAATCGCCGTTCTTGGCATCGACGGTGAAATACTCACACCGGGCGAGATGCCCGCCGAAATCATGCTTGACCGGCGGCGTGCGCAGGGTCACGTCCAGCGCCTTTTCCACGTGCAGGGCACGGGGCTTGCCGTCGGCGCCCACACGGCCATAGTCGTAGACACGGTAGGTCACGTTGGAGTTCTGCTGCACCTCGGCCACGACGATGCCCTTGCAGATGGCGTGCAGCGT
>ERZ857982.2249-NODE-2249-length-15512-cov-3.362425_pt1 | contig 15512 bp, 14 predicted proteins | sample MGYA00519955_ERZ857982 | MGnify/ENA primary metagenome ERZ857982 (study PRJEB31778, sample SAMEA3449416) | human gut metagenome | biome: human gut; feature: human-associated habitat; material: faeces | place: United Kingdom | collected 2010/2012 ... | reverse complement strand
AAAATAAAGTGCATGAACGCAAAAAATCCTCCACGCCAAATCAATCGCGTGGAGGGGAAAATAATTGATTTGTTAATCGAGTGCAATTTGCATAGAGGATAACTCGACAGACAGTTTAAATTCAGGCAGCTAATTTATTGGAGAAATACATCTGTAGGACTGATTGTTCGAGAGATAGTCGCTCTTGTTTATAAGGACATATTGATACGTAGTAAATCCCATATCAGTGATTTGAGCATTTCCTTTTAGCAAAAAAGAAGTCTTGTTTTCAGAACAAATTTCAAATGGCTGTGCGGAATCTTTATCCGAATTATAATATGTCATATCAATGCTGGTTTTTTCTCCATCCCTAAGGTTTATTGCCCATATTTGAGAGCCAACACTTCCTTGGCAGAAAAAATATCCATCATAGTACGACGGGAACCAAACAGATGATTCTTTTTCTAAAAAAATGTCTTTTCCATCAATTACTTGCGTTGAACTATCGCTTCCCAATGGTGTTATCAAGAATTGCCTGTTGGTCAAATCGATTTTCAAAAGACTACTATCACACACATAACAATACATGATTGTGTCGCTTGTGTCCCATAAATCAATTGATTCTAAAGATAAAGTGTCAACATTAAAGCGTAGTAATTCTTCTTGTACAGTATAATTTTGGCTTGGCAAAGCTCTTATACAATCCAAAATCACTTGATTTTCATATACGCCTAATATCCTTGAACCATAAGGTATTGAAATTAGCGTTTCCAGATGGCCTGTATTAATATTTAAACGACCAATATATTCTTTTGCTTCGACATCTGTTTCCCCAATAGGCGTTGTTTGTTTATAAAGAAAATAAATATTGCTATCATCCGAAGCCACTGTCGTCGAATATTCTTCATTACTTTTCCCTTGTAAAAGTAGTTTCCTATCACTTCCATCTAAATTCATTATATATATTGCGGGCAAAGCATTTTCACCATATTTTTCATAAAATACTGGTGATCCACATCGAAGGTAAAGCAGTTTACTGGGCAAAACACCTAATGTTCCACCGCCTATTGTTGATTCCAAATAGCTTTCGCTTGTATCATCATCGTTTTCTGACGCAATTTGGGTTGTCAATGGGATGTCAGAAGCTGTATTATAATCAATGTAACGAATATAACCTGTTGATCCATCGGAATTTGAATAGTCAATATAGTAATAACCATCTTCATTTCCTGCGCCCAGTGTGGAATATTCAACGCATGAAGTAACCATGTTTAATTTAGTGTGGATAGTTTCAGTAGTATTTTCTTTTTCCGTTTCACGTGAATTACAAGAACATAGTGCCAGCGAAATAAATGCAGGTACAATAAAAAACGTTTTCCATAGCTTCATGATTTTTCATCCTCTATTTGGTCTATCCTAAAACTAAGATGGGGCTGTTGCACATCGTTTTGGATGAAAGTGCAGAATCGCCCCTAAGAATTAGACATATAATCGAACAATAGAAAAGCATGTGCATCACAAATCCATTGAAAATTTCTGATTTTCAAGGAAATCTGTTGCACATGCTTTTATTTTCACAAAAACATGCTTTTTATTTTTCGATTCTACGAATAAAAGAGGGGCTGTCACATATGCAACAGCCCCCTTGTAGTTAGGAAGTGATATTGTCAATATCATCTACCTGCGAACTATTATTACAAACCTTGATAAAGATGCGTTTCCCATTCAGGAAATTAAGCGTCTGTATAATATGCGTTGGGGCATTGAAACCTCTTTCCGTGATTTGAAATATGCCTTGGCTTTGCTCCATCTTCACGCAAAAAAGGTGGACTTCATCTACCAGGAAATCTTTGCAAAGCTCACCATAATTCTGCGGGCCGGGTTCTATTTCTTTGGGGGCTAACTAAGTGACATTGGGGGATGGAGGGATTTTTTGTGGTAATGATGCCACACGGCGTGTAGGGGCGGATTCCATACCCGCTCGCGGAGGGGTCAACGCTCTATGAAAATGGGGCTGCACTGTAGGGGCGGGGCTCTGCTCCGCCCGCGGCGTAAGGGTGAGTGGCCGTTTGCCCGACAGTTGCGGGCCGGGCATGCCCGGCCCCTACGGTGCGGCGGTGATTCAATCGCGCAATAATGGCACGGTTGCTGCCATCAATCCGCCATGACATACTCCTTATACTTGTAATCCGCTTCGGTCACGGTGTCGAAACTGTAATCCTTCGGCACTTTGGCGACGGTGTAGGTGATTTCCTCGGTCAATACACCGTCGGTGTAGGCCGTGCGGGCGATGATGTTGCCGTCGTCATAGGTGTAGGTGTAGTTCGTGACCGATTCCGCACCGGCAAGATCGCCGAAATCATAATAGCCCGAGCCGCTCTCGTCGAGTTCATACCGCGCAAATCCGTTTTCCAGCTGGCTCACGTCGTGGAGCGCGATTACCTGGGGTTTCTGGTCAACAACGTTGTAATTCCAGAGCTTCTGTGCGGTCACATTGCCGTTTTCGTCGTAGTAGCTCGTCAGGAACGGCTTGCCATAATCGTAGCTCGTCTCCTCGGTCTTGTACTCATCGACGCCCTCGTACTGGGTGTACACTTCCTCCTTGCGCAGCACACCCTCCGGTGAGTAGGTGCGGTAGGTGTGGGTGCGGCTTTCGTAGATCCAATAGTCGCTTTCCTCGGTGTAGTCCTCGTCGGTATACGTGTAGGTATAGGTGGCCGCCACGTGGCCTATCAAATAGCCGGTCTTGCTGGTTATGCGGCCCTGGTCGTCATAGGTGTACGTCCAGTCGGTGACGTTACCGGATTCCAGCGGCTTGTCGGTGTCGTAGTGGGTCACGTTGCCGTGGTCGTCGTAGGTGTAGCTCTCGGTGTAGAACAGGTCAGGGTTGTAGGCCTGGTGGGTCAGCAGATTGCCGTCCGCGTCGTAGGTGTTGGTGTAGGTCTGGCCCAGGCCGCTGTCCGACGTGATGTTGCCGTGCTCGTCATAGGTGTAGGTGCGGGTGTAACCGTTGTAGGCGTAGGTTTCGGTGTAGTCGGTCAGCGCGCCGTCGGCGTTGTATTGCAGGGTGGTCGTGCCGCCGGTCAGCTGGTCGTAATTCACGATTTGCGTCGGCAGCGAGACGGTAATGCGGGTCAGGGCTTCCAGCCGGGAGGCCTGTGCGGTCGTGTCCGCGCCGAGGCTGGCGGCGTCGGTCAGGTCGGCTTGCGCGGCGTCGGTGTCGCCCATGTCCATATAGAGGTCCGCGCGGGTCAGATAGACGTCGGCGTTTTCGGTGCCGATTTCATCGATGATGTAGGTCAAGTCCGATGTGGCGGCGGCGCTGTCACCCAACTGCACATACGCCTGTGCACGGCCCCAGTAGGCGGGTTCGCTGCGGTCGTCCACCCGGATGGCGCGGCTGAACATCGTGACAGCCTGGGTGTATTCGCAGTCCGTCAGGTATTTTTCACCCATCGTCAGCGCCCATTTCATCCGCGGTCCGGGGGCGAAGATGAGGAAGAGCGTACCGAGGGCCAGCAGGATAAGGATTATGGCAATGATGGCAAGCGGGTTGATTTTGCGTTTTTGAGGTTGGGTGGGCATGGGGGAACAGCTCCTTTTGGGGGATTTATAAGATAAATGGGTGATTACGAGATGGTGGCGGGCGGCATATATGCCGCCCCTACAATGCGACGATGATTCAATCGTGCAATAACGGTAAAGCCCCAACAGACTATCAGTAGATGACCTCGCCCTCGGCAGAGACCATGAACTCCTCCCCGACCGGTTCGGCGACATGGTCGAATATGTACCCAAACACGTACTGCGTGCTATCCATGGTAAGGCGGCCATCCTCGGTGCGGGTGTAGGTAATTAGGTGGCCCAAATCATCCTGTGCAATGCTAAAGTAAGAAGGCAGCCCATCCTCATTGAACTCTATGTAAGAGGCCACATCGGGAAGGTAGGTGAACAAGGTATCAATGGTGCCGTCCGCTTTCAGGGTCATTTCATGAATTTCCAGTATATAGTGCGGATCATCCATCGCGTTGACCTGCGCTTCGTCAAAGGCTGCGGAGGCCTTTCCGTCCGTGTAGTCGATGTAGAGGTCATACCCATCGAGCGTAATGTGGGTCAGACGGCCGTCCTCATCATAGAAGAAATCGCCGTTGCCAGTGCCGTGGAAACGGAACTCCCTTGGGTGCTCGGCTTTTTCCTCTTCGGGGGCTGCGGTGCTCTCCGGCTCCGGGGTCGGTTCGGGGGTGAGGGCGGCAAGGGTTTCCTCGGCGGCGGTCGTGTCTGCGCCAAGGCTGGCGGCAGTGTCGAGGTCGGCCTGGGCGGCGTCGGTGTTGCCCTGCATCGTGTAGGCCTCGGCACGCTGGATATACACATCCGCATCGTCGGTGGTCAGTTCGTCAATGACAAACGTCAAATCCTCGACCGCGGCGGCGGGCTGGTTCAGTTGGATATACGCCTCGGCGCGGCCAAGATAGGCGGGTTCACTGCGGGCATCCACCCGGATAGCGCGGCTGAACATGGTAACGGCCTGGGTGTAGTCGCATTCGGTCAGGTATTTTTCACCCATAGATAAGGCCCATTTCATCCGCGGCCCGGGGGCAAAGATGAGGAAGAGCATACCAGCCGCCAATACAAGCAGGATGACAGCGACGATAGCCAATGGGTTGATTTTGCGTTTTTGGGGTTGAGTGGGCATGGGGAAACAGCTCCTTTTGGGGGAATTTATACGATAAATGGGTGGTTGGGGGATGGCTGCGGGCCGGGCACTGCGGGGCTGCAAAGCAAACTGGCGGCAGTCATTATGTTATCGTCAGGCGCAGTTGGGCGTTGCCCATTTTGATGATGCTGCCGTCAGTCAGGGGACACTCGGTCGTGATTTTTTCGCCGTTGACCTTTGTGCCGTTAGAGCTGCTCCGGTTCACAAGCACCACATCTCCGCCGCGCAGGCAGAGGTCGCACTGGTGGCGCGAGATCGAGGGGTCATAGTCCAGCACGATGCGGCACAGCCCCGGGTCGCGCCCGAGGGAGACCGTGCCGTCAAGCGGGAAGATGACAGTATGGGCCGGGTCGGCCAGGTCGGTCAGGGTCACGGTCAGCGGGGCGGCGTCCCCGCCAAAAATTGCCGCAGTTCCGCCAAACATGGTCGCTTCGGCCATCATGGTGGCGGGTGCGTCCGACGCGGCGGTCTGCACCGGCAGCGGCGCGGCGGGGGCGGGCTTTTTGCGGCGCAATGCCATAAACGCGGCGGCCAAGGCGGCCAGCAGACCCGCGCCGCCCAGGGCAAAAGGCAGGACACCGGGTTTGTCTTCATCTGGGGCGGTGGGCTGGACCAGGGGTTCTGGCTCGGCAGTCGGGGCGGTGTCGGCAGTGTCCTGCGGCGGGATGGGGGCATCCTGCCCTACATCGGAGGTGGTAGTGTCCGCCGCCGCAAACGGCATGGTCAGCGTCAGCGTCACGGTGTTGGCCCCGCCGTCGGAAAGCTGCATCGCCCGATCAGAGCCATCGCAAAGGGCCGCGGGCAGTGGTACATCCACCCGCACGCCGCGGTCCCAGGCACGGATGCCGTTGACGATGGCGGCCACGTCCTGTGTCTCGCTCAGTGCGTAGGTGTCGCCGTCGGTCAGGCGGGCCAGGGCGAACAGCTCCTGCAGCTGCGCCCGGGCGGCGTCGGTGCCGTCGTCCGCGCCGATGATGTACAGCGGGAACCCGGCCTTGCGGATGAGGTCGGCCAGTTCCTGCCGGGTGTAGCCGTACTGTTCTTCCTCGGCACCGGTGGTGATGAGCACGACCCGCGTCAGAGCGGGGCTGTTTTGCTGCACCAGGCTGTCCAACACGCGGTAAACGCAGTCGGTCAGCTGGGCGGTGTGGTCGTTGTAGGTCAGGCTATCCACCACGGTTTTCAGCTGCAAATAGTCCGTCTCACCGTCACAAAGCGGCGTGACCTCGGCCCCGAGGGTGTCCAGCGTGAACGTCTCGCCGTTCAGGCGCGTGCCGGCCAGGCCGTTTAAAATATCGTGGATGGTATCCCGCTGGCTCTCCGGGATGGCGGCAGAGTTGTCCAGCAGAATGACGGTGTGGGCCGGGGTGTCCAGCCCGGACAGCGGCGTGGCCTTGGCGGGCGTGACCGGCGTGTTGCCCACCATGCAGGTGTAGGCGGCGTCAGCGCTGCCGCTGCGCAGGTACAAAACGGCGTCCTGGCCCTGCACGGTGCCATAGACCCCCGCCCCGCCTGCGGCCAGCGCGGGCAGGCCAAACACCCAGGCAGCCGCCACAGCCGCCGCCAGGGTCAGGAATTTGTGTTGCATCCTATGCCTCCTCCGCCAGTTGGCGCAATGTGCGGGCGGCGGCACGCAGGTCGTCGATCACGGCCTGCTGGCGGCGCAAAAACTGCACGGCAGCGTCACTCTGCCAGGCCAGGTGCAGCGCGGCGGCAGCCTCGTCCAATGGGGCGGCAGCCTGGCGTTCCAAGGTGTCTGCCAGGGCGGCCAGCTGTTCGGCAGTGCGCATGTTTTTCGTTGTATCGTTCATATTCAAGTTCCCTTACAGAATAAATTCCGTGGGCAGGGCGGGGGTCTCGTCCCCGGCTGCCGCGCCCAATGTGTCCAGCAGGTCCGCCAGCTGGCAGGTCTGGGCAGTGAACTGGCGGCGGAAATTCTCCGCCGCTGCGCCGGTCCAATAGGCCCCGGTGCCCCCGGCAATGCGCTCCAGTTCGGCCGCGTCGCGGCGCAGAGCGCGCAGAGTTTCGTTGTAATCTGCCATCGTTGCCCTCCTCACATCCGGATGCTCTCGACCGCGCGGGTCACGGCGGTCTCGCAGACATCGTAGGTGGTCTGGATTTCGTCCAGGCGGTCCAGCAGGGCGTCCAGCCGGTCCAGCTGCTCGGTCAGCGCATCGGCGCGGGATGCGTCCAGCGCGGGGGCCAGCTCGGCGGCGGTGCGCTGCATCGCGGCCAAACGGTCGCTGAGGGCGGCGATGTCCTCGCCCAAGCGGCGGGTGTTTACCTTCATATTTGCTGCCATTCCTCTGCCCTCCTTATGCGTCGCGGAACCGCGCCATGACCGTCTCGCCCAGCATCGGCGTCAGGGCCGGGGCGGGATCCGGGGCGGGCGGCTCCATGCCGGGCCGGGTCGGGGCAAAGGCCCCCAGGGTACGCAGTTCGTCGGCAGCGGCGCGCTGTTCAGCCAGCTCATACAATGCGGCAATCTCCTCCGCCGCATCTGCCAGGCGGCGCAGGGCAGCGGTATCGCTTTCCAGCCTGTCGGCCAGGGTGCGGGCAGCGGGCGGCAGGTCGGCGCAGACGCTTTCCACTGCACGGGCGGCAGCGGTGCAGCTGTCGGCCATCGTGCGCAGGGCCCCGGTATGTACGGTAAATTCGCTCATGCGTGATTTCCTTTCCTGCATCCCAGTATAGCGCAAGCGGGCCGCGCGTGCAGCCCAACCGAGATGAATGGTCGGTGAACCTGCGTGAATGGCAGGTCGTGTAGTATAGTGTGGGTGCGGCGCCTGCGGGTCGATGCAAGCCCCGACCCGTAAACGCAGGGGCCAAGGGGTTACAACAAAATCAACACCGCGCCCTCCCCTACTCCGTTTTCGGGCAGGGTGCCGCAGGGGTCAAGCCGCGCCGCGCGGGCAGGGTCGTAGAGGGAAAGCGGCGTGTCCCCGGGGGCGGGGGCGTGCGTCTCGGCGCAGATAGCCTCGGCCACGGCGCGGGTCACGGCAGCCACCGGGGCCGTCTCGTCCAGGGCAAAATCGTAGTGCTGCCCGGTGCCGGGCAGGCGGATCTCTACGTTCAGCATAGCGCGTCCTCCCCGGTCAGGGCGGCAGCCAGCGAGGCGCGGATGTCCGGACCGTCGGGGGCGGTGGTCACGCCGTCTGGCGTCTGGCGGCGTACCTTGCAGCCGCAGCCGGTGTCCAGCCATTGCCAGCGGGCCAGCCGCGTGCAGTCGGGGGCGAACAGCTCCACCAGCGCGGCGGTGGCGGCGTCCTCGCGGCAGGGGGTGCCGTCGGCATCCAGCGGCGGCAGGTCTGCGGGCGGGATGAACTCGGGGTACAGCGTCCCCTCCCCCGCGCCGTTCAGCGGCGGCAGGGCGGCCAGCAGCGCAGCGGTGTCCAGGGCTTGCAGCGTGTAGCGGGCCGCGCTCTCGCACCGCAGCAGCACGCCGCCTACCCTATTATAATAGAGCACCGCGTCAACGGCCCCGCCCGGTGTGCGCAGAAAGACCAGTGCGGCGCGGTCGGCGGATTTCACGGTGTCCAGCAGCGGGGCCAGCGGCGCAGCGGGGGTAAGGCCGTTTTCGCCGCGCACGGCAAGGCCGGCGTCCAGCAGCCGCACGGCGACGAGCGGCCAGTTTTCCGCCGGTTCACCCATCGGCCAGAACAACGGTGCGGGACGGTCGTCCAGCAGCGAGAGCAGAAACCACAGCTCGGCCCCCGTAGGGTGATAGGAACGCTCCATCGCTGTATTTTCGTCATGCGTCATACTCCCGCACCTCCTTTTTGTAGCTGCGGGAGAGCGGCACAGCCACATCCCCGCGCAGATAGACCAAATTTTGGCTTAACACTACGCGCTGGATATTGTCGGCGTTCACCACAAAGCTGCGGTGGACGCGGCGGAATTCCGGCGGTAAAGTTTCCAGCAGCTTTTCCAGCGTGCCGGTGAAAGTCAGCTCCTCGCCCGCCATCCGCAGGCAGAGCCGCCGCTCCCGGGCCTCAAAATACAAAATTTTGCGGTAGGGTACGCGGATGCGCTCGTCACGGCTTTTCACGACAAAGCAGTCCGCCCCCTCGTGCTGGGCGGCCAGCAGCCGGTCGAAGATCTCCCCCGCAGCGCGGCGGCATTCCTCGGCCGTGACCGGGCGCAAAATCAGCGAATCCGGCGCAAGCTCGGGCTTCAGATAGACGAGCGGCGAGGTCGTGGCCGCCGCCATGACGAGCAAAAACGCCTCGCGCCCGGCTGTGCGCACAGCGGCCAGGTAAGCCAGCCCTGCAGGGTCGGTCACATCCCAGCAGATGGCGTCGGCCCTCTCGGCCAGCAGGGCCGCGCGGGCGGCGGCGGGGTCTGCATAAAAACGGCAGTCCAGTTCCTCATTGCTGCGGCGGGATAGGAGCTGGCGCAGCTGGGTCTCCAGCAGTTGACACTCGGCTTTTCCGCTCAAGTATACAACGACGCGGATCATAATAGGTTCACCCTTTCGCCTGTGGAATCAGGATTTTTTGGCAGCTATGTCCGGTTGCGGGCGGCACAAGGCCGATGCCCGGTTTCTCCGGCGCGGCTAGCTCGCGGTAAGGCAGCGGCGCAAAGTCCCACAGCGTTTGCTGGGCCGCACCGCCGCCCAGCCAGACGCCGGTGCAGCGCCGGGCAAAGGCGCGGTACACCTCGCTGTCGGGTGCATCGGCGGGGTCAAGCGCTGCCGCAAACACAATGTGGTTGCCCGCACCGCGGCTGATAAGGTTCACTAGTACGGCCTGGCAGTAGCGGCCCGCTGGCGTTTGCAGTCGCAGCAGATCGGTCAAATCCGGCAGCACGACGATCCACAGCGGCTCTTGGCGCATCGCGGCCCAGCGGGCGTCGGGGTCGCCGGGCAGCGTTTTTTGCAGCTGACTGCGGCGGCCAAACTCGGGGCCGATGGTCGTTGCCAGCAGCGTTTGCACGGCGTCCGCACCAGTGGCATACTCCGCGCCCAGGGCGTCGGCTTCGGCGTGCAGGCCGTCATTTTGCGACGACAATACGAAAATTCTTGCCTTTTGTGCAGCGGCAGAGCGAATGAGGATTTTTAGTGCGTTTCCCCGGCCCGAACCCGCGCGACCCGCAGCGGCAAAGCAGAAGGTAGTCTGCAAATCGACACCCCAGAGCGCCGCCGTTTCGAGGTCGTACCCAAAGGGCAGGCACACCCCCGCCGCCTGTATGGCGGCGTAGTCCTCGTGGGCGGTCAGGTCGCGCCAGGTGGGCGCGGCGGGGATGCCCGGCACACGGCGGGCGGGTCTGCCGGGCCAGGCGGTGCGCAGGGCTTCGGATTCCCGCCGCAGCGCATCGGCGCGGGCGTAATCGTCGGGGGCGTCGACGGCCAGGGCGGTCTGGAACTCCACCACGCGGCCGCCCAGCACAGTCAGGCCGCGGCCGGGGGCCGCCTCGGTGGGCAGGCCCTGGGGCATACGGCAGCGCAGGGTCTCGCCATAGCGGGCGCGGTCTGGCAGTTCCAACACCAGCACGGTGCGCAGGGCATCGGCCAGCCGGGCCGGGATGTCCTGCATCCCGAACCCGTTGCCGGTAACAAACAGGTAGATGCCGCAGGCCGCACCCTCCCGCGCCAGGCGCAGCAGAGCGTCATCGTAGGCGCAGGCCGTCCGCTCGCGGAAAGCGGCTATGTCCTCCACCACCAGCAGCACGGCGGGGCAATCGCGAACGTCGTGGGCGGCCACGTACTGGGCGTAATTGCCGCCCTGCAAGCGGGTCTGGCGCTCGGTCAACAGGCTGTCCAGCAGCACGAAGAGCCGCCCGACGCGGGACAGATCCGTGGCGTCCAGCACCGCGCCCACCTGGGGGCAGGCCGCGAAGGCCGCTGTGCGGCGTGATGTGCAATCCAGCGCGTAAATATTGAGGGCGTCTGGCGTGTACCGCCGCGCGAGGGCGTGGAGCAGTGTCTCGACAAAAGTGCTTTTGCCGCTGCCCGGTGCGCCCACCAGCGCGTGGTGGCCGCCCGCCGTAAAGTTGACGACCAGCAGCAGCTGACACTGGTTTTCGGGGTCGTCGATGCGGCCCACAGTGGCGGAAAGCTCCCACCGCGCAGGCTGTTCTGGCCATTGCGGGGCGGCAGGCAGCACCAGCCGGGCGGGCAGCGGCGGCAGCCAGAGCGGCGGCAACGCGGGCAGGTGCAGACGCTCAGCCTCGGTGCGCAGATAGTCCACCGTGGCGGAAAGCTGGGTGGCCGCGCCGGGAGCGGGGGCCGCCTTTGTGGCGGACTGCACCGGGCGGCCTGTCGTGTCAATGCGCTTGGCCAGCGAAGCGGTCTGCGCGGCGGGCGCACCACTCCACCCGGACTGGAACAGGGTAAACACCTCGTCGCTGCCCACCTGCAGATACCCGCGCCCGACCCCGGTCAGGGCCGCCGCGTCGGGGCGGTAGAGCACCTCCATACTGTTCTGTTTGTCCTGCACACGCAGACATAGGCGGAAGCGGGTGTTGCTTAAAATATTTTCGTCCACATTGCCTGCAGGGCGCTGGGTGGCTAATATCAGATGTACGCCCAGGCTGCGGCCCACCTGCGCCACGCTGATGAGTTTGCGCATAAACTCAGGCTGCTCGCGCTTGAGCTCGGCAAACTCGTCCACAATGATAAAGAGGTGCGGCACTGGTGTGTCGGCCCCACCGTTTTTGCAGAGCGGCGTATATTGGTTGATGCTGTTGACGCTGTACCGTTCAAAAATCCGCTGCCGTCGGCGTATCTCGCTCTCGATGGCCGCCATGGCACGGCGCACCAGCGCCCCGGACAGGTTGGAGACCGCCCCCTGCACATGGGGCAGCCCGGCGAAGAGATTTGCCATGCCGCCGCCCTTGTAGTCGATGAGGAAGAAGGCGGCATCCGCAGGGCTGAAGGCCACGGCCAGCGAGAGAATGTAGGTTTGCAGCGTCTCGGATTTGCCGCTACCGGTCGTGCCGGCCACCAGGCCGTGGGGGCCGTGGGCCTGTTCGTGTGCGTCCAAAGCGCACAGACCATCCGCTGCCACGCCGATGGGCACGGACAGCGTCTCCCAGGGACGGGCCGCCTGCCAGCGGTCGGCGGCGCGGAGTTCGGCGGGGCTGTGCACGCCGTAGAGCGCAAAAAAGTCAACGCGCTCGGGCAGGGCTTGCGCGGCGGGGGTATCGCTGACGACAGTGCGGGCTAAGCGGCGCACAGCGGCGTCCAGCTGGGCCGGGTCGGCGGCATCCAGCGCGGCCAGCGGCGTAGTGATGCCGTGGACACGCAGCACGCCCGCGCCGGAGGTGGTCTGTTCAAGAATGCAGCCGCAGGCGTTGGGCAGTTCGGCGGCGGTGTCGGCCAAAAATACCGCTGTAACACCAGAATCAGCGGCAGGGTCTAAGAGTGCGGCGGCGAGGGATTCCCCCGCCAGCAGGGCAGTCTCCTCGACAAAAACGACATAGTGGGGGCGGTCCGGCACGCGCAGGGCGGCGGCCAGTGCAGCGCAGACGGTGCGGGCTTCCTCTCGCCCGCAGGCGGCCAGGCGCAGGCCATTTTCGGCGCGGACATGGGGCAGCCAGCGGCAGAAATCCCCTCGGTCGGCGGCGTCGGCCCGTAGCAGAAAGGCGAATTTTACATCCGTATAGCAGCACTGCACAGCCAGCTGGGCCGCCAGGCTTTGCAGCATGGCCCAAGCCCCGGCGCGGTTTGGGCCGCCCACCAGGCCCACCAGCGGCTCCCGCGCAAGGTCGAGGGCGACGGGCACATTATGCAGCACAGCGTATTTTTTTTGCAGTTTGTATAGCTCGGCGGGGGCGTCGGCGGGCAGGGCCAGTGCGGCCCCAGAGGGCACGTCCCCCAGCCCGGCGCGGCAGGTCAAAAAGTCTGCCTGGGCGGGGTTGCGCTGCCACAGATGCCGCCCGGCCAGCGCGTCTTGAAGGCAGTGCGCGGCCGAGGGGTACTGCGCGTGCATCACGCGGGTGTTGGCGTCGCAGCGGTCTTGCAACTGCGCGGTCACCCGAGCCAGCCAAGCGGTGTGGGCGGTCTGCTGCTCGGCGCGGCGGCCCGGCAAAATGGCAGACAAAAAGCCCGCATCCCCGGCAGGGGCGGCCTCCGGCGTGATGGGCGCGGCGACCAGCGGCGCAAGGCTGCGGGGGGCACGGTGGCAGACGGTTTGGGACAGAGCTGCGCCCAGCGGCACTGCGGGCTGGTTCCCGGGGGTGAGCACGCCAGAGGCCACGGTCAGGCCGGGGGTGCGCCGCACCGCCAGCCCGCCGTTTAAAATCACGAGCGAGAGGCCCCAGATATCGACCTCATCGCCGAAGGCCAGCGCCGCCGACCCGCGCACACGGCGGCCATTGACAAAGACGCCGTTGCGGCTACGGTCGCAAATACCGAACGATGTACCGTCAAAACGCAGCTCGGCATGGTACTGGGTAATGTACTGCTGCCCGCCGCTGGAAAAGGTGAACTGCAGCCCGCAGTCCGCCGCGCTGCCGATGTAGATGCTGCCCGGGCGCACGCGGTAACGGTCATAGGCGGCAAAGGGCGACGCCTGCTGGCGCACCAGTAGCACAAGCGCGACCCGCCCAGAAAGGTAGTAAGCGAGGCTGTCCCCCGCTTTCAGGGGTTGATCCGCGTAGGGTACGCCCGCATGGCGCAGGCTGGCGGTGCAGGGGCCGGTAAAATGCCAGCCGCCCGCCGCAGACAATGTCAAGGCGATGTCCCGCCCCAGGCCGAAGCGTTCGGCGCGGGCGCAGAGGGTGACATTTTCAGCAGCAGGCAGCAAAAAGTCCTGCCGCGCGGATTCACTGTATACCGATAAGAGAGTCAGCATAGTAGAACCTCGAATGTGCGGATTTTTGTGGGGAGCCTTGTAGGGGGCGGCGTTGCGAGCGTGGGGCCACGGTTGAACGGAGTGAAATCGGGGAGCGAGCAATGTTTGCCCCCGCGGGGCAAACAACCGCACGAGCGGGTTTGCGAAGCAAACTGGCGGCGCTCGTTGTGCGCCGCCAAGCGGTCGACGCCCCGTGGAGGGGTCAAGACTCCTCCACGGCAAACATTAAAGGGGTTGCAACGGCGAAGTTGCGGGCCGGGCATGCCCGGCCCCTACATGGGCGGTGTACAAGGACGGGCTGTCACTTATATTCCCGCCAGATATCTTCCCTCAGTTTTTTCTCGTTCTTATGATATGTTTTTGTGGTCACGATGGTGGCAATCAGCGAGGCGGCCAAGCCCGCCAGCCCCACCGCAAACACAATCTGTCCGGTTGTCAGCATGGCGGTCCTCCTTAGTTCAGCCAGCCTGCGGTGCGCAGCTGGGCCATCAGGTTTTCCAGTTCGGTCATCGACATATCATTCGCGCCGTTCGCCACGGCCTGCTGGTATTTCTGCTTCGCCGTGTCGTAGCAGGCGGCCACGGCGGTGTAATCCCGCGCCGCAGCGTCCTTTTTGCTCTGCATATCGGCATACAGGAACGCAAGCTCCATGTCGGGGCGGTAGTCGCTGGGGTAGGCCTGCTGCAAGTTCAGCAGCGTGGCCTCGGCGGCGGTGTCGTCCCCGGCCTTGTGCTGCATGGCGTACAGGCTCAGGCCCGTGGTCAGGCCGCCCTGGCCGTCGGCCTCGATCTGCTGCAAGACCGCAATGCCCTTTTGCAGGGAATCGGCGGCGGTGTCCGGCCAGGCTGCGGCGGCTTCGCCGTAGGCGGTCGCCAACAGCTGGCGGTGGGCCAGCGTGTAGCCGGTGGGTAGGCGCTGGGCGGCTTCCTCTAACAGGGGGATGACCTCGGCCAGGTGGTCAGTCTGCACCACGCCGCCGCTGGTATAAAGCTGCGCCGCCGCCAGATACGCGCGGCTCAGGGTATTATTGTCGGTCTCGGTGTCCAAAACTTGGCGATACATCGTCCACGCCTGGGCGGTGTCGCCTTGCAGGGCGTACAGCTCGGCCAGCACGCCGTCGCGGTCGGCGTCGCCCAGCGTCAGGGCCTGGGCAGTGTTCAGCGTGGCGATGGCCGCGCTCTCGTCGCCGGTCTTGGCCTGGGCCATTGCCAGCCCCCGGTAGTACCGGGCGTTCGTATCGTCGCGCCGGATGGCCTTCTGATAAACGGTCACAGACTCGGCGTACTGGCCCAGCTCGTAGTAACAGTTGGCCAGAATGTAGTAGAACTCACCGTCGGCAGCGGTGTCCTTGGCGGGATCCAGCATTTCGGAAGTCAGCGCACCCTCGGCCAGGTCAACGGCGCTCTGGTAGTCGCCTCGGTGGTAGAACACCGTCGCCAGCGCGGTGTACCCTTCTACGCGGCGGGGCATCGTGTCCACGGCGGCGCGCAGGGTCGCGTCCGCGGCGGCGTACTGCCCGTCCTCGTCCTGGGCACGGCCCTCGGCGACCTGCTCCAAGTAATTGTTGATGCGCTCCCCCCGCAGCAGATTCGCGCCGTACAGCGTCAGGCCGGCGCTGGTAAGCCAGGCAGCGCACAGCACTCCCACCGTGGCACGCCGCGCCGCCACAAAATGGCGGTAGCGGCGGTCAAGTTTGTCCACATCCTGCAAGGCGCGCAGCATCTCGTCGGCGCTGGCAAAGCGGTTTTTCTGCTGCTTGGACATGGCGCGGCGGATAATGCTGACCATCGTGCGGCTGATGGCCGGGCGGTGGGCGGTCACGTCGGTGACCGGGTCGAGCGAACGCTCCGGCGTGGCGGCTGTGACCATGTAGTACATCGTTGCGCCGATGGCGTACACGTCGGTGCGCACGCTCAGCGGGCCATAGGCCCCGGCGCTGGCTGTGACCGCCGCCGAGAAGGACGGCTGGGAGCTGCGGCGCACCAATGGATTAGAGGGGGCGGCGGAGGGGGCCGACGACAGCG